>MDTA01203295.1_pt1 | contig 16095 bp, 22 predicted proteins | sample 811151 | NCBI WGS metagenome assembly MDTA01 (sample SAMN05326648, study PRJNA326480) | marine metagenome | isolation source: seawater | place: Indian Ocean: South | collected 2010 | reverse complement strand
CTTTTAGACTCTGATTTTCTATTCTCAAGTTAATGGTCATTTCAGTTTCGTGTATGTCCAACACAATTCGCATTGCATCAAACAAAACCGTTTCATCTTTTTTTTGTTGCATTTTTTCAAGTTCATCATCAATTTTCTTCATTTCCCAACACAAAGCGGCTTGATAATGATTGTATATCTCATTGAATGCCATTTACTTTATCAAATAAAAAAAATAGAACTTAAACAAAAACTGATCCAAAAAGAAGTTATGGCTTTAATAAATCTCGCGAATCATCACGTTTTTTACTTTCATGTAGAAATAAATGACTGAAACGATATGTCCTCCAAATAATTTAAACCCGCTGCATCCGTATACCTCGGACTGGTACATTAAGGGTAAAGATTTCTTCAGTATACACACTAAAATATGGATTGAATTGCATAAAAATGATATTGAGCGGATCTATACTCGTTTATGGCAAGAAAGTTGTACAGTTTTAGGATTTGATGCGACGCAAAAAAAATTATCTATTTATGAATTTGCCGAATGGTTTGCTCAGAAATTTTGTTATTAAATCTCACTAAAACACCCATCACAGACAGCAACGCGCGTAATTGTTTACCGGACACCCTTTTCAACATTCTTTACCGGACACCCTTTTCAGCTCACGGAACTACCCTCCTCAAGAACTTCCCAATGAGCACACATGAACTTGTAAATCTCAGTCGAGATGTAGATATTATTCCAGATGCGTGTCTGACCAAGACAGTTTGATGGTAACGTCTTGGAAAAATCCTTGAAAATCATTTCGATGATCTCAGGAGTCTTCATCTTCATCATGACCTTTTCGTCCTTGTTGTATACATTGATATAACATGGATCATTCATGGTATTATTCTCGTAGTATGCTTCAATTAAAACTCGTGCACGGTCTCCCTTATTATAGATCCAGAACTGTGCATATTTATTTGACTTTTGAAGCATATCATCTTCGTATTTCTTCGTATTCTTGTTTAATTTTTTCTCGTCATTCTTAGTCTTGTAAAAAGTAGTTTCGGCGTTCATCGACTTTAAGGTTCGTGAAATGATATCCTGGTTCTTGAGCGTTACTTTGTTGGATGGCATGGTAACTGTCGTGTGTGCTTTTGATGCTCTGGGGCTCTGAGGCTCTGAGGTTCTGACCTGTTTGATCCACGGTAACAGGTACGTGGAGGGTGTGCGCTTCTTTTCGAATAATTTTATACTTGACTAAATATAAATGATTTCATATTTGATTATAATACTATCATTATCATCTCGTCAGAAGAAAAGAATAAAAGAATATGTTGAGATGCAACGTCTCTGGGCTGATGGTGAACTTGATCAAATGGAAGTGTATAATTATACACACAATATTCTTTTAAAATACAATATTACCGATGAAAAATTTGTTTTGAGTTAAAAATATAGTATCTGTATACAGTTTGATCCTGTATAAAATGATAGAGCCACGCAAATGGTTGGACGGCGATGATATATCACCCGGAAAACGAGTGGGAGTTGTGATTTCATGGTCTCGGAGGCAGCGCAGTGGTACAATTTTATCACTTAATTTTGACAACACAACATGCCAAGTAAGTGTGATACAAAAAAATATTAAAAGCAACACTTGGGACCCATATCTCATTGTTGGTGAAGAAGTTGAAATGAATGTTGTGAACTGGGATACGAATGAACCATTTGCAATCGATGTTTCAGGTTCGTATAATACATGTGTGCAGTGTGACACTATTTCACCATATAATAAATACAAAAAAACTTTGAAAGTTGTTGTTGTGGTAATTGCTGTTATAGTCGCAGTATATTTTCCTGGTTATTTTAGTAACTCTTCTCTTTAGAATTTACTACTAAAAGTTCTTTAAATAAATAATAAAAAATATTTGGTTGTAATAATTGATCTTCTATATTATGTTTGATAGTATCGTGTTTCTTTTTTAGAAGAGACCAGTGCATACCTGGTGCATTGTGGTGCTGAGTATGATAACCATTGTTTAATAAAAGATAGTTCAACAAAGGTCCTGTAAAATTACGTGAATGGTTATACTTACTGTTTGGATCACAGTTTTTATGTTGTAATATATTCAATGTCACTATCATGTATTTTCCTATAAATGTTGGTAAGAAGTATATGAAAAATGCTTTATAAAAGTCAAAATAAAATAGAGAAATAAGAAATAAATTGTAGCATGTGATCTCTACAACAAATTGGAAAAATAATGGTGTACCTAGTTTTCTTTGTTTTGACATGTAATACATATCATTTTTTTGAATATCTAAAAGAATAGTTGGGAAAAATAACAATATATTTAAACACTCATATTTGTATTTCATCCTATAAGTCCTCATGACATCATTTACCGTTTCTAAATGACGATGATGTGACTCATTGTGTCCTGGGACATACAAAGAGGAAGGAGCACCGCTCAAAAAAGTGAGAAATAAACCAAATGTATTATTAAAAAATTTATTAGAAAATACAGGACAGTGTGCAAAATTGTGTACAGTAACAGCTTGTTGAAACGCTTGTAAACTTGTAAATGATAAATAAAGTAAAATCGTTCCAATCGACTCTTGATATATATTTCTATACGACCATTGCAATATAAATGATGTAAAACATAAAAATGAAAATATAAGTGTTCTGATATCTTCCTTGTATCTCATTGGTTTTAATCAATATATTTTTTAATCCATGTTACAATATTGTCACAATCTAAATCGATAGGTTCTCCTACTAAATCCGATCCAACTAGTACAACTGTTCCACGAACATCATCTTCGAAGAAAGTTTTATCTGTGCAAAATGGATTTGAATCTTCACTCATACTGTGTAGGGATCCTATTGCAAACGCGTTAAAATTTGGTAGTGCACCAACAAATGTGACTTCTCCGAATAATTCATGAAGTTTCTCATGATCAACTTTCTTTATTTCATATGTTTTATCTGGATATAAAAAAATGGACGAGTGCATTTTTTATGGCATACGAAAAAAAATATTCTTATTAAACAAACATGATCGAAGATATTTGTACTGTTGTTAGTAATATTATGAGTACAGAAGCGATTCGTATATCTTCACTAAATGCCTTACATAATGCAAATATGTTATCTAATTGTAACATAAACCAATGTTTTAATAATGTTGATACAATTCATGAAACAAATGTTTCAACAGAATATTTGTATATCCCGTTTATTGCTGTCATTTTATATTTGACGCGACCAAAATCAGTTTTAAACTTGAAGAGATGAATTAAATATAATGGATGACGCTGTGTCTTTTTTGGAAACATCTACACTTTTATTAAAAAGTAAAAAAAAGAGTATTGATGAAATATACAGGGAAATGAAAGTGTTTGTGACAAGTTTTTTTTCATTATTGCCACTAGATTTAAAAATAGAAATTTGTAAAAAAGTATTATGTTATGATCCAAGAAAAGAGTATGAAAATTGTAAAAATCTTTGTAAAAATTACAAGGTAGTTTTGGTTCTCTTGGGAAGAGATTTTTCACATGTTGTAAAAAATTTATTTAAAGAAGATCCTATTGCTACAATCAAAAGGTATGAAGAATTCAATATAAAAGTAAAAGAAATCATAAAAGGTTTGCACATAGAAAATTTTACAATATATAGATGGAACAAATCTTTGAAAGAATTAATATGTTTTGTAGAAGATATTGAACAAATATCTAAACATACGTTTGAACCGTGTGAAATGGTGACATTGCATGAAACAGAAAGTTGTGTGTCACGTATGAGACACAGCAACTTTTCATCTTATAAAGAATTTTACACAGAAGGAATATATTTGGGACGTTTTATACCAATAAATTATGTTAATAAAAAACCACTTGTTGAAATATTTTGTTAAAAATATTCAATCACTTTGTTAGATTCATTTATTTAAAATATTAGGAGGTTTTAAATTTGGATATTTTCTTTTTATTTTATTATAAGCTTCCATATCTTTGTTATGCAAATATTTATTTCTCAATAATACATATTCATGGTGTCGTGACCATTCTAATGTGTATGGTAAATCGGGATATGTCTTCTTTATACATTCTGAATCTAAATCAGATCTTATTTTATCTTGCATATCACCTGTTTCTACCATAAGATTGGGATATTTTTCAGATAGATTATTTGAACTTATACAACATTCTATTTTATCGGATACATCTATAATACTACTTTTCATATTTTATTTTAAAAATCTATTTTTTTAAGCGTTTATCATATTTTGATATAACTTTACAATGAAAACGTGCTTCTTTTTGCGTATGAAACATATTTGAACAAGTTACACACTTGTGTTTTCTTTCTGGACTTGTAGGTATGTCAAGAATATGTGTCTGTTTTTTGATTGATTCTTTTAGTACAGTTTCAGGGATAAGGTGTTCTTGAAGGTAATAAGATAAAAGTACACCAATTACTTTTCCATTGTAGGATACTGATGTAACATGTGATTTATTTTTTAATTTGTTTTCTGCGATTGGAATATGATCTTCCGGTATATTTATAAACGCATTAAAGTGATGTAAATCTTCGGACCATGTTTGTTTTTTTATATAATCGTCAGATGACCTATTGGTCATATCAACCACTTGTTTCGTCACTCCTTTTATACCTTTTCGTCCATATTGAGTCACATCAGTTGGTGGTTTTATAAATTCTGGTTCAACATTTATACTTTGTTTAGATACAATTCCACAATTGTTACAGACGATTATTCCTTCTTTTGCATCCATAACAAAATATCCTATATTACATTCAGTACAATTCGGTTTACACTTTTCATATAAGACATTTTCTTCGGTATCTTTTTTTTCCTCTTCCTCTTTCACTAGAAAAAGATTTATTCCATTGTAAATATCATGTATATTTGTACCACTATATTTTACAACTTCTTGCTGTTTTAAAAAGCTTATGACTAGATCATATGGTAGTGTTTTTGTTTTCATAGAATTGCTTTTTTTGCTTTCTCGTCCTTTGGGAACAATTTCTGTGCATAACTTTGATTCTTTTATTGTTTTACGTATCTTTGACATCATCGTGTCTGAATGGTGTACGTGTTATGAATACAGAGAATTTACCTTCAAACACTTATTTATTCTTTGATCCAAATATTTCAATATTGTATTAAAAAACTAATACCAAAAAAATAATTCATATAATAAAATGATATCTTCTATAGTATTGGGTGGAATCGTATGTCTATATGTGATTAGACATATAGAAATGGAAGATATTAAGTTTAATATTAAGAGAAAACTTACTGTACTAAAATACAAAACAATCGGAATTCTTTTATGGCCCATTATTTTCTACATGGTAGTACCACATGAAGAGATAGAAACAAAGAAAATGTTGGCGTCATTTATATGGCCATTTTTTATATGGGCATGGGACTCTTACTTATTGACGTATGGTTTGATATCGGAATCATCTTCCTCGAATGTTGCTTCCGCCAGACTTGATCCTTCAACTGTTTCCAGTATGTCGTTTGCCCTTTTCGGTTTACTTGGAGGATCGAGTAATGGAAAATATTCATACATATTTTTATATGCAATATTAATGTGTATCGCTTTTGTATTTCCAAATCATAATCTAGCATCAGGATCACCTGAAGATATTCTTGTTGAATCTATTCAAAAGACAATACTTACATGGGCGATTGGGATGTTATTTATAGGAGTTACACTTCAACATTCAGTACATCAAAAAAAACTCCTCGACGACTGTGCGAAAATAGTTGATAAATAATGTTTTATCACAGATGGATATCAAGTGTTGAATAAATGTTTTCCCTTACATTTTCTATTTTTTTACAAAGCTTGAGACTTGAGTTTTTCAATTTTTAGATCTATTAAAAACCAAATTTTTTTTACAGCATAATATCAATGAAGACGACTAAACCATTTTTAGTATATGTGATACTTACAACATTTATAACACTATTTTTCAGCAATATACCCTTAGTTAAACTATATTACCGTATACTCCGTAATTGTATTATGTCAAAAGTTCCAAATCCAGTACCTACTAAATACAATTGTACAGTAGATGATTTAGTTGGAAATGTAAGTATTGTTATTACCGTAAAAGATACATGTACACAAGCACCTTACTTTTTTACAAAATTGATAGATATGGTACCTGAAAACATAAATATAATATATGTATATCCAGATTTTGTTGGTTGTAACCGTGTCAATGTCGATTTTCCAATCTTTAAAAATATGAAAGTTATAAAAACAAGTGCAGAAGCTTCACCCATAGATAGTTTTTTAGCAGCTCAAAACTTTGTTACAACACCTTATACATTGTTAATGCACAATGATTGTTATTTCTTAGAAAAAGAAAGCATTTGTGAGTTGTACAAACCTCTGGAAAAATATGAAAATGTTGCATTCACGGCGCCTCAAATCTTTGAAAAATCTTCAAATGGCATTATAGTACCCCATGGACATCATAAAAATTTGCATATTCGCAAAACATCAAATAAAGAAACAATTTCTTATGATATTGATGTAGAATTATTATCTCGTCGTCACCCCAATGATTTTCTAAATACAGAAGGGCCACAGATTAATTTTATGGAGGACCATAGTTACATGGGTAGAACACATTTATACCACAAATATCTCGATCCATATGCGTCACACACATATGAGTATTTGGATAATATACTTTCAATGCGTGCAAACAATACCTATCCATGGTATAGCCCATCCTCGCGTTTTGTTTTTGATGTTGATCAACGTAAAATTGGATGGAGGGATATACCATATTTTGTATTTAAACGAAGTGAATATGTAGGAAACCAGGTTTGTCAGTACTTGACAAACAAATGGAGTTTAGAGTTTCCAGTAACTGGAATATGGAACTATGTAAAATATGATATATTGCACAAGATAAATCTAGATGATAATTCTATTCCAAGTGATTGGGAAGGTCAAACTTCCTTGTTTTATTCTTGGTTTGAATCAATAGGGTTCAATCGATATAATGATAAAAATTTACCCACATTCTTAAACACGGAATATAACAAAAACGAAACTGTTATAATTAAAAGAGTTATGAATCAACCATTTTATGACAGTAGTCTAAAACATAAAGTTCCCCCACATGCGTTTTTACCAGTTATTACTGGTAAAAAGATAGTAAATATTACACTGGGAACGGAATTTTTACCAATAAATTTTGAAAAAACATCATCGTGTAATCCAGACGATTGTGGAATGTTGGTTGTAGACAAGGACAAATGCATGTGTTTTGTATACATTCCACCATTTAATATTGGTGAATCAAATACAATTATTAAAATATTAGATACAGCTAAATTACCTTCTCGTGCGTATAATTTTTTACAAATGAAGTATAATACAAATGTTTTATCAAATAAGTGCATGGAGAATACAGAATGCATGTACACTACATTTTTTCCACCGACTTCACGAATTATTAAATGGTCTTGGTTTCCTTTTATATAAATTTTATCATAATACTATTTTCATTTATAAAAGCTGTTGATTCTTTTGAAAGTGTATACTGTCCCTGCTTTTTAAAATGTTCTATCATACCTTTTATACTTTTCGTACTTGGAATAGGTTTTTTAAATTTAGTGTGTATGCTTGTAATTATATGTTTCCAAAAACATTCTGGACTTGTCTTGTATTCACCGAATTGTATTATAACTATATTGTCCTTCATTTCTATTTTTTCCATGAATGGTTGGATTATGTGACTGGTAATAATATTTAACCATTGATCCGATTGTTCTGATATATTTAAAATATTAGTTGAAAACCCAGAATATGCTTTTTCTAATTCTGGATTTAAAATTGTACGAAATTTTCCTCTTAGAGACCACAAAGGTGTAGTATCTTTGAAATAAGGAACATTGTATTTTTTTGCGAAATCATAAATATATTTTTTTCTTGTTCCAATCAATGGTCTGGAAATCGCTACATTCATCATGGTACATTCTGTTTTCATCACTTTTAAGTCTAATATTGATCTTCCCCTACAAACGTTATTGAAAACATTTTCAATTATATCGTCATCATGATGTCCAAGAATAATTGAACTATTCTTGTATTTATCGGTTATTCTTTTATAAAGTTTGAACCTATGATCTCTTGTATAGTTTTCATAATAGTTTCTGTTAATCTCTCCTCGTTTCATATATGTAAAATTATCATATACTAGCTCTATACCATTTTCTGTAGTCCATTTCTTCAAAAAAAAAGCTTCATGAGAAGAAGCTTCGCGATTATTATAGTTTATATGAATACAAACTATATTGTATCCAAGGTATTTTATAACAGATGCAATTACCATAGAATCTACACCTCCCGACAATGAAACAATGAATGTTTCACAACCTCTGTTTTTACAATACGAACCAAGATCTTTTAATATTTTTTCATTACTTTCAATAGTTTCAAGTTTCATACAGTAATTGTCGTGCTCCAAGATTGCATCATCATTCATGAATCAAAGACGTGTTTTTAGTTATCAATCACGGTAATCAAACCCTTGTTTTCTTAAACAGTTTATTAGTCTCCAATAATATTTATAACAATCAGATGTTTCCTTACTATTAATACAGTCCATTAAATACATGAATTCTGGGTAACATGGTGGTGTATTTCCACTCAAATCCATGTGAAAGGGATGCCAGCTTGTAAATCTTGAGTGAATTGGTTGAATTTCTTCTACGAATCTAACAGCCTTGGACATTTTTACAGTTTGTAAAAAAAATTGAGAGAAACCGATTCAATATTTTTATAATTAAAAATCAAAGTTTTTTTATGTGTTTTTATAACATATAATAATGGATGAAGCAGCTATAGTTATTCAAAAAAAATGGAGAATGAGACTTAAAATAAAATCAGAAATGATGGATTTGCTATATATTCTTCACGAGAGAGAAAGAAACAATTTGAGAGCGTATATGCTAATTGATGAATTTCTCGACAAAGATATAGATAATTTATTAGATGTATATAATAAAATGGCTAAACGCCATCGTTTGATTTCTTATGAGACTTTTTGTGACTTGTGCTTGGTTCTGGACTAACATATTTTAAATATGAATAGTTCTCTTTTTTATAAAGTACAAGTAAAACGATTGGAAATGATAATATCCAAGAAATAATCCACAATATTGCTCTTAGTTGTAAATCATCTTGGTTTTCACAATTACATAACAACCAAAAACAAGGGATTAGATGAATCCAATACGAAATGAAAAAAGACACAAGTATAGATTGTAATAATAGAATAAAATAATATGTATTCTTATTTTCTGTAGATTTTTCAGAATTCGAATCAAAAACACACAGTGTTAAAATAGGAAAGAATATTAAAAAGCATATTGATACGACTTTTTCCCACATTTTTATTTAACATCAAAATAAATAATATGTTTTTTTACAATATAATGTTTTTTTAAGTAATCAGATTTAGAAACACATATTTTATAATGATCAACAATGATCACATATCAACCATCATACAATGCACCAGTTCAACCTAAAAGGATAAAGTTTTCAATATTATCACCTGAAGATATTAAAAAAATGTCTGTTGTAAAGATTACAGAAGCTACCATTTATTATAGAGGTTTACCTAACTCTGGTGGAATAAATGATGTATTGATGGGAACTGTTGATAGAAGACTTTTATGTGGTACTTGTATGAAGGATGTAAAAGTATGTCAAGGACACATTGGCCATATAGAACTTCCTTTTCCAATGTATCATATTAGCTTTTTTGATACAGTTTTGAAAATATTGAGAATGGTTTGTTTCTCTTGTTCGAGATTATCTGTTACCGAATACGAAACATGTCCAGATAATTCCGAAAGTAGAAAAAATCTATTCAATAATGTTTATAATAACGTAAAGGCCAAAAAGAAATGTCCACATTGTGGTATGGTAAAACCTAATTATATTCGCCAATCACTTTCAATAAAGTTGGAGTGGCCATCCGACGTAGAATGGGAATGTCCTGAAGAAAAACAGTATTGTAATCTTCCATTTACTGCGAGAGAAGCACTTTCTATTTTGACACATGTTCCTGATGAGGATTATGTTGCGATGGGATTTTGTCCAGAAATTTCACACCCTAAAAATATGATATTAACAACACTTGTGGTACCACCACCTGTAACAAGGCCAGCAATCATGCAAAGTGAAGGGAGTAGATCAAGAGGACAGAACGATCTTACATTAAAGCTACAAGACATTTCTAAAAAATGTATAGAACTTAGGAGCGTGATTCCATCTTGGAAGACAGAAAAAATAACAAATGATATCAATGAAAAACTTCAAAAGTTACAATTGGAAGTATTTACAGTTGTGAACAATTCTGTGAGAGGTCAAAAGCAATCGACACAAAGAAGCGGTGCACCTATAAAATCGATTGTGGATAGAATAAAAGGAAAAGATGGAAGAATAAGAGGTAATTTAATGGGAAAACGTGTTGATTTTTCAAGCAGAAGTGTTATTTCACCATGTCCTTATATGGACATAGATTGTGTTGGAGTTCCTGAAAAGATTGCAATGCTTCTTACGATTCCTGAAAAAGTTACAAAATATAATATAAAATCACTATCGGAAAGGGTAAAAAAAGGAACGGGAGTTATTGGAGGTGCTGAAACGATTATTATGAAAGATCACAAAGTTATACAGCTACAATATTGCAAAAATTTAGAAGAAATCGCATTACAACCTGGAGATGTTGTGGAGCGTTATCTCCAGAATGATGATATTGTAGTATTCAACAGACAACCAAGTCTCCATAAAATGGGAATGATGGCACATAGAGTGCGTCTTGTAAATGGTTTGACATTCAGATTAAACTTGGTATGTACATCAAGTTATAATGCAGATTTTGATGGTGATGAAATGAATTTGCATGTTCCACAGAGCAGTAGTGCTATAGCAGATGCCTCAATGTTGATGATGGTAACACAGCAGATTATTTCACCACAATCGAACAAACCAGTTATCGGAATTGTCCAAGACAGTTTATTAGGAGGACATCTATTATCACATGATGATGTATTACTTGATCATAAACATGCATGTCAATGTTGTGGTAGTTTGAAACATACTCCTAAAAATTTAGGTAAACCAGCAGTTGTTTTGAATGGAAAGAAATACTGGACTGGGAAACAACTGTTATCAATACTTTTACCATCCAAAATGATTATAGACAATTCAAATATAAAGAATGTTGACTATGATGAAACACATGATATTGTTATAAGAAATGGGAATTTTCTGTATGGAATTCTTACCAAAAAAATGTTAGGAACAGCTGCAGGTGGAATAATTGACATTTGTTGCCGTGAATTTGGAAATGATGTGGCTGCAAAGTTTATGAGTGATGAACAAAGAATGACAAATGCCTTTATTTTAATAAAAGGTTTCTCTGTTGGAGTATCAGATTGTATTCTTTCACAAGAAGGACACCAACGAGTAAATGAGCGTTTAGAAAAAGCAACTACATTATGTGAAGAAATTATGAGAGAAGTTAATCAAAGAGATACACCAACAGAGGTAAAACAAAATGCAGAATCAACCATAATGAGAATTCTTTCTAAAACATTAATGCAAACAGGAAGCATTGTGAATGAATGTATGTCTGAAAATGCTATCAAAACTATGGTAAATTGTATGAGTAAGGGAACTCCTATTAATCTTTCTCAGATTTGTGGTACAGTTGGTCAACAATCGGTGGAAGGTGGAAGAATTCGTGCAGAAAAGGGGTCAAGAACTCTCCCATGTTTTCTTCCAAATGAAAACACATTAAGCTCACAGGGTTTTGTACACAACTCATATGCATTGGGCCTAACTCCTTCAGAATTCTTTTATCATGCAATGGGTGGTAGAGAAGGACTTGTTGATACTGCAGTAAAAACAAGTGTGACTGGATATATTCAGAGAAGACAGATAAAAGCAATGGAGGACAATAAAGTAAATTATGATGGAACTGTACGTGATTCAATGGATGGAATTGTTGATTTTTTTTGGGGTGGTGATGGAATGGATTCATCCAAATTGGAACGTGTAAAACTGAATATTTTTACAGAAAAGGTGGATTCGTTGCGTAAACGACTAAACGATGTGGAATTTGGTATACTCATGAATGCGAGAAAGAACCTACTATCAACAAGATTAAACACAACAATGCCAACTTTAGATTCTCGAGTTTTACTCCCTTTTAGTACTAAACGATTACTACAAAGTTTAGTATATACTGAAAATGTGGAAGATCAAATTGGAGAACAAGAAGTAAGTAATCAAATAATAAAAATGATGTTTGTTTGTAATACAAACACACTAAGGGCTTCCATTATAGATAACTTTAACTCAAAAGCAATGGCAAAAGTTGAAAAAAATAGTTTTGAAAATTTAATAAAAACACTGTATGAACGTATAGAAAATGCAAAAATAAATGCAGGTGAAATGGTTGGATCAATTGCTGCTCAATCTGTAGGTGAACCCGCTACACAAATGACTCTGAATACGTTTCATTCAGCAGGAATCGGATTCAAAAATGTAACTCTTGGTATTCCAAGATTAAAAGAATTGCTTGATGTTTCTAAGAATCCCAAAACACCGAGTACCATTATCAAGTTTAAGAAACCATTTTCACAATCAGAAGAGTTTGTAAACTATTTTGCGAATACTTTACCTTTAACGAGATTGGGTGATTTGATATCGAATACGGAAATACTTTACGACCCAGATTTCTACAAAACTGTGATAAAGGATGACGAATGGTTGGTAGAATCTAATTATATATTATATGGAGAAAATGTTGATGAAAATTCTTCATCACATATTGTGAGGTTGATTCTCAACCAAAATATGATGAAAACCAGACTTTTAACACCTCCCATCATAAGAGATTTATTGAGACAAAGACTTGGAACACGAGCCCAAGTACTCAGTTCTGAAGTAAATTGTATCGACTGGGTCGTAAGGATACGTTTTTCAAGAGTTTCGGAAATGATGAGAACCGTTGGTATGAGTTCGGACAGAGAAGTCGTATTATGCCATCGTGTTACAAGTTCTTTGATTGAAACCATGGCTATATCTGGTCACCCAAATATCCAGACAGCTTCATGTATGGAATCTGAACATCAATATTTAGATAGTAATGAAAATTTGGTAACTGAAAAAGAATTTATAATAAATACATTAGGTTGTTGTATTTCAGAAATATGTTCATCGCCTTGTGTGGACTGGAATCGTACTACAACAAATGATATTGTAGAAGTACATAAAAACATGGGATTAGAAGCAGCGTGTACTCAACTTTATGAGCAACTCAATACCGTTGTAAGTTTTGATGGAACTTATATTGATCCAAGACATCTTACAATGTTGGTTAATACAATGTGTCGTAATGGGACTTTGATGGCACTAAATCGTCATGGTATAAACAAAAGTTATTCTGGACCATTGGGGAAGAGTTCGTTCGAAGAAACACCTGATGTGTTAAGTGAAGCAGCAATGTTTGGTGAAATTGATAATGCAAAAGGTATAAGTACATCAATCATGACTGGACAGCTTGCAACTATAGGAACCGGATGTTCAGATATATTATTTAACTCAGAAAATCTCAATATGCGTTGTGTTGAAATACCCAAAAAGATACAACGTAAAAAAATATTAAAATCTACAATGAGATCTCATACAAACTTTAATCCAATAGAAAATATAGAATATGTTCATGATAATAGAAAGGATATTAACGTACCGAATACATTACAAAAGCCTTTTGAAGATTTAATGGAAACAGATGATTCTTTTCCTTTTATTGAAGAAGACAATTCACGGAATATGAGCCCTGCGGGAAAGAGAGTAAAATTCCGTCCAAATTCTCCATCATAGTAATTCTTGTCCTCGTACAGCATCCCGTTATTATTTATAGGAAGTGTAGTCATGTAAGAATTTTTAAAGTTTTTAAACAGTTTACGATATTTATCACAGTTTTCGTCGTTGATGTTTAACTTTCCAGTCGTTTGGAAGTGATTTTTTCATACCTCATACCAGTTTCTCTAAATGTTCTAATTGTCTGTTTGCATTCCAACCAGTATTTGAGTCGTCTTTTTTTTGACTATTTTCAGTTTTATGCTCTTTTGGCATTTTATTTTACAATATTAAAATATGATTCGTTAATTATATAATTTTTATCGTGATGATTTTTTTTAAAGTTCGTTCACTAAATCAGATTTTTTAAATACATATCTGTAAAACAAACACAAACGAGATGTCAACTGCTGAAAATACAAAAGTTACTTCAGAAAATTCCACCGTAAATTATTCAAAGCCTTCTCAAAAAGTATTATGGAGTGAGCGTGAAGATTCATCGGAAACAAAGGTTAATCAAATATCAGAAAATAACAAGAGGTATGGCGAATGGTGGATCAATAACCTTAGCAGAAAAGCACAAGGTGTAATATCGATTGCTAAATTCTCTGATACTTCTACCGGAAAAAGGGTATGGGCTAAAAATGCTGTACGTATTAAGCTATACAATTCTTTAAATAGTCTTATGGAAGAACATAGTCTTTACGACATACTTTTGGCACACGTTGAAAAAAATAAAGAAGAACCGTTTCCTGATGTTGAAATAAATGCAAAGAACCAGGTAAATAATATAGGAACATACTATATTTCATATGACATTTATTATTTTCTTAAAAAGAATTGGAATGAATGTCAGAAGCTCGCCCCGAAAAAAGATGAAAAAGAGTAAATGTTTGTTTCATTTTTGTATTTTATAAATTATAACCATTACTAAAATGTTTATAGTATATTATTGTATAGTGATTTTTTTTACAATACCTACAAAATTAATAAAATAACGTAACTTCACTCACACCATATTCTGTTTTAATTTTTTTTTGGATATCATGTGCTAGCATCAAAGCTATTCCTCTATTACTTGTACGCTTACGACGTTGTTGTATTGAGTTTCTTATCAATTTTTTAAAATATTTGTAGTTCCAATCGTTATCCGCATTTAAGTTACTGAAAACATAGTACCATTCTTTTGTAAAACGTCTATCTCTTAAGACTACAATGAAGTTATTCCTAGACATTTTAAGACTCATTGAAATGTTCTTGGTAAACTGATTTTATCTATTTTTATATTCATTTCATGTTTAAAAACCATCAATAATATCAAGGGCACCAGCGTTAGGAACTCTTGAAAAGTCACCAGTATGTATACAATTTATCCAACAGTGATAATTATTTCCCCTACACAAGTTTTCTTCAGAAATGTTACCAGTCATAGAAATTATCCTTTGTTTTGCAGAACTTACATTATTGTACAAACCATACATTGTTACTGTTGGGTAATATGAGGAAGAAGGGTGTTTGTAGTAACCAACAACTAAATACATGGGCTGTAAATCATCGTTCAATGTATACGTCTCTGGCGTTTCTGGGCGTTCCATTGTTGATCCAGACAATTTATTTTTAAACTACAAAACATTAGAATAGTTCAATTTTATATAGTGTCAGAATCTATCAATTATTTTATGAATTTACAAATGAAATTAAATGTAGCGGGTAACGTGAATTTTGACCCATTAAAACTATCATCAATAGATCCTAACATAAGAACTTATATAGATTCCAATTATTGTAGATATCATCCTAGAAACAATTTAGTAATATTTAGAGAATATATAGATTCAGAATTGAAACATTGCAGACTTGCAATTTTAAATATTCTACATCAATGTACTAAAAACATAATAAATATTGATGTAAATATTATTGGTATAATTTTGTGCACATTTGCAATATTGGAACTTTATAAACTATATTTAATGCAAAATCCCAATTGGATGCCGGGAAGTTATTCCGAATCATTTAATAATAGAAACAAGTTTCAAAGTGTGATTAATGGAAAAATAAAAAAAAATGCCTTTCAAAAAAATGAAGTATGGATTGGTAGGACTGCAATGCTTTTTTTTTTACCAACTGTTTTACTAAATTAGTATTGATTTTAGAGTAGTTAAGAACTACAT
>MDTA01099891.1_pt1 | contig 16096 bp, 5 predicted proteins | sample 811151 | NCBI WGS metagenome assembly MDTA01 (sample SAMN05326648, study PRJNA326480) | marine metagenome | isolation source: seawater | place: Indian Ocean: South | collected 2010 | reverse complement strand
TTACGCCACAACAACCTTCACGTGTAGCAACGTATACGACAACCTCAACCAATTCCATCCGATTCCAAGAAGCGATCGTCAGTATTCATGGTTTACGGGCGCAATGGAACACACTGATCCATGTAGCTACAACTTCAGATATTCTGGCTTTATGCCATTGTTTGGAGAGCAGCAAGGTCGCTACTCTGCATCTTCTGGCTGGGAGCCATGGCTAACAATGATATCGGCTAGTGATTTTGGAGTTTTTGATAACGGTTCTGCATGGGCTCCTCAAAACGCATTCGGAGCACCTAAAAAATGGGCAGAAGAACAGGGTTATGTTTCATCTAATATGTGGACACCACAAGATTTTGCGGGCCTCAATACCATAATTTATGAGCCCATAACCTCTTCCTTGAACATTTTGGGTTATCCGGGTTCCGCACCTCTTTTCGATGAAGACAACGAAAACGCCGGCCAGTATAGAAATAAAGTTAAAACCGGCTATGTTGGAACCTTCAGAGGTACAGTTAGCGGTTCAGGTTTGGGTTCCGGCTTTAAATATTGGGCATCAACCCAAGCTCCGGGTTATCTTTTCAATGCTTTGATGCTCAAACGTAATGGTCCATACGGATACGGTACACATGCACAAGTTCGTCGCAACCCTAATCATCCCGTACTGCGTAATGAAAGATCCTCAAGTGAGATTTCTGTAATAACAACAGCAAAAAGAGACATCTACGCCGGCGCATTGAAACTTGGTACCATGGTTTGGGATCCATATGCCGAAATAATTGGTACAAGAACAACAAAGGCAGTTACAAACTTTACACTACCTCCAGTTTCAATGCGCGGTCGCCCAGCAATTTATAACTATACACCAAATGTCGATACTTTATTCTGTGGTGAGAGTGTAGAACCATCTGGCAAGTCAATAACGTTAAAGGCAACCGACAATAATCTTAAAGTATTTTTCAATTCTAATGGCCTTAACACGTATACGGGTATAGATCCTGTGGAAATTTTGACACCTCTTGATTATCTTCTGCTCGCCACAGATGGTGAAAGTAATTCATGGGCTGATCCAAACTATTTGATACACACAGAAAATATCTTCCCATCACAACGTATGGAGTTCATTTCATCATCGAGAAGAAGAACGAACTATGATAACTTGTTCTGGCGTGATTTACAATCAGAGCGCGTAACATTGGGTAATACAATACTTAATTCTGCTGGCGCAGTCCTTAGTCAAAGTGCATGGCCTTTAGACGCTCAAGAAGATTTCTTGACACGAACTGCATCGGTTGCTGGCCCGGATCACAAAGTAATACCCGGCCAAAATCCCGCAGGTGATGACGCTATTTCTGGAACACCATTTGAAAGACTTTACGGTGGTCTTAGATCCCTTGGTAAGGCCGGAGAACTTCAAAACAACTATACGCAGTTTTACTATGATCCGAACCGCTTAACATTTACTACGGGTTTCCTTACATGGATGACGGCCCAAAACCAAAATCCTGCCGGCGCTTTATATGCACGAAAGCAAATGTTAGCGGCACCAAAAAGTGTTGCTGGTCCTTCTGGCATGCTTATTCCTCAAACTGGAAACATACCAGTACCTGTTGATAATCTTACGTGGGATGGTGCCACACAATCTACCATGGTTGGATTTTTCAAAGATACAATTGATGTTGCATGCGGAGAGGCTGAATGGGAAGCCGGTCCTCAAGCAGGCATTATTGAACTTTCTAAGTCACTAGATGGTCGCTTCCATCCTGTGTTTAAATCATATGAATCCAAACCGTGGTATAATGATTACCAAGATTTCCGAGATGATATCCGCGTATTAGCCAAAGATTATGCTATTGTACCCGAATTTAGAATGAGCCAGCACGTTGAAGAGTTGTTGGACTCAGGATTGGGGTCCAAATTCAGAGATTACTTGGAAATTCCCGGCACTGCAATGACGGCGAAAACATCCTCGTTCTATAGGGACTACACTAACTCTGAAAAATTAATGTACGCTCGTGATTTAAATAAGAAAACGACGATGACACCAAAAGAAATAAGGATTACTGTTTCCGCGGTCAAAAAATTCAACCCATACAAAGGTTTCTATCCTGCACAAAGAACTGTTGATTTAACCGCACAATTTAGAGAATCCTTTGCAGATAGCATAAACTCCTCGTTCCAGTATTATAACACTCTTTCTCTTGTTGAAGTAGACACCACCGGTCATAACAAAAAAACTAAAGGAGGCCCCACCCGCCCAATTATGCAAGCACTGTTTTCTCCGGGTATTACTTTCAATACTATTAAATCTGGATTAGCAGTTGATTATCCAATTTTAGGCCCCGGAATTCGCAAACCAAACGCAATTACTGAATATTCTACTGGAAATGGCACGGACACTTTCCATGCCTTTAATACTACCGCAGACGGTGAAATTGGTGGAATAACAATATCTACCGCAACTCAGGATGGCTCCGAATGGACTGGAGGTCCCTTCTGGGATCAACGTTTGCCATTTGAAACAGTCATTGATCCTGCTGAACATATGATGGGGTTACAAATCACGGATAATAATTGTCATCCTTCCGGTGCTCTTCCATATACTGCATCAATATCTAGCGACGGAGATTCTTTGTACTCATTAATGGCCAGAAATTTCTACGGAGAAACAGCCAATTTCTTCCTGCAACAAAAAACGTATACCACTTTAAAATCTAGCGAAATACCACAGGACGGTGTTTTAGTTGCAAGTGGCACCTATTGGGGTGCTCGTATTAAGTTACGACGCTCAATGAGCGGAACTCGTGATTACTCACACACCCCCACCACGTTCGGCTACAGATATGGAGTTTCTGGCAAAGGTGGAGTTGCTACTGGCTCTGCCCACGCATCCGGCCATTCCGGTGATGAACACCGTAATGTATCATGTTCACTAGGAACTACTGGCGGCCGTCGCTTGTTGCATAACAGCGCATCTGATTCAACCGCTGGTACCGTTAACGGATATGGCATACCAATTGTCAGATTTGGACTGGGTGAATATCCATTGCCACAAGATCCAAACCAGTATTCAGGAAGCCAACAACGTGAAACTTTCACAATGTACAGTAGAACAACTGCGTTTGGTCCTCCTGTCGCAACAATTGGAAATACCAACAATCGACATACAAATACAATGAACGCGCTTTCAATGTCGTGGTCCGGTGCGATGGATTGCTTTAAAGGCTATAACTGGTCATTCACTCCGCCTTATTACCATGGTGAAGCGTGGTGTGATATTCTGTTTTACCCGGACGAGACCAAAAGATACACTGCAGATGAAATTTTGGTTAGGTCACAAAAGATATACTATAGAGCCGACCCGGGCCCTGAAGTTAAGTATGTCAAGCCGGGGGCCATTGAATTTACTATACCGGCAATTATTCCAGATAATTATCTTGGCGTAGAACACACCTACACCGGCGGTGGTCGTATCATAAACGACATGGCGATGCAGTTAAGCGCTAGCTTCAACTTGTTTGGTATTGAAAGAGTTCCTTTCCAAGCTGCTGACGCTTTAAACTTATTATCAGAAACACGAAATGAAACTAAAGGTATGCGATGGGTCATCAAGCCTAAATTTGAAACTCCAATGCTTAACTTTAATTCTCCGGTTAGAGCTGTCACCGCAGGTTCTGGGTCGCTGACACTGCCCGAGTCATATGGTTCAGCTTCTGTTCCTCGCGGTATGTGGCATCAATTCGGAATAATAGAACCAGATCCCAAAAAAGGTATTTTTATAGAAATTGGAGATATTCCTAGACAATGGCTAGCTCACCATTATAATGTTGTTAATTTTGATAGTCCTTATAACAAGTTTAATTGTGGATTTGCTAATGATCTTTTATCTAACGGTAACCGAGTAAAAGATAATATGAAATCTCTTACAAATCTTTTTGGATTTAATTCTACGCGCAAAGGGGCGCGCTTAGGGGAACTTGCACCTCACCGCCTTATGAAAGAGGCTGTTGTGTTGATTCCTTATGTAACTACTAAAGAATTTGATGCCAAACTCGCAACTCATCCTGAGCAAGCTGACGATGTAGATTTGAGGAATGCTAAACAATTCTTTGGGATTCCTCAACCCGCTGTACAAGCTGCTATTACGGCTAATGCTGCAAGTGAATTGGGAGGTAACTTGGATGTCGCCGGAGAATCAGTTAGAAAGCTTATCACCAAAATGGATAAGTATATTTTACCACCCGAGTTTGATTTTATTAGAAATCCTGAAACTACGCCAGTTGTTATGTATATATTTGAGTTCGTTCATAAATTTGATAGAGATGATTTATCTTATATTTGGCAAAACCTTGCCCCACGAGATTACAAGACAATTAGATTCGAAGAACAATCAATTGCACACAGATTAGACACTAGTGAATTGCTGAACGCTAATCACCTTATGGGGACAATGCCTATGGGTGGTACCATAGTTGAAACACCTGACGTTCGCTGGATGGCTTTCAAAGTTAAACAAAAAGCAGTTGGCGATTATTATAATCACGTGCTAGAGCAAGCAGGAGAATCTCTCGGCGCCGTTAGCGGCATTAAATTTTTTAACCCCCGCGATGCCGGAGGAATGCGCATGGTCCCCGGTGGCAATATTGTACTTGGAGGCAAGCCAATCCAATCCATGGCTGGTGGTGGTGGTGGCTCATCCACGCCCGATGGCGGCGGTTCGACTGCCGAAGAAGAAACAGGTACGACCGGTGCACCCGGCGAATTAGCACCAGCCCAGCCGCCTGTGCAAGCATATGCAATTCAATATAACTGGCCTTATGACTTTGTTTCAATTGTTGAGGGTATCAAGGTTGATATTGAATTATTGTTTGATGATGATTCTAACGTTGCTAAATCCCTTATAAGGGAGCGCGCCGATGTAGGCAGCACTCTTCCTTTAACATCGGGTCCCGATCTGAGCTTATTAGCTGACGCCCTCCGCGCATCTCCAATGCCGGCCCCACTTAACACTCAGGCGGCAGCGGCAGCAGCTATCCGAGAACTTGCAAACAGCAACTCTGATTTACTTCCGCCGCTCCTCGGTGGGCCTTCACCACAATCATCAGAGTCGCTTGGAACCATGCCGCAGATTCCCCGGGGTTACGCTCCACCCGCTCCACCCCGCCGCGGTGCTCCACCACCTCCACCCCGCCGCGGCGACCCGCCGGCTCCTCCCGGATCTGGAGGCTCTGGAGGCAGCAGTGGGGTGACGTTTGGTATAGTCGGCTCATATTAGCGCTTAAATTCAATAAACCACTAATTATTAAAGGAAATAAAAATGGCCAAGTTTCTAAATAAAAAGCAAGATGTAATTGATTTTAAGCTAACCTCATATGGTAAGCATCTTTTGGGGCGTGGCACTTTTAAACCTTTTTACTATGCATTTTTTGATGATAATATAACTTATGACTCTCAATATTTTGGCCGTAGTGAAGTTCAATCCGAAGCACGCAAACGAATTAAAGAAGAAACACAATACTTAGAAGGCTTAACTTTGTTTCGCGATCTTGAAGAGATCAATAACCGTGACGGAATAGGCGAAGTTAATTTTTTCTCAGTTGATATTGAGCCAACTTTAGAAACACCGAGAAAAGACATATTCAGATTTGATCAAATGTTGGGAGACGCTTATCTACAAGGAGGAGCACAGGTTGCTCCAGCATGGAAAGCTGTGTCATTAACGACAGAAATCCTATCCAGTAGTTTTATGGATGCCCAAAATAATTCAAGAGTACCACAACTACATTTAACTGCTAGCTACAGATTATCAACAGTGCCATCCGACGTGTTCTATCAGGATTCATTTAATTCATTAGAACCTAGAAAATATGAATTAGCGACTACTGAATTTGTTGATAATAAGATAATTTTTTTAGAAAGAAATGACCCATTTTTTTATTTTGAGGAGCTTAATACACAATTGTTAACTAAAAATTTTGAAATTGAAGTTTTTGAATTTAATGACAAAGTAGTAGGGGAAGAGTTTCAACATCTCAAAAGAAAATATTTTCCAGATTCGTTGATACAGGTCGTTAACGGTTATATGACTGCGCCCACTGATCCTCATAATAATCCTTTAGAATCTTCGGGCGATGGATACTCTGTGAATATTGAAAAACCTTTAACGCCTCAAGAGGTTAGATATTTCTTTGACTTAGTGCTTGACGCTGATATTCCAAAAGAATTAGCATGTAAAGCTGCTGATAAATTTAATAAAAATTCGTATTATGTTGATTTAGATTTTGACTGTGATTTTCATGAAGATGAGGACGCAATGTTTGATATTTACGGTAGTGCAACGGAGGCAGAGATATGTCTAGATTAGTTTTAAGTGGTGATTTAAACAAAAATTTTGGTGAATATTTTCCAACTCCTTATATTGAAAGAGTCACACTCAGGACATTCAATGATGCTGTTCTCGGCGACACGCGCGGAGCCTTTATTATGGACATTGAAGGCTCGCTACTGTTTACAGTTCCAGAATATGACCCCGTTGTCCCAACCAACGACATTAATTTTGTAAAGGATATTGTTAATAAATTAAAATTTTATTACATTGTCACGAAATCAACGTCAGATGGGTCAGCTATTTTTGATAAATTAAAAGAACATAAAGTTGATTTTGGGCTACCCTATGAAGAATTAGGCTCCTACAGAGATCAAACAACTGGGCTACCGGGCCCAAAACAGCAACATGAAGAGCAGCTGGAAAAATACGCAGCCGCCACAGGCGTAGATTTTTCAGGAGCAGAGGACACTGTTGATGAATTATCTTTATTGTTGTATGATAATTCTATTTTGGTTGAGTTACTTAAAGATCCACCAGCTACATCTTATCAAAACATCGGCGCTCACACAACTGGCTATGATCCCATAAATCCAAACAAAGGCGTGAGCTATGATATAATTCATATCAACCCCGAAGCCATCTTAAAGTCATTGGATAAGGGGAACTATACTACATTTTATGCCAAATCTGGACATAAAGTTCTTAAAGTTATGTTTAGAGAAAAACATCAGACTGTCATTAAAGTTCCTAAGCAAGTTCCTTTGACAGAGGAACAAAGGACAGCCTTTCGCTTCGGCTGGATGGGCTGGGAGGATATTCAAGATCAAATTCAATACCAATATGAAGAATCGTATGATGCAAATGTTAATTTGCTAGCGTTTACTAGTATTCTGTCACCAGAGCAACTAAGCGAAACAAACATTAAAACAAATGCTGCTCTAGGCATGCTTTTTGGCGACGTCGCGTATGAAAAAATTCTTGTAGACGGCGCGATGACAAAAGCTCAGATTGAACACAGTTATTTTGACGGGAATAACGACATTTATGGCCAGACACCGCTGCGTGCTTTTAATGGGCGTTATTACAAATCTGAATCTATAAATCATAAATCTATTGTTTCTGAGTTTAAAAAACTTTTTGATAGGTATCGTGGCTTAATGAATAAAAAAACGTCTGCAACATTTAAAGCAGTAGTGCCGGGTTCCTCTAAACCAATGAACGATAGCGATAGCAACGATCCGCTCTTAGATGCTTCTCTGGAATCAATGGAATTTGCACTAGCAAAATTTGCAGCCTCACCGCATTTGCTACCTCACCTCAGATCCGCGCGCCAAACTATTTTAGACCGTTCATCCGGCACTACAACAGGAACGTTTTACTATGAAACTGGCGAGCTATTAAGCAGAATTAATAATATTGTACTTGGCGGCACGGTACTGAGAAAAAAACTAACCATTAATGCTAAGGTAACAGATGAAAGAACATTCCGCGATGCCGCAACTCCACTACCTAATCCAGTTCCTTTGACTGGTGAAGAATTGCTAAAGACTTTTGTGCTTGGTAGAGAAATAGTGTGGACAAACGAAACATCACGTAGGGCACAAGTCGCTGATTTTATACAGGGCAACACATTTGGGGGCACGCATATCGGCCCCGGCGAACCAGATGACTTAAGTGATCGCGCTAGTTACGGAGATGAAGCAGGCAATATCAGGTATAATTTTGAAATTGATGACAATGGGCATTTGGTTGTTTATATGGATACGATGTTGGGCAGAAAAGTAGTCAAACTTACTGATGATCAGTATGCCGGCCTGTTTCAGACAAATTACTTTGCTAAAGAAGAATATAGTGTTTCTTTCGGTTATTTTTTATATGATTGGCAACAACACATAGTGAATAATTCATTTATTTCTAAAATAGTTGACGTTAGATCTTTTCAAGAACATTTTGGTAATGATTTATTGCAAAAGTATTTTGTACCTAAAAAAGCAGTATTAAAGAAATATATGCCGATAACAATTAATGCTCCGACAGATTTCGCTCGGATAGATGATGCTCGCAATCCGATACTTACATACACCAGAAATTTATCAAACACACCCGGCTGGAACCCAACAACAATATATAATCCAAGTGAAACTACATGCACGGTCGACCGCATAAAATTGGCCGGCCCCTCCACCCACGGCCGCGATGTAAGTTTGGCCGAATTTCCCGAAAAAGTTTTAGATAAGAAAGGACACATGTTACAACATTACTTAACAGAAAGAAATTTTGGTTTTTGTTCTGATGTTGCTAAAGCTTCAAATAGTAATGGTAAGCTAATGGCTTTTGAGTTTCAAAATTTAGATCAAGAAGCGACCCTTGGGGCTTACCGCAACCCTGTGGGTGACAGATATGATTACGAGATTGAAGTACAAGATGGCACCAAAACAGCGTTTGTTGAATTAGTTAAGCATTATTACTGGATGGGGCAGGCTTTGAGAGAATATCTGTTAGAAGCGACCGAAGAATGTAGTTATAACAATATTGATGGCGTGTTTAATGACTTTTTTGCCGAAGCAATGGAGGCCAAATTTGCTAGCAACCCGGGCTCTGCTCCATGGTTAATGACAGCTGTCGCATACATCAAACATGTCGATTTTATGACTAATAGATATGGTGGGGATCAAACGCAGATGCTTTTGGCAACTCGCGATCTTATTCAGAATATCTCTCCAAGATCTGGAACTTTAGACAAGATTAGAAGCTTTTATTACAATTATATTGATTTTTATGAAACGCATTACTCTGAAGCATCTACAATTGGAAAAGTTTTAACTGACCCAGAATATGCCACAGTAGATGGAGATGTAACCGGTAATAGTTCATATGCTTCTCCGTTTGTACAAACACTAACTTTAAGTAATACCTTTACTCAAGTTAGTTATGCGAACCAAAGTGAGTCCGACCGCGATGAATTTATAAGTGTTATCAATGCAGAACAAACAAGATATGATAATGCATCCGCTCTTATGGAGCAAGAATTGGCCTCTGCTAAAGGCGCCGTCGCTGCAGACATTAAGAAATTATTTGAAGAGCGAAAAGCGGTCTATGAAGATAAGATTGACTATGAAGCAAGCCGAATCAACCTCAAAGGAGGTTGCCAATATGTATGGTGGTGGGACGCTTGGAATGAATACGCCGACTTTTCAGCTTGGGGTAGGTCCAGCGGAGGCGAGTACAAAGATTCTTATGGCGAGAAAGATCAATTTAGTGATATCAAGGACACCTCCGGTATCGCTAGCGATAGATATGGATATGTTTGGATTGACCCACACCATCAAGATGAAATTGTAGGATGGTATGATGTTGAAAAATACGGAGAACCATCGTATTTCGCCTCTTATAGACGCGATTCAGAAGGCAGCTACTGCCGCTTCCAAAGAAGAGCTTATCGGTATAGAGTAGAAGATCATCGGCCTGACAAGGGAGGCCACGACAAGGGAGAAAGAAGGTATGGCGGGTTCGCCGGTAGCCCCGTTGGCGGCGGAAAAGTTTATAAACAGGACTACTGGCTAGAAGATATCAAAGCATGGCTTATGACTTGGACAGCAGACGGCTCTTATGATCCCGGAGAGCAACATATCCCGGGTTTTGATATCATTCAAGGTTTCCATTCTTACGAGTCATGGCTTGACCACACAGAACACACTGGAGATCCATGGAACTATTCTGGTGCACCAAGTTCAGGTGACTATATGGGACCCGCTCAACAGTTCGAACATGCCTTGGATCAGGCCAACTCGGGCTTTGATCAGTCTGGAGAGTCGGGTCAAACAAGTAATATCACTAGAAACCATGTTGGCAAGCAGCTGAAGGGCGAGAACCCACCACCAGCGCCACCGGCTGGTAAGCCACCACCCCCGCCGGGCGAGAAAAGCCCACCATCACCGCCTCCGGGTGGTCAACCGCCGCCCCCACCGGATGAATAAATAAATTTATAACAATTAACACTAATTATAAAAAAGGAGCGAATACGTGCCAAAACAAGTAACAGCCAAACAATTAAACAGAGCAGAAAAATCCGTTGGTAGCACAACTGGACAACGTTACATACATACAAAATGCGTGGGTTGCAAACGTGCTTCTGGAGCAAACCAAAACGTTCAATTTTTAAAACAAATGAGAATGGATTTGGCCGATAAGGGGCTGCTTGAAGAAGCACCGGACGTCACCACAGCAAATGATCACGCTATCGGTATCCTAAATGCATTAGGAATTGGATTTGTGACAAAGGCACCGAAGTCACCAAATCCAAAATCGCCTAATGATAATGCAGTGCTTTTCACAGCTCGCACTTCGCTTTTAGAATTAGAAACTGACACTACTTCAATTCCTAATGCAAAAATATTTGATGATGTTAGTTTCAAGAAAAAAGCGCTTGAACCAATTTTTGTGCCGATAAATGATTTATACAAATCCCCAGCTGAACTTGGAGCTACTGAGCAGAGCAATATTTTTAAACCAGATGACAACCCAACAGACGTTGAAAGACGCCGTAAAATTAAAAATGGCAAACAAGAAGAACCCAATGTGATAAAATTAGCAGATAGGATTCAAGCACAACAAAAACGACTTAGTAGAAGTTCAACAAGGCTTGTTATGCCGGTTTTTAAAATAACATTTAGGCAGCAAGGGGAGTAATAATGTACAACGAGTATGAAAACAACGAATTCGCAGTTGCTGTTAAGGAATTAGGTAGTGCAGAAGAGATTGATAAAATCGTTAAAGCCTCTGAAAGAATGCAAGGTCGACCGCTTGAAGCTACGTTTTTCCAGCCATCTACCGATCCTGCCGATTCAAACATTGTGTTCGCTTGTGCTAAAGTAATTTCAGGCTACAACCAAGAAACATTTGAACCCCAAATTGCCGCTAGCAGTGAAAGCAGGCTGTTGGCGTTCAGTCGAAGAACAAATTCTGAAATCGCCATTGGCTATGTAAGAAACAGTGTCTACAACTCAATAGCGCTCGGCGATCCTCAATTTACTACCACCTATTTTCCTATTGGTGATCCTCCGATTATGGTTACCGTTAATTCTAACGCTGCAGATCCATACGGTGATTTTTGGAAATGCAAGCACGGCAATATGGGTGCTAATATTATAGGCGCCTCTTCTGATCGGCCCGACACGTCCGCGGATCCCCTCGGGGATGAGATTGGAGAAGTGTCGATAGAAGATGCTGAATACTCCGATCCGCCGGAGCCATCGGATCCACCACCGCCACCGTCAGACAAGAATGTTATAATTATAACCACAGATGATGTAAGATATTGTATGCCTTTCGATCAATGTAAATTAATTGCACAAAAAAGAACAAACAAAATTAACGCTTATTTCCGAGATAATTTTGATTCATACAGCAAGGGTTTCAAAACCCCAGCCAATACATACCTTGACCCGGTGACTAGAGAATACGAAGGAATTGGTGAGGGCAAAGTAGAAAACCGTATTTTACCTCATCAGAATTGGATTGTCCAAGTTCGTTTTAGCGATTCTGTTCAATCATTCAATGTCCCCTTTCCTTCGTCGCTTATTAATTCAATGGTTCTAGACCCTACAGTACCAGACGATCCATATGGCACACAACCAACAAATTTTCTTTCTATATTTAGTGACGAGGAACTTAAAAATACTTATAAAAGTAGACAATTGCCGCGCGAAAATGAATATAAAGTGACATACAATGTGGTAGAAAAAGAAGCATTACAGAGAAGGTTTGGTCAGGAATTTTCTTTAAGCGATACATTGAATAATATCTATATAGGGTTGGCAACCTTTTTAGCTACTACTTTTATTGAAGTGGCTTATACATTTAAAAAAATTGAAGCTCCAAAATTAACACCTGAACAAATTACGCCTGCAAATTTAGCTTTTACTGAGGGAACAGTTATGCTTAATCCTGTCGGAACTAAGGGAATCGACGAAATTACAACCTCTGGCTATTATCCGTCTGATTATGTTGATTCATATGGCTCCGAGAGATACAGAGAGCCATCACCTCCCACGGGTGGATTTTTTGATCTTGATTACTATACACGAATGTCAGATATTGTTTATGAAGAAATTGACCGTCCCGGATCCGACTTAGACGACATCATTGATGACTCAGCTGTCCCCGGAAGTCCGTACTAAAATGAGTATTTTTTCAAAAAAAGTTAGATTCTTTAACGAAAATATGATCTCTGGGTCATCTGATTCGTTACGCACAGCTCTCGGAGGCGCTTGGCATACGGTTAGTTCCTCGGATAGAGGTGTGGAGTTCACAATAGATTTTAATAAAATTATTAGGACGACGGCGACTAAGGAGACTCCATCCGTTTTAGACCCGGGCCAATATCCAAATCCATACATAGACTTTGTATTAAGGTTTGATCACGATAGAGATGTTGCCAGATCTCAAGAGTATGCAGCAAAAGTTGTACAACCGGTTATAAAATATCCTATTAGGTTGTATGGAAAGAATGAATTATTAAAAAACGACACCCACTGGAAATCGGTTTTGGCTGGTGGTGCTTTTGATAAACAACAATATCCGGGTATTTTTAGTGGAGAACAATATTTTGATCATTGGTTTGATTACCAAGTACCATATGAAAGTTTAGAATTACGACAAAGTAAATTGCAAAATAAAACTTCTTTTTCACATATTGATATAGGCTATAGATACAACTATCACTATAAAGAATATGAAGACTACCTATCTTCGGTTGTAAACGAACGTTTAATACCAAATGCCTACATCTTACAAACAATCAGCAAAATTGATGATTTTTACAGAGCTTCAGAAGAACAGCCGGCAGTAGATTTAGAACAATATAGCTATTCACAATGCAACACTAATATTTTAAATTATCTAAACCGTGAAGGCTCTTGGCCGGCCATTGATTTTACCGAGCTTTTAAAAACTACTGAGGATTACCATAAGATGATGGCAACAAAACCAACAGAATTTGCCTATATGGATGAGTCCGCAACCCTTAAAAAATATTTTAACACTCTGGGAGTTTTAGGTTTAGAAAATAAAACTAAAGAATATGTTAGTGAAAAATTAAGACATATCATATTTGATCATGATGCTGTACTAGGCGAGTTTAATGAACTACAAAACAACAAAAAAGCACTGCCAATGTATGCTAGGGTTAAACTACCACCTCAAGGCGCCGGCCCAATAACAGACAATTTAATTGAAAACGATGCATCAACCAAATTTTTATCTACAATTAAAGAATTATTTGTTGATGAAAGCCCTACAACAATTAGCTATGATACCACAAATTTTACAATTCAAGAAACAACAGACTTAGATCCAAATAAAGAAATTAATCAATTCTATAATATGGATGTTAAAAATGTTGACATGGCCAAATTTTTGTTCCACATGAGAGAAAGTTACTTAAGTACTTCAGATAATTTTTATTGTGTTGGTAACAAAAATAAACCATCAAAAAGAGCCATATATGATAAAACTGGATATTTTAGACACTTAAACACCATTGCCATGACACACGCATTGGCTGGATTTCTTGACCATGCTGACGATGATAGTTATCTAGAAAAAATTAAAAGTCCATATTTTGATTCAGCCGCTGAATCAAAACTTGTCGAAACGGTCGCATATAGGATTGAAAAAATTGGAGGACCTGCGATTGGCGAGGGCGAAACTCAAGAAGTATTGCAAAACTTCTATATTATGAATGACCATCAAATTCACAGGTCAGAGATTCTTGATACACAAGTTAAATATGGCGAAGAATACACGTACAAAATTTATGCGTATGTAATTGTAAATGGATATCGCTATCAAGCTAGTGATCTTCGTGTTACCAAGACTATATCCGACTTGTCGGTGCCAAACCCAGAATACCCAGAACCGGGCCGCGTCCCGCCACCACCACCCGGACGAGAAGGACCAACTGGTGATAGTAAAGCAATAGATAATAACATGCCACCTCTATATTGTCTTGAATTTTATGATCCTTTTACTGGTGAAAGAAAAAACAGACTTATAGATGAATTTGTCGGGATGAGCCCAAGACCCCTCCCCGGCATAAGAACCACAGGTAATGTAGCAGCAAGATCTTTGATGAATCAATTTTCTACTGAAGCTCAGGTCGCAAGCGAAGGTTACAAATACTTAGCTGATTTTAACCTGACTATTCAGCCTTCAGTGAGATTGCTTGAAATACCAATTGCTTCAAAAGCTATTAGAATCCTAGACCACCCACCAAATCCTGCATTCGCCACGCCGTTCCACGTACACGACACTTCTCATCAAATTGGATTTGATATTGAATACAGAGGATTTGAAAAATTAGCATATCCAGATTGTTTAACAGAAAAAGAAGAAGAAGATAAAAGGCGATATTTGCAATCTAATAGTCTAATAAGAGAAGATCCTCTTGAATTTGAATCAGTTGCACAAGCGCTTGATTTAGAAATTTATAGAATTGATTATTTGCCTACAAGCTACAAAGATTTTGAAGGTAATCTTATTGCTACTATTAATTTACTCAATGCTAAGGCCATGGCCGAACCTGAATATGATGACGACAGTGTTGCAAATCAAATGCCCCCCCCGGATCCGCCGTACACGCCAAATGTGGCTAGTGTATCTTCAGGAAAAACATTATCAGCTAAAACAGTTACTGGAGCAACATCAGGTACAACCCCCATGGGTTTACCGACTGGAAAAGAAAAGAAGGGGCTTCCAATATCTAGTCTTGGCTCTAGAGCGCCCTCGGTCAATAAAACTGTGCTTAAAGACATATCAACTTCTATTGATGCACTATTTTATGACAAAATTGAAACAAATAAAAAATACTATTATGTTATGAGATTTTTAAATGAAAGAGGCGAACCGGGCCACTTTACGCCAATACACTGTGCTGAGCTTATAAATGATGGAGGTTACTTGTATCCTAAGTTTGATACATTATTTCCGAAAGATTTAGAAGCTGATAAAAAATCTATTAACACAACTAAAGATTTTAAAAAGCTATTTAATCTTGTACCCAACATTCAACAATTACTTTTGGATGATGGAGGCGTGGATTATAACAAGCCGGCAAATAGCCAAAAACAAAAAATTAAAGTTGGTCTTGTTGAACATGCAATATGGGATAAGACATTTAAAATTAGATTAACATCTAAGAAGACCGGTAAAAAAATTGATTTGAACATTACTTATAAGTTGTCAAGGTGATAAACAATTTTATCTACTATTTATCAGGAGAGAGGAAAATAAATGGCTTTTTTAGATAACAGCGGAGACATCGTTCTCGATGCAGTATTAACAGATTTAGGTCGTAAAAGAATGGCCGAAGGCACCTTTAGGATTACACAGTTTGCTTTAGGCGACGATGAGATTGATTACAGGATTTATAATAAAAATCATCCTTCTGGGTCTGCATACTATGATTTAGAAATTTTACAAACACCTGTACTTGAAGCTTTTGCTTCTTCAAATGCAAATATTAACTATGGTTTAGTTAGTTTCAACGGTAATTTAAATCTACTTTACATGCCTACGATGAAAGTTTGGAATAAAACAGTAAAGGGCCCAAGCCCAGCAATTCAGAGGCCCCGCCTCGGCGTGTATTACGTCGGTGCTAATGCAACAACTGGTGACGCCCTCAGAGCAGCTTTTGATACTGCTTACGGAACAGGGAACGGCTCGGGATACTATCAAGTCCCGGGCTCCGGTGACACGGCGATCTATCTAGAAACT
>MDTA01055459.1_pt1 | contig 16104 bp, 12 predicted proteins | sample 811151 | NCBI WGS metagenome assembly MDTA01 (sample SAMN05326648, study PRJNA326480) | marine metagenome | isolation source: seawater | place: Indian Ocean: South | collected 2010 | reverse complement strand
GAGACCGGGCACCTTGTGGTGACCTCCGGAGCCTGGTCTGGACCCATGCTGCGGGATCTTGAGGTTGAGCTCTCGGTTACCCGTCAGGTTCTGGCATGGTTTGATGCTCCTTGCGATCGACCTGGCGACTCTCTTGCTCTCGGTAACTTTCCCTGCTGGTTTATCGAAACGGAGCCTCCGTTCGGGCACTACGGTTTTCCAATGACGGAGTTTGGCCAACAAGGTTTCAAGATTGCGCTACATCGCCCGGGGGAGGAGGTGGTGGACCCTGGTAAGCAGAGGGTCGGGGCGAGTGACGAGGAGATCGCCTCCCTGCGCGAGGTTCTGAGGAAATGGATCCCGGCTGCTGATGGACCCCTTTTGGCGAGTTGCACCTGCCTTTACACCAACAGTGGTGATGGCCATTTCCTGCTTGGGCAATATCCCGGGAATGGGCACGTCACTCTTGCGGCGGGATTCAGCGGACACGGCTACAAGTTTGCCCCGGTCATGGGAGAGGTGCTGGCAGACCTGGCCTGTGAGGGAACTACCCCGCACCAGATAGAATTTCTCTCCCCGCAGCGTTTTGCCTGAAGCAGGCTGTGCTGAAGGACTTCCGGATAGCTATTCCCATGAGTCGGTAAGCGTTTTGCGGTAGGCGGCAATATCCTTGTCCCCATAGTAGGCAATCAGGACGGCCCCATCAGTGGCCACCGCATCGAAGAGATTGTGCATGAGTTCCTGTTCACCGGGCCAGGGGTAGACATAGAATACGTCGATCTCGTCTACCTCGCAGTCCATCCCCTCGTAGGGAGCAACGATGGCCGAGGCGTCTTCCCAGTGGGAATCAGGCTCCGGGGTCATCAATTCAGCTCCCCCCTGCGCCGGGTAGGACCCGTAGCCTTCGGGGAAATAACTGGTGCATAGATTGTCGACTGCAATTCCATGGTCGCTGGCCAGCTGTCTTGCAAGGGTGACGAGGTCCTCCTCAATTTCCAATCCATAGGAACGGTAGCCCAGGAGAGAGGCCAGGCAGGCCCCTACGCCAAAGCCGCTGCCCCATTCACAGAAGGTGCGCCCGGGGGGAATTCCCTTGCAAGTGAGGAACTGCAGCGCCCTGAAAAGGAGAATGGGATCACTGGGGAGAAAGCGCGGAACCCTGCGGTTACGGTTGGAGGAGAAGAGCTCATCGAGCCTCAGGTTAGCGTCCTCGATCAGGGCAGAGACCGGGGCAGGAAGTTCGTCCTGGGCAAGATGCAGGGAGATCTCCTCCAGAGCCATGGCAGGCATTCTGGCCGGGTGGGGGCTTCTTGTCGATACGTGGCCCCAAATTCCTCGACTCAATATTGAATTGGCCGAACATCTGTTCCGTTGAAGGAGGTTGAGATCTTTACGGATGGTGCCTGCCGGGGAAACCCCGGTCCCGGAGGCTATGGCGTCGTTCTCAAGTCCGGGACGCACCGGAGGGAACTGAGCGGGGGATTCGCCCGCACGACCAACAACCGCATGGAATTACTTGCTGCTATCGCGGGGCTTGAAGAATTGAAACAGCCCTGCCGGGTAATGGTCTCGTCGGATTCAAGATACCTCGTCAATGCGATGACTCGCGGCTGGTTGCAAAAATGGAAGGGCCTCGGCTGGCGACGGGGGACTGGGCAGCGATTACGGAATGAGGACCTTTGGAAACGTCTCGATGTCGCATGCGGGCAGCATGAACTGCACTGGCAGTGGGTCAAAGGCCATGCGGGCCATGTCGAAAACGAACGTTGCGATTTCCTTGCGGTGGCTGCTGCGGAAGGCGACGACCTGCCTTCCGATGAAGGCTACCTGGAACAGGAGCAACTTGCGGGAGAGGAACCCGGCCTCTTTGACTGAAGGCAGAGGCTCCGGTCGAAGCACGTGTGTGCTGGGTTCGAGCTGCCCCACCCTCTCTCCTAAGAAGGTATTTCACTTCTCGAGGAAGGAGATCAGCGTCTCCGGGTCGGAACTGCCGAGCTGAAGCACCTCGTCATCCCGGGTGATGATCTGCAGGGCCCTGCCCTTCCCGCAAAGCCAGAGTTGCCTCCGGTTAGTGAGGGGAATGTCGATTGCCTTGACGCTTTTAATTTCAGCGAGGGAGATCTTTTTTTTCAGTATGCCCATTCCAAGCCGCGCCTTCAGGTTCTCTCTCGTTACCAAGACCGTCAACGGGTTCCAGAAACATTCGAACAGGATGGGCCATGGCAGGAGAAAGGCGGTCTGCAACCAGAGCCCCCGGGTAATGAAGAAGAAGGACAGGCCTGCCATGAACAGCGTCCAGAAGGAGAAGATCCATGACCTTTCCGTTCTGCGGTAGACGACTGCGGAAGAGTCCATGGATTCAAGTTTACGAGGAAGCCGCTGATTGCCCAAGGGAGAGCCCGGGCCTCGTCTTCCTGCCTGGCAATGTCCCGGACCGGGGTTACTCTCCTCCATCCGCTGGCGTTTTGCCAGGGGCAGGTTTCGAGTTATTCTTTTTCTTTAGCTCTTCCTTTTCCTTTTCGCGCTCCAGGAAAGATTTGCCCTCGGTGATCCACTTCCTGCCGGTTTCGTTCTTGAGGAAGTGCGCCATCCACTCCCTGACGCGGTAGTGATAGTCGACCATGTTCTCCTCCTTGCGCAGGCCGTGATTCTCACCCGGATAAACGAGGAGGACGACATCGTCCTTCCCGGCCCAACGGGCGGCATTGTACATCTCAATACCCTGGTCCCAGTCAACAGCCCCATCCTTGTCCCCGAAAGCGATGAGGAGGGGGGTATTGAGGGTATCCAGTCCGTGAATGGGAGAATTGCGGGCGTAATTATCAGCATCCCGCCAGAAGGGTTTGTTCATGCGTCCCTGTGATTGCGCGAAGATGCGGGCGTTGGTGCCCCCGGAATTCCAGTAAACACTTACCGACATGCTCATCAGGTCGGTGAGGGGAGCCCCGGCTACCGCGGCCGAGAAGAGGTCGGTCCGGGTGACGATGAAGGAGGTCTGGTAGGCACCCCAGGAATGACCCATCAGGCCGACTCTCCGGTAATCAACCATTCCTGTCTTGAGGACCTTTTCGACTGCCGGAACCACGCAGTCCACGGCTGAGATCCCGGGCTTCTGGGGTTGATAGACAATGTCGGGTTGGAACACGAAATAGCCCTCAGCCGAGAAGACACAGGGGTTATAGGGGTGCTTCTCACTCGGGGTGTAGTAGCGGTGCAGGTCCTGAGATCGTTTCTCGTAGATATAGACGATCATGGGATATTTCTTCCCTTTCCGGTATCCTGCGGGATAGGTGAGCATGCCCTGAAGTGGAACGCCCTGCTTGTTCTGGAAGTTGACTAGTTCGGAGCGCCCCCAGTGGTAGTTTTTCTGGAACTCATTGGTTGCGGTAACCTGGCGGGGGGACTCCAACCCGGGTCCGGAGAGGAAAAGATTGCGGGATTGATCAGTTCGTTCCCGGGTGAAGGTGAAGACCTCGGCATCCTGGGCGCGGTCAAGGTAGAGGAGAAGTGCATCCTCAAAAACATGGGTTTCCCAGTCGACGCCGGGATGCTTCTTGTTGCCGAGGGTGAGGGTCCCGTATCCGGATTTCTTGGTACGTTCACCGGAGAGGCCGATGTAGAGGCGGTCCCCCGCGGCGATAGCCCCGTCATTCTCCTCATGGAAACTCGCCCGCGACAGACGGTGCCGGATCTCCTGCTTCCGGCCGTCGGTCAACTTGCGGGCACCCTCTCCCCGGGGTTCGAGGAGCCAGATGTCGAAGCGGTCATAAAGAAGGACGGCAGAGCTGTCGGTGAGCCACACTCCATTACCAAAGGGGCGCTTTTCCACCGCAAGGGTGTCATCTTTCTGGTCCACGAAGGAGGTCTTCAGCCTGCCCGTGAGGTTGTGCTGCTTGCCGTTCCTGAGATCATGACTCCAGACCTGTCCCTTGCGCAGAAAGAGAAGGAAGCGGCCGTCCGGGCTGGTGGAGAGCGTGAACTTGACCCCCTTCAGGATACGGTTGCGTTTTCCATTGGCAGTGTTGATGGCGTAGACGTCATGGAGGCTGGGCCCGAACATAGCGGAGCGCTCGTGTGGGGAGGCGTCCAGTCCGATGGCCCGGCGTCCGCTCTTCATGATGGTGACCCGTTCGGTCAATTCGCTCTCAAGCTGGACGAGTTTGCCATCTGTGATCCACCAGATCGCCTTACGGGCAGGATTCCTGCGGGAGGAGGCCTCCTTTTTCTGCCGGGGCATGATGGTCGCGTCCCGGGAGTGCCAGACCTCAACGTTGGAAGGGGTGGTGAGGGTCTGCCGGAGGGTTTTTGCCGGGGCCTCTGGCTTGGGTTTTTTAATCGCGGAGCCTTCCTTGCTTTCCTTGGCCTGTGGGGTCTTTTCCTGGACGGGATTTTCGGCAGGATTCTTCCTTTCGTTGCCCTTCTTCTTCCTGTCCTGACGTTCTTTTTCCTCTTTTCCGGGTGGCGTGGGAGGGGAAGGAAAGTCCTTGGGCTTGTTCTCCCATTTCTTGAGTGTGCAATGAAGCGCCTCCCCATCCCGGGCCCAGACCAGACTGGAAGTGAGATAGTGGTCATGGGGGAAGGAGAGTTCCTTGGTGTGATCGTAGATGTCCTGTTCCCCGGCGGGCTTGGCAGGGTCGCCGAGATTGCGGAAGGAGAGGAGGGGATGGGAGATATCTTCCTTGTCCCCGAATTTCATCTGACGTGCTGCGGCAAGGTCGTAGGAATCCTTGCGCCAGAGTAGTCCGGCATAGTCCTGATCGCTGACGTTCAGGGTCCTCAGGGTTCCCTTGTCGGGATCGAAGACTTGCAGCGAGTTGCTGATACTTGGGGAATCCACGACCAAGGCGATTAGTGCGCCTTGCCTGCTCCAGGCAAACTTGGTCACGTTTCCGAAGGTGGTATCTTGCCCGGTGGAGAGGTTGCGCACGAGCAGGGCCCGGGCAGGTGGGGAAGGAGGCGCGCCCGGGCGGGGGGGAGCAGGTTTTCCGATGACCTCGATGGCTGCGAAGCGGCTGTCGTGGCTGAATGCGAGGGATCCGACATTCTTAAAATCTGTCGTCTTCCCATCAGTAAGGGAGCGGAGTTTGATGGTGGCGCCGGGTGCTGGAGGCTTCTTGGATTCTCTGGCCTTTTTCTTTTCCTCCGGGCTCTTGCCAATGGTTACGGACAGCCATCTGCTGTCGTTGGAAAAAACAGGACGTTCGCCCTGGGAAAAGACATGCTGTTCTTCACTTCTTCCGTCCCTGATGCGGTGAAGGTGAAGGGAGTTCTTTTCGTCCACGCGCCTGATATCAAACACGAGCCACTGGCCGTCATGGGAGATTCGGCGGTTTCCCATGTTCAACTGCTCCCACTGACCGTAATCAGGGGGAGCGATGGGCTTCCGCAGGGGCTGCTTTTTGCTTTTGCGTTTCTTGCTCCCGGACGACTTGGATTTCTCTTTCGGGACTTCCGCTTTCTTGAGAGGAGCGGAATTTTCCTGAGGGGCCTTGTCGGAAGGTCCCTGCTCATCGCGTGTTTCTCCAGGAACGGAGGCGGTCAGGAAGAGGATGAGGGGAAGGGTGATGGAGAGGAGGGTAGGGTGAAGCCTCATGTTACTGTTTGTAAGGGGGAGAGGGGCTTACTCCGGATGGGGGCCTGTTAGAAGTCTCCATTTCAGGAAATTCCACCCCAACCCAGCAGTTCTGTTTTCAGGGGAGAAAGAATAGGCCTCGACCTTCGAGCAACATTACAGGACGGTTTTCGCCAGCAATGGCTGAGGAACCTCCAGAATCATCTTCCGATCCCGGGAAAGGATCTGCGTCACTTCCTCCCCCGGATATTGCGAATCCCGATAGGATTCCGCCCCGGCCAGCGACGGGGAGTGGGTCTCATGCCCCGCTGAAGGTCTCGGTCGCTCCAGATTCCAGTGCGGATGATCCGGACCTCCCGCCAGGGGGGTATCAGGCGAGGCAGGTGCCGGGTGCGGATGCTTTCCTTGGGAACCGCTTGTTGGCTGCGGTGATTGATGTGATTGTGGCCGTTGGTCTGGGTTGGTCGGCACAACTCCTGGGTGCTCTTCCCTTCATCTCGGGGGGAAGGAGTCTTTTCCTAGTGGTGGCAGCGGGCTACATCGTTTTCCGGGACGCGCTTCCCTTCCTCAAGGGTCAGAGTGTTGGGAAGAAGGCGATGAAACTTCAGGCGGTTACGATTGAGGGTGCGAGCCTGGAGGGAAACTGGCGCCCGGGTCTCTTGCGCAATGTCTTTCTGGCCGTTCCCCCGTTTATCCTGGTTGAATTGATCGTGCTTTATACCCGGCAGGATTGTCCCAAGCCCTTGCTCCGTCTTGGCGATGAGTGGGCCAATACGAGGGTGATTAATTCCGGGCTCGAGATCCTCGGGGCCGTGGGTGCAGATGGCGTTGCCGAGGTGGCGGAAGAGTCGGAGTAGAATCTCCGGTTCCGAGTCAGGCAGGGCAGCGTCTCAGGAGCCCGCTTTCCGGGGTCATCCCTTGACAGGGCCGGACATTTGGGGGACGAGAAGACTGTGAGGATTTTATCCGCCCTGTTGTTCCTTATTACGTCCTCTCAGGCGGAGGACTGGCCGCAGTATCTGGGCCCGGGACGCGATGCTGTCTGGCGGGAGCAGAAGGTAGAACTGGATTTCGTCAAGCGACCCCCGCGTCAGGTGTGGTCGGTGCCGGCCGGCAGTGGTTACGCCGGGCCCTCGGTGGCGGATGGCAGGGTTTTTGTCATGGATCGACTCGCCAAGCCCTATAGAGCCGGGAAGTTGAAGCCCGGCAGTAATGTGAATTTTGTGCGGGCCAGGATCCCCGGGAAGGAGCGGGTTCGCTGTCTCAGGGAGACCAACGGAGAGGTCCTCTGGGAGCACAGCTACGAGGCTGATTATTCATCGGTCTACCCCTATGCGATCGGCCCCCGCACCACGCCGCTGGTGCACAAGGGCATGGTCTACACTCTTGGAGCGGAAGGGCATCTCCATGCCTACTCGGCGGAGGATGGCAAAGTGGTCTGGCAGAGGAATATCCTGAAGGAATATGAATTCGAAACGCCCCTCTGGGGAACTGCGGGGCATCCCCTGGTGGAAGGAGATCTCTTGATCTGCCCGGTTGGAGGGGAAGGAAGCACGGTGGTGGCCTTTGACCGCCGGAGTGGGAAGGAAAAATGGAAGGCCCTCAATGCACGTGAGGCTGGCTATGGCACCCCGGTGATTGAAACCGTCAATGGGCATCGGCAACTCCTGGTCTGGGATGCGGAGAATCTCAATGGACTGGATCCGGAAAGTGGAAAGGTCTTCTGGAGTGTTCCCTTCAAGCCGGAATACGGGATGGCGATCGGTGCGCCCAGGGTCTGGAAGGATCTTATCTTTGTCATGGGCTTCAACAACAAGTCGGGAGTGATTCGGGTTGCTGCTGACGGGCAGTCGGCTCGGTTGGCCTGGGGGCGTAATATCCGCAAGGGCGTGGCGGGGGTGATGAATACGGCTTGGACCAGCGGCGGCTATATCTATTCCGGGGGCCAGCGGGGACTTTTCCGGTGTGTCAGGATGGAGACTGGAGAGCGGATCTGGGAAACGCGGCAGCCGCTCCTCAGGGCGGATGGCTCGGGCCGAGGCCCCTGGCCCCATGCCTTCACAGTGCATCACGAACCATCCGGCCAGACCCTGATCTTTAACGATCACGGGGAAATGATCAGTGCCCGGTTGTCTCCCGATGGCTACCAAGAGGTTGCGCGGACTTTGATCATTGATCCTACCCACACGGTAGCGGGCCGACTCTTGGTATGGTCCCATCCGGCACTGGCCAATGGACGGGTCTACTGCCGCAATGACCGGGAGATCCGTTGCTGGGACCTGGGGTCGGAGACCCGCTGAGGATTCCCGGCGGAGGTTTTTTCTGTGATATCAGGGCGTCATGGGGCGTAATGCATTTGTGCCAAGCTTGTTCGGGGCCATAGTCTATCTTCTTTTTTCTGCGGCAGGAGTCCTTGCGGTCCACGCCGGGAAGGAAATTGCGTGGGAGGAGGCTCGCCAGTTCTGGTCCTTCCAGCCTCCCCGTCCGGTTCCCCTGCCAGAGGTGCAGCGGCAGGCATGGCCGCAAAAGGACCTGGACCGGTTTATCCTGCGTAAACTGGAGGATGAGGGCCTGGAGCCTGAGGCGGAGGCCGGGCGGAGAACCCTCATCCGCCGACTGAGCTTCGATCTCACCGGCCTGCCTCCCACTGCGGAGGAGGTAGAGGAGTTTCTCTCCATGGAAGATCCCCGGCCCTATGAAAAGCTGGTGGACCGGTTACTGGCCCGCCCGCAGTTCGGTGAACGCCTTGCCAGCATGTGGCTGCCGGTGATGCGGTATGCGGAAGATCAGGCGCACCAGGTGGGCAATAACAGCAAGTTCTTTTACCCTCATGCCCACCAGTACCGGAGGTGGGTTATTGATGCCTTCAACCGTGATCTGGGCTTTGACCAGTTTGTCCGGCTCCAGCTCGCCGCCGACCATTATGGGGAAGAGGATCTTGCGGCCCTTGGGTTTGTCGGGCTGGGGCCACAATATTATAACCGCAAGCGGCTGGATGTTCAGGCTGAGGAGTGGGAAGACCGGGTGGATACCGTGACACGGGGATTTCTTGGGCTCACGGTTGCCTGTGCCCGTTGTCATGATCATTTCTACGATCCGATTACCACTGAGGATTATCATGCGATGGCAGGGATTTTTGCCAGTGTTTCGATGGATAGTCGGAAGGTAGGGGATCGGACCTTCCATATCGTGAAGGATTCGAAGGTTCAGGATCTCAATGTCTTTGTCCGTGGCAATGTAGAAGAGAAAGGTGAGGTGGTTTCTCGGGGGTTCCTTCGTGTCCTGTCCAGTGGGCAGGAGCGCCAGCACTTCAAGGAAGGAAGCGGTCGCAGGGAACTGGCCGAGGCGATCGTTGCCCCCGGCAATCCCCTGACTTCGCGGGTCATGGTCAATCGGTTGTGGGGAGAGATTTTCGGAGTGCCCCTGGTAAGGTCGGCAAGCAACTTCGGGAGCACGGGAGAGCGGCCAAGCCACCCCGAGCTGCTTGATTACCTGGCGATCAAGTTCCGGGAAGAGGGGTGGTCCATCAAGGCGCTCGTGCGTGAGTTCGTGCTCTCCGCCACCTACCGGCAGGCTGCCACCCGGAGGCAGGATAATACCCTGCTGGCCGGGATGAACCGCAGGCGCCTGAGCGCTGAAATGCTGAGGGACGCCATGCTGGTAGCCAGTGGCGAACTTGAGTCGACTGATCCCGGGGGAACCTCCCTGAAGATTGGTGACAAGAACAACCTGCGGAGGACGGTATATGCCCGTATCAGCCGTAAGGAGCTGGACTCCTTCCTGAGACAGTTTGATTATCCGGATGCCAATGTCCATGCGGCTGGCCGGGTGGTTACTACCACCCCGATGCAGAAGCTCTATCTCCTCAATAGTCCCTTTGTCGCGGCCCGTGCTGCGAAATTGTCTGAGCTCGATAATGAGCTCGAAAATGAAGAGAGGATTCGAAGGCTTTTCCGCAAGGTGCTGGCACGGGATCCGAGCAGGAGCGAGGTGGCCGGTAGCCTCCGTTATTTTGAACAGGCTGAAAGCAATCCTGACTGGGCAGGTTTCGCTCAGGTGTTATTGTGCAGCAACGCATTTCTCTACCGTGATTGATTCCCGTTATTCAGGACTAAGCAGGCGACAGCTACTTCGCCGGCTTGCCGGGGGCGCGGGTCTGCTTGGCCTGGCCGGGGTCATGCATGAAAATGGGGGAACAGCCCTGGGGGCGAATCCATCCCTGAACCTGCAGGGGAACCTGCCGGCCCGGGCCAAGCGGGTGATCTTTCTCTTCCTCAACGGGGGGCCGTCACATGTCGATACCTTTGATCCCAAGCCGGCTCTTCTAAAGCACGAGGGGGAGAAGCCCTCGGAGAAGCTCTACCGTGAAGGAAAAAAGGGAGGGTTCATGCCGTCTCCTTTCAAGTTCAGCCGGCATGGAGAGAGTGGATTGGAGTTCAGCGAGAGCGTTCCGAACCTTGCCCGGCTGGCTGATGATGTCTGCATCGTACGATCGATGCACACCGATGTGCCCAACCACGAGCCTGCCCTGTTGCAGATGCACACCGGGGTGGTGCAGCCCACCCGGCCGTCGCTGGGCTCATGGGCGCTCTACGGACTGGGTTCGGAGAATGAGAACCTGCCGGGCTATGTGGTGCTGCGCCCCAGTCCAAGGACGGTGGTGGGGCCGGCCCTCTGGAGCAACGGGTTTCTCCCCGCCCGTTTTCAGGCTACCAGTATCATCACCCGGGAACTGGAGATCAGCAAGTTGTTGCCTCATATCAGGAATCGTTCGAGGGACACCAATGCCCAGCGCCGGCAGCTTGACCTGCTCGGGACCCTGAACTCCGAGCACCTGCGCGAGCGAGAGGGTGATGGGGAACTGGAGGCTGAGATCCGGGCCATGGAAACGGCCTATGCGATGCAGATGGAGGCAACCGAGGCGCTGGATCTCACTGGAGAGTCGGAGTCAACCCGCGAGATGTATGGCTCAAGCCGTTTCGCGAATTCCTGCCTGCTGGCCCGGCGTCTGGCTGAGCGGGGGGTGCGCTTCACCACAGTCTACTACACCAACGACAATAACAACCAGCCCTGGGACACGCACAAGAATCACAATGAGGGTCACAAGGGGCTTTGTGCTGATGCTGACCAGGCGGCGGCAGCCTTGATCGCGGACTTGAAGCAGCGGGGACTCCTGGAGGATACCCTCGTTATTTTCGGGGGTGAATTCGGGCGGACTCCCTTCGCGGAACAGAAGAAAGACTCCAAGCCGGGCCGTGACCACCACAGTACGGCCTTCTCCTACCTGCTGGCAGGCGGTGGAGTGAAGGGAGGATTTGTCTACGGCTCTTCCGATGAGTTCGGGATGCATGCGCAGGAGAATCCCATGCATGTGCATGACTTCCACGCCACCGTCCTGCACCTGCTCGGGATCGATCACGAGCAGCTCACCTACCATTATGCTGGTCGTGATTTTCGTCTTACCGATGTAGCTGGCAAGGTGGCGACGGGAATTCTGCAGTAACATGCGGAATGGAGTGGTCATGAAATCTCATGCCGGATGAGCGAGCTGCTAGCCAGTCTCACCCGTCGCCAGATCCTCCTCCTGACGGTAGGGGTTGAAGCAGGAATGGGCCTGCTCGCCTTGGGGCTTGGATGGGTTTTTAATCTACCGGTGACCGAATGGGTGCGACCTGATAAAACCGGGTTCGTTCTCGGCGTGCTTGGCATCGCGATTCTTCTCGGGACTCTCCTGCTGTGTCGACTTTTCCCGGTGGGTCCCGTTGGTCGGCTGATGCGCTTCGTAGATGCTGCGGTGAAACCACTTTTTCGGAAGTGTCGACCGGGAGACCTCCTCTTTATCGCGATCCTTGCCGGGGTCGGAGAGGAGCTTCTTTTCCGGGGTCTTATTCAAGGTGCACTGGCCCAGTGGTGGGGAGAGTGGACAGCTCTCGGAGTTGCCAGTGTCCTCTTTGGCCTGGCTCACTGTATGACGCGGGAATATGCGGTTTTTGCCATGGTGCTGGGGTTTTTTCTCGGATGGCTGGTGCTCGTAACCGGAGATCTCACAGCTGCCATCATTGCTCACGCAGGATATGATTTTGCAGCCCTGCTTCTTCTGACGAGAAGAGGGGGAGTGGAAGGGGCCTCGGATCGTGGGACCGGGGGCTGACCCGGGGACCAGGAGGCGAAAGCCAGCACGAGGAGAGGGCCTGCAATTTAATTGCATGGCTCCGGCAATATGGGCACCTTCCATTTCCCATGAAGATCTTTCTCTTAGGTGTTATAGCGTTGTTCTTGATTCCCCTTGCGGAAGCGGAGATGCGGGAATGGACGGCCGCTGATGAGTCGAGGACCCTTGTTGCGGAGTATGTCAGCTCCCGCGATGGGAAGGTCACTATCCGGCGTAAGCGGGACCGGCGTATATTCACCCTTTCCCTCGCGACTCTTTCGGAGCAGGACCGGGAATACGTCAGACAAAGGGAAGAGGGCTCGTCCGGCGGTGATGCTGCGGAGGCGCAGGACGCAGAGGGAGAATTCGCGAAATTAATTACCGGGGACTGGGAGCGATCGGAAGGGCATGGATTGAAATACCGTATTTACGGGGCGCGTAAGTTGCGGAGGGGAAAGGGAGAGGGCTACCCTCTTGTCGTTTACCTGCACGGCAGGGGTGGGGATGTCATGACTCCCGAGGAGCCTTGGGGCGCGAGGGCCTTTACCCGGGAGGATAATTACCGCCGCCGGGCATGCTTCGTGATCTCACCGCAGAATCCCGATCAGCGGGGCTGGATCGGATCAAAGGCTGATGGAGTGATCGGGATCGTGGAGGAATTGCTCAAGAAACTTCCGGTTGACCCCAAGAGAATCTATCTGACGGGCTACTCCATGGGAGGGTATGGAACCTTCCAGTTACTCTCCCAGGAGCCGAAGATGTGGGCAGCGGCGGTTCCGGTCGCCGGCGGTGGAAACCCGGGGGCGGTCAAGGATTACCGGAAAGTGCCGATCTGGGTTTTTCATGGGGAAGCAGACAAGGTGGTTCCGGTAACCCAGAGCCAGGTCATGGTAGAAGCCCTGAAAGAGGCTCGCTCGGAGGTGAAATACACTGAATTTGCGGGCGCTGGTCATGGGGTGGCAGACAGGGTCTACGACGATGAAAAAGTTCACGAGTGGATCTTTGAGCAGTCGAGATAGCTGTCGAATGCCGGGTGCTAATCCTGGAATACCGGAAGAAAAGGTTTTTTCCTGAATATCCCGGGCCCTCTCCGGGTCCAAGGGGTATCATGAAACGATGCCTCCTCCTTCCTCTTGTGGTTGCCATGGCCGTGACGGCGAGCTGCACCACAATGTATGATTCCTCCGGTCGTCCCGTGGACGTGCTGACTCCCGAGGGCGCGGCCCTTGCGGTAGTGGCCGCCGGGGTGGTTGGTTACGCCCTGGCTGATGAGGAACCCCATGGCAGGAGGGTTCACCGCCGGCATGGTCATGGGGCGTATCGTCCCTACCGGGACCGGTGTCGCTCCGAAAGAGCGTATGCGAGAGGCTACCGCTCCTGTTATTAGCCAGGGCGGGAGGATTTTCGAATTCCGATGTGGAGAGGGAAGGGATAGGGTCCCGGGGTGCGTTTGATCCTGTTGTGCCTGATAGGTGGAATATGCCATCTGGCGGGTGGGCCATTGCCGCGTGGCGTGCCGGATGCCGTGACGGGATTGACAACCTACCCGGGGTGCCGGTTGAGCGAAGCAGAGTGGGCTGACGGCGACAGTTTTCCCGTGCGCTTTCCTGATGGGTCGGTTCACAGCCTGCGGCTCTACGGGGTCGATTGTTTTGAGACGACGGACCGCCATCAGACGGACCAGCGTCGGCTCCGGTCACAGCGGGCTTATTTCGGAGTAGGAAAAGTGGGAGGAAGTGAGCAGGCCTCCATTCGGGCAGCGAAGGGGATGGGAATTGCCGCACGGAATCGCGTCCGGGAACTCCTGCGGGCTCCCTTCACGGTTCATACGGCGTGGGCTGACGGCAGGGGGCACCCCTTGTACAAGCGCTATTATGCCTTCATCACCGAGGACAGGGGAAGGGATCTTGGAAGGGTGCTTGTGCGCGAAGGTCTGGCCCGGGCTTTCGGGGTAGCCCGCTCCCGAAGGGCGGGAGTAACCCGGGAGGAATACAAGGAGGGCCTTGCGGATGAGGAGCTGGCAGCGGCCTCCCGCCGGGTGGGAGCCTGGAAGATGACAAACTGGGAACTGCTGCCCGAAGAACGTCGGGTGGAGCGTATTCAGGAAGAGGCGGAGAAGGTGCGGGCCCTGCCCCTGGAAGAGAAATCGATCAATCCCAATACCGCCTCACGCGATGAACTGATGCGGTTGCCCGGGATTGGGGAGGTGATGGCAGTCAGGATTCTGGAGGCCAGGGAAGAGGGGAAATTTCGAACATCTGAGGATCTGGCCCGCGTATCGGGCATTGGAGAAAAGACGGTAGCGAGACTTAGTCCTTATCTCTCCTTCGGGGATACGCCGCAATGAATCGGATGGGGCTCTTTTTGCTATTGATCGCGTCCATGATTGCGGTGGCAGTGACCGTGACCCTGATTGCCTTTGGAGGATGAAGGGGGTGGAACTGACACGGGATCTCCTCATGGAGGCTGGGGGCTGGAAGGAGATGAAGGCTGCCCGCGAGATGCACCGTGGAGGTCTTGTGTGTGAAGCCTCCTACGCTAATGGATGGCTCGAGGGAGTGGTCCTCATCGGAGGACAGAGAAAAAAGGTGCGGATGGAGATCGTCTCCTCCACCCACATGGAGAACAAGTGCTCCTGTCTCATGGCCCGCCGGGAAGGGCGTGTGTGCGCCCATGCAATCGCGGTCGGCCTTGAAGTGATTGATCCTGGAAAGCGGCCTGACGAGTCCCCTCCGGAAGAGGAGGTGGATCAACTGGAGCAACGCTGGCCGGAGATCACAGAGGAATTCCAGGAAGAGGCCTATGCGTTGGAGTGCCGGGTGATGTTGCCCCTCAAGGTCGCGGATTCGTGGGAGAGGGGACAGCTCCTCGTGGTGTTTGGGACGGAGTACGAAGGGGAAGAGCATCTTCTTGCGAGCTGGAGCCAGGAGTATGTCCTGCAGGTTGGTGAGGAGGACAGCCGCCTTCTGGAGATCCTCCGGCGGCTCTTTCCGGAAGAGCCACCGGGTGCGGTAAACATCAGTCGCGAGCAGTTTCTGGAACTGCTTGACGGTCTTGCCGGGCATCCCCGGGTTAGTTTTGGAAAGAGGGACGCTGCCACGATTTCCTGCCGCCAGGTCAGGTTGTCTCTGGGAGTGCAGCAGGAGCGCCTGCAGGCTCAGTGGCCCACCGGATTGATTCCGCTGGTAGAGGGTGGAGATGCCTGGGGGTTGAACGGGGAGACCCGGACATTTTACCCGGTTGCTTCCGGGGTTCCGGAATCGTGGGAGGGTGTCCTAGGGTCTGGTGTGCTCCAGGGCCCTTTGGAGGCCTCGTCTTTTCTCGACGCTCTCCGCCATTGGTTCGAGATCGAGGAAGGCCTTATCAGGGCTCTTCCGCAGGCGGCGATGCCGGAGGTGGAAGTCGTCTTCGAGGGTTCGCTCAATCACGTGGAGGGTCGCATGTCCTTTCTCTATGGTGACAACAGGCGACCAGCGGGGGTGAAGGAGGGTGCGCTTTTCAGCGTCGATAATGAAGAACGCGTCCTGGCCAGTCCGGACCATGAGCGTCTGGCCGAAGATGCTCTCCGGCAGTGGGGTTTTGAGGGTCCAGGGAAGAAGGGAGAGTTCCTCCTGCGCGATTCGCAGGCAATTCTGCGCTTTCATGCGCACGGTCTGCAATGCCTTGACCCGGAGTGGACTGTTGTCAGGGGTGAGCGATTTTCGGAGTTTGCGAGAGAGATAGTTCCAATCAAACCTGTGTTTGAAGTATCCGGAGCCTCGGAAAACTGGTTGGAGGTGGAGTTGAACTATGAAGCGGGAGACGGAACCCGCCTCAAACGGGAGGAAGTTCAGCGCTTGCTCAACACCGGGCGCGCTGACCGGGTTCTTGGTGGGGGGCGCGTGGCTGTGCTGGACCCGGGCCAGGTTGATGAAGTAAGCGAGACCCTTGCTGACTGTGACCCCCGGCAGGCTCTTCCGGGAGTCTTTCGTGTGGATGCGAAGCAGGCCGCCTACCTCCGGCAGAGCGCGATTGACCTCGGTCTTGCTGGTGGGGAACAGATGCCGGGGCTTGAGAAGGATGAGGGCGAATTGGACCTGGGGCCTCTGGGAGAGGTCCTGCGGCCATACCAGAAGGAGGGAGTGGAATGGCTATGGCGACTGGCAGAGCTCCAGATGGGAGGAATCCTGGCAGATGACATAGGACTGGGGAAGACCCTTCAGACATTGGCCTTTCTGGCGGTTCGCGGAGGACCGTCGCTGGTGGTGTGTCCATCTTCCCTCATCGATAACTGGATGGAGGAGGCAGGCAGGTTTGTACCGGACCTGGAGGTGGTTGCCATCGAGGGACCGAAGCGGATGGAGGTGCTCGCGGAAAATCCGGGAGCGGATCTTCTTGTCACCAGTTATGCCCTCCTGCGGAT
>MDTA01009634.1_pt1 | contig 16105 bp, 14 predicted proteins | sample 811151 | NCBI WGS metagenome assembly MDTA01 (sample SAMN05326648, study PRJNA326480) | marine metagenome | isolation source: seawater | place: Indian Ocean: South | collected 2010 | reverse complement strand
TTTCCTGGGAACGGGTCCGTTAGCAGATGTTTTTTTTGTTGCTTTTAGAATTCCAAATACTTTTAGAAGATTATTTTCTGAGGGTACTTTTAATGCAGCATTTGTTCCTAGTTATGCGTCAGAATTATCACAAGGAAAAGACAGATCAGATAATTTTGCTAACAGCATTTTTAATTTTTTGGTTTTAGGGCTTTTTTTCTTAGTTTTAATAATTGAAATTTTTATGCCATTGTTCGTATTTTTAATTGCTCCAGGTTTTAATGGTGAAACTGAAAAAATGGAATTAGCTATTTCATTAACTAGAATTACATTTCCTTTTTTATTTTTTATAAGTTTGGCATCATTTTTTTCTGCAATCTTAAACTCTCATAATAGATTTGCAGTTGCATCTGCTGCACCGATTATTTTAAATTTACTTTTAATTAGTGTTTTGTTTTATGGGAATTATTTAGATGATAAACTAGTTTATTATTTATCTTATGCAGTTACAATAGCTGGATTTTTACAACTATTGCTTCTTTATTTTTTTGTAAAAAAATTTTACTCACCAACACTCAGTTTAAAAATTAATTTTGATAAAAAAGTTAAAGAATTTTTTAAAAAATTATTACCAAGTATATTTTCTTCAGGTGTTACACAAATAAATATTCTAATAGGTACTATAATAGCTTCATTTCAGACCAGTGCAGTCTCATATTTATATTATGCTGATAGGATTTATCAAATAAATTTAGCTATTGCTGGAATTGCTATCGGGACAGTAATATTACCTCAACTTTCAAAATATATCCAAGAAGACAAGAATGAGGAAATAATTTTAATTCAAAATAAATCATTAGAATTAAGTTTGTTTTTGAGTATTCCAGCTTCAATAGCTTTGATTTTGGCCTCAGAGCAAATTATTTCTGCATTATTTGGCTATGGATCTTTTTCGGAGTCTGGGGTAAGTAATTCTGCTCAAGCATTATTTTATTTTAGTTTAGGATTACCGGCTTTTTCTTTGATTAAAGTATTTTCGAGTTTCTTTTTTGCAAGACATAATACAAAAATTCCTTTTTACATTTCTTTATTTTCTGTTTTATTAAATGTATCAATTAGCGTTTTCTATTTTAAAGATTTAGGTTTTATAATTATACCAATTGCAACATCAATTTCATCATGGATAAATGCTTTCATATTATTCTTTTTTTTAAATAAAAAAAAATTATTTGTATTTAATCTATTATTCCTTAAAAATTTTATTAGAATAATTATAGCTTCTTTTTTTATGGGTATTTTGTTTTATTATTTAATCAATTTTTTCAATGATAATTTAGAATATAATTATAATTTAAAATCAGTTTATTTAATCGGAATAGTGATTTTAACACTAAGTTTTTATTTATTATTCGCTATTTTGATCAAGGCTTTTAAAATTAGTGATATTAAACTAAAGTATTAAATAAATGATAAAAAAAATTTTTTCTGGTGTTCAACCTACTGGTAATCTGCATCTAGGAAATTATTTAGGAGCTATTAAAAATTTTGTTAAATTAAACAATAACAAAGATAATGAATGTATTTTTTGTGTTGTTGATTTGCACGCAATAACAACAAAGCAAGATCCTAAAGAATTAAAAAGAAACATTAGAGAGACCGCGGCAACTTTTATTGCTTGTGGTATAGATCCAAAAAAAAGTATAATATTTAATCAGTCTATGGTCCCAGCTCATGCAGAGGGTGCTTGGATTTTCAGCTGTGTATCTAGAATCGGTTGGTTAAATAGGATGACTCAATTTAAAGAAAAAGCTGGTAAAGATAAGGAAAAAGCGAGTGTTGGATTATATTCATATCCAGTATTAATGGCCGCCGATATACTTCTTTATGATGCAACTCATGTTCCTGTTGGTGAGGACCAAAAACAACATTTGGAATTGTGTAGAGATATTGCTCAAAAATTTAATAATGAGTTTATTAAAGATAATTTTTTAAGGATACCTGAACCTTTAATACAGAAAGAATTTTCGAGAATAATGAGTCTCAAGGATGGAAAAAAAAAAATGAGCAAGTCGGATCCGTCAGACTTAAGTAGAATAAATCTTTCTGATGATAAAGATCAAATTTTAAATAAAATTAAAAAAGCAAAAACTGATACACTCCCAATACCTAATAGTCATCAAGACTTAAAAAATAGACCAGAGGCAGAAAATTTGTTGGGTATTTATGCAAGTTTAATCGACAAAGATTTGAATTATTCGATTGATGAGTTTAAAAACAAAAATTTTTCTGAATTTAAAGATAAACTATCAGAAGTAGCGATTGAAAAAATTGCACCAATATCAAAAGAAATAAAAAAATTATTGAACGATGAGAAATATCTCGATGAGATACTAAAAGATGGATCTAATAAGGCTCAAGAAATTTCATCTAAAAAAATCAAAGAAATAAAAGAAATAATAGGTTTTTAAAATAACCTATTAAAAGGTTTAAATTTTTAAAATTATGATTATATATTAATTATGTTCGTTCAAACTGAAATAACACCGAATCCAAACTCTCTAAAATTTATTCCTGGAAAGATTGTATCTAAGGTTGGATCTTTAGAAATTAATAATAAAGATCAAACGGATAATAAATTGGTAAGAGACCTTCTTTCAATTAATGGAATTAAGGGTATTTTTTTAGGTGATGATTTTTTATCAGTTATGAAAGAAGAAGCTACGAACTGGGATGATATAAAACATATTGTAATTTCATTTATTAATGAGTTTTATTCTGATGGAAATGAATTTGTTATAGGCAAAAAACTTAATGAAAAAAATATTGAGGATTTAATTGATGTAGAAAAAAAAATTATTCAAATATTAGATCAAAAAATAAGACCAGCAGTGGCAAGAGATGGTGGAGATATAAAATTTAAAGAGTTTTCGAATGGTATTGTAAAGGTGGAATTACAAGGGAGCTGTTCAGGATGCCCAAGCTCAACGATGACTTTAAAACAAGGAGTTCAAAATTTATTATGTCATTATATTCCAGAAGTAAAAGGGGTAGAAGCAATTTAAAATGATTTATAAAAAAATACTATTAAAAAGCAGGGTTTACTTAAAAAGAAAAGTATTATCTATTTCAAATCCAAAAATTTCTACTAAATATCTTAAAGACAATAACTTTAATGTTTTTTTAAAAACAATTTTAGGAAGTATAACGGTAATTTTAACGTTTTTCTTTATTCCATTGTTAATAGATTTTAACAAAGAAAGAGTTTTATTTTCAAAAGAATTTCAAAACGAATCTAAAAAAAATTTCAATAATAAATTGGAGAGAAAAAATATAGAAGAAAATGAGGAAACTTTAGAAAAAGATCTGTTTGCAGATATCATTCAATTAAATGAGCTTCCGAGTGATACAGTTAGACTTAATGCTTCTACAATAGATCAATTATTCAAAGAAACAAAATATAGTTTAGATGATGTAAGAAAGAAAAAATTAGTAAAACCTGTATCATTAACTTTACTCCCTAATGAAATGAAGATGATAGAGAGCACTAAAAAAAGGAAAGAATTATTTATCCAAATTATTTTACCCCTTATTATAAAAGAAAATAATTATATTAAGTTAGATAGAAAAAGACTTTTTAGTATTTTAAATAAGAGCAACAATACTAAAAAAGAAAAAAGATGGCTTAAAAAAAAATTTAAACAATATGGAGTAGCCAATCAAGATGTCTCGACGTTGAAAATAAGAATGGATGAAATTCCAACATCAATGGCAATTGCACAAGCTGCGAAAGAAACTGGTTGGGGTACATCAAGATTTGCTCAAGAAGGTAATGCTCTTTTCGGACAATGGACTTGGACAGGAGAAGGAATAAAACCAGCAGGAGCAGATGATGATAAGACACATAAAGTTATGAAGTTTAAAGTTTTACAAGCTTCGATAAGAGCTTATCAAAGAAACTTAAATACACATTCATCTTATAGAGAATTTAGGAGTGCTAGAGCGGAGTTAAGAGATGAAGGAAAGCCTTTGGATAGTTTATTACTTTCAAAATATTTGGATAAATATGCAGAGACTGGAAAAGAATATGTAAAAATTTTACAAAAGATCATAGAGCAAAATAAATTAACTGATTTTGATGATGCTAAATTACTTCCTTCTAGTCTAGAATTAGAGAGTTTAATTTAATTGAATTGAAAATTGGACGCCAAACCATCTCCACTTACCATTGTCATTTAGTGAACAGTTTATTCTCCCTCTTCTAAACGAAAATTTATCCCTAAAATTTATTTTTAATGTTTGTTCATTAATTGAAGTGTTTGATTTTTTCCATTCATTTCCTTCGTCAGAGAAACAATTAATATTATCTAAGTTTTTTTGTTCTTTAAAAAAGTGTACTAAGAAATTAGGAGGATTATTAGATAGTAATACATACTTATCCGATGGGATTAATTCTTTATACTGCAGAGGAAATAAATTTATTAGAAATTTGAATCTTTTTAAGTCACCATATTTTTCATTTATAGGAAATCTAGGTAACTCATATGGATCTTTATTGATATCTATAACTCCAGAATGTTGTCCAAAAGCAAATTTAAAATTTTTAGAAACATAATTTTTTATTTCTTCACTATATTCTCCAAAGGGATAGGAGAAAAAAATTGGATTATATTTTAATTTGGATTTGAAAATTTTACTTGCAGTTTCAATATCATTTATGAAATCTTTTTTTTTCATATCAATAAGATATTCATGTGTATGAGCATGATTACCAATGAACGCAAAAGGTTCATTTTCGATCTCTTTTATTTGTTTCCAAGTCATATAACCTTTTTTACCAACAGGTTCAGTAGAAACAAAAAGGATAAAGGGGATTTTATTTTTTTTTAGATATGGCCAAGCATTTTGATAAAAGGATAAAAATGCATCATCAATTGTAAGTAATATTTTTTTTTCCTTTTTAGGTATTGTAAAATTTTTTTCAAAATTACCAGGGTTAAAAAATGTATAACCAGATTTTTTAATTATTTCTATTTGTTCTACGAATACATCAATCTTAATATTGGTTGATGGATATTTGTTTTCCTCGAATCTATGATACATTAAAGAAAGTATTCCACTGTCGTCATAAAAACGTTTGATATTATTTTCACCTGCATTAGAATTACCTACAATAAATAAAAAACACATGAGTAACTTAATACTAGATGCTGCTAAAGATAAAATATTTTTGACACTCATAGATAAACAAAATATTTATAGCGTTAGCCATGAGAATAGTAAAATTAATTTTGAAGGGTTAGTGGTTTTAATCAATGATTTTTTAGCTAAAAATAATTTTAATCTCAAAAATATAAAAAAAATTTATGTAAATAGAGGGCCGGGAAGTTTTGCTGGTATTAGAAATTCATTATCTATCACCAAAGCTCTCTTTTTAACAAATAAAATAGATTATTATTGTTATAGTTTTCTAGATTTTAATAAAACAAGTCAGATAAAACATGAAGATATTCCAAAATTATGCGATAAATTTGAGGTAAAAAAAAATTTGATTAATCCAGTCTATATAAGTTAAAATTAGTTATGTCAGAGTTGATTGAAAAAAAATGTTTAGATAAAGGCGTAAAACTCACTGATCAAAGAAAAGTTATTGCTAGAGTAATATCTGAATCAAAAGAAACATACGGAGAGTCTGATCATCCAGATGTAGATGAGTTGTATAATAGAGTTTCTAAAATTGATCCAAAAATTAGTATTGCAACAGTATATAGGACCGTAAAAATTTTTGAAGAAGCTGGTATTTTAGTGAAACATGACTTTAAAGCTGGTAAGGCGAGATATGAGCAAATTAGAGAGAGTCATCATGACCATTTGATTGATGTTAAAACTGGAGAAATTATAGAATTTGTTGATGAAGAAATAGAGAAACTTCAAAAAAAAGTTGCTGAAAAATATGGGTATAAATTAGTTGATCATAAATTAGAATTGTATGGAATTAAAAAGAAACCCTAATTCAAAAAATAAAAAAATTTTTATTAAAACTTTTGGATGTCAAATGAATGAATACGACACAAACCGTATTTATGATACGGTAAAAAAAATCGGTTTTTATAAAACAGCAAATTCTCATGATGCAAATTGTTATTTGTTAAATACTTGTCATATAAGAGATAAGGCAAAACAAAAAGTTTATCATGAAGTTGGGAGAGTAAAAAAAATATTTAAGTCAAAAGAAAAGCCAATTGTAATTGTAGCAGGTTGTGTAGCTCAAGCTGAAAATGAAGAAATTTTGAAGCGTGAACCTTATGTGGATATAGTTATAGGACCACAATCTTATCATAAGATAAATGATACGATTTTAAATTATTTAAATAAAAAAAAAAAAGAGGAAGAAACAGAATTTGATACAATTTCAAAATTTAACTATTTGAGTAAAGTAAAAAATAAAAATAGTAAAGTTTCTTCATTTCTAACAATTCAAGAGGGATGTGATAAATTTTGTCATTTTTGTGTTGTCCCCTATACTAGAGGCCCAGAGTATTCTCGACCTTTCAAGCAAATAATTGATGAAGCTAAAGATTTAATTAATAATGGAGCTAGGGAAATTATTCTTTTAGGACAAAATGTAAATGCTTATAAGTATAAAAATTTTAAATTGTCAAATTTGATTTTAGAAATTGAAAAATTCCGAGAAATAAAACGCATTAGATATACTACATCACATCCAAGAGATATGAGCAATGATTTAATAGATGTTTATAAGAATAGCAAAAAATTAATGCCTCTTGTTCACTTACCAATTCAGAGTGGATCGAATAATATACTTAAATTGATGAACCGGAAACATTCTGTAAAAAATTATTTAGATATATATGAAAGATTAAAAAAGATTAATCCAAAAATTGAATTCTCAAGTGATTTTATTGTTGGATATCCTGGTGAAAAAGATGAAGATTTTGAAGATACTTTAAAACTTATTGATAAAATAAAGTTTATTAATTCTTATTCATTTGTATACAGTACAAGACCTGGAACAATAGCTTCTCAACTTAAAACTATTAATCACGAGATTTCAATAAAAAGATTAAATAAAATTCAAGATCTGCTATTTAAAAATCAAATTGAGGTTAATAAATCTTTAGAAAATAAAGTAGTTGATGTTTTAGTTGAAAATCAAGCCAAGGAACTCAACAAACTTTTTGGTAGATCGGAGTATATGACTTCAGTAATTTTTTCAGGGCCAAAAGAATTAATCGGTAAAATAGTACCGGTAAAAATTTTAAAAAGTAATCGAACAACTTTATTCGGTAAGTTGAATTATGATTCTGATAAAAAGGTAGCTTAGAAAATTGAATAATACTGTAAAAAATAAGATAAATTCATCATTAAAATTTGTTTATTCTGACAATAATTCATTAAGTGTTATTTTTCCCAATAATGATTTATTAATGGGTGTTGTGGGTGAGTTTAATGAAAATCTTAAAGAGTTGGAAAAGATTACAAATTCGAACCTTTACTCAAGAGGCAATTCTATTTTGATTAAATCAACCCCAGAAAAAAATGAAATTATAAAAAACGCTATTCAATTTATGGTGAATCAATTTATTAATAATGGAAATATTGAAAAAAAAGATATTATATCTTCATTAAATAAATTTATGATTGAAGAAAAAGTTAAAAAACAAAACATTTCAGACATTATTAAGACACCAAAAAAGTCTGTAATACCTAGATCTGAAAGACAAAAACATTATGTCCGGGCCTTAAGACAAAAGGATATAATTATATCTGCTGGCCCAGCTGGAACAGGAAAAACATTTTTAGCAGTAGCAGTTGGTCTGACAATGTTATTAGATAAAAAAATCGAGAGAATTATTTTATCAAGACCAGCGGTTGAAGCTGGAGAAAGATTAGGTTTTTTACCGGGTGATATGAAAGAAAAAGTAGATCCATATTTAAGGCCGTTATACGATTCTCTTTATGATTTATTTGATTTTGAAAAAATTCAAAGGATGATTGAAATCGGGGATATAGAAATTGCTCCATTGGCATTTATGAGGGGAAGAACTTTAAAAAATTCATTTGCTATTTTAGATGAAGCTCAGAATGCAACAGACACTCAGATTAAAATGTTTCTAACACGTATAGGTGATAATTCAAAAATAATCATAAATGGAGATCCTTCTCAAATTGATTTACCAAATAAAAATTTATCTGGTTTGGATAGATCTAAAAAGTTATTGGAACATTTGTCAGAGATAGAAGTTATTGATTTTGATCATTCAGATGTTGTTAGACATCCGTTAGTTTCTAAAATTGTGAAAGCTTATTCTGATATAAAGAATGATTAATATAAAAGTTTTAACAGATAATGATTTATGGAAAAAAAAATTGTACAAAAAAGAAAAATTTTTTAATCTATTAGTTAAATCATTTCCAAAAAAATATAGGTTTATAAATAAAAGAATTGATTTAACAGTATTACTATCAAATAATTCTAACATTAAAAAATTGAATAAAAAATTTAGGAAAAAAAATAAGCCTACTGATATATTGTCTTTTCCATCAGGAGAAAATTATAAAAAAAAAAAAATTTCATATTTAGGTGATATAATTATAAGTTATGAATTTATGAATAAACCAAAAAAGACAAGTCTTTTAGCGTTTAAAAAAAGAATTATTAAAATTTTTATTCATGGATTTTTACATTTGATTGGTTTTGATCATTTAAGGACCAAAGATTTTAAAAAAATGATTAAAGAAGAAGAAAAAATTTTTAAATCGGTAAATTTAAATTTTGAAAAATTTGCTTAATCATTATTTTTTTAGTGGTATCTATATTTTATTTTTGGGGATTCTATCTGCTTTTAGTTTACCTCCGTATAATCTTTTTTTCATAAATTTTATAACTTTTAGTCTTTTTTTTATTTTTCTTTTTAGAAAAAAAAGAGAAATTTCAAAAAAAATTTTTTTTCTATATGGTTGGATTTTTGGTTTTGGTTATTTTTTATTTAGTTTGTATTGGATATCTATTTCTTTAACATTTGATGAAAATTTTAGATATTTGTTACCTTATTCAATCATTATAGTTCCATCTTTTCTTGGTATTTTTTATGGATTGATTACATATATATTTTCCATTTTCGATTCAAAAAAATTAATTAATTCTTTTTTATTATTCTCTATTATTTTTGGGTCAATAGAATTTTTAAGGGGCTATATATTTACAGGTTTTCCTTGGAACTTAATTGCTTTTTCTTTTTCTGAATTTAAGATTTTTTTACAAATTTTATCTGTTATAGGCACTTATTCTTTTAATCTTATATGTGTTTCAATATTTACATGTCCAGCAATTTTTTTTTTAAGACAATCTTCAAAAGAATTATTTATAATTTTTCTATTTTTATTAATTAGTATTGGGTTTGTTACTTTTGGTTTTATAAAAAATGATAATTTTCTAAAAAAAAATATTGAAAAAAATGATTATATTATAAGATCAATTTCTTCAAATATAAGTCTTGATCGGTTTTATAATGAAAATGAAGAGGAAAAAATCTTAGAAGATTTAATTTTTTTAAGCAAACCTGATAAAAAATTTCCTACAATTTTCATTTGGCCTGAAGGTTTAGTTTCTTCAAATAATATCAAATATTTTAATTATCAACTTTCAAATAATTTTAGTGAAAAGCATATTATATTAATGGGTGTAACAAATATAAAAAAAATAGATGGGGTTGAAAAATATTTCAATTCGATTGCAGTGCTTGATAATAATTTTAATTTAATTGATCAATATGATAAAGTTAAATTAGTTCCATTTGGGGAGTTTATTCCTTTTCAGAGAATTCTGGGAAAAATTGGCTTTAAAACAATAACTAACAATTATCAATCATTTTCTAATGGTGACACAAGAAACATTTTCAATATTAAAAGTAACAATTTAGAAGTAAAACTTTTACCTTTAATTTGTTATGAAATAATTTACTCAGGTGAAATTTTTAAAAAGCAAAATTTTGATTTCATTATAAATATTTCTGAAGATGGGTGGTTTGGTAAATCTATTGGTCCAAAACAACATTTTGCTCATAGTATATTTAGGTCTATTGAAAATGGAAAATACATAATTAGATCAGCAAATAACGGTATTTCAGCTATTATAAATCCTTTAGGAGAAATAGAAAAAAAAATAAAATTTGGAGAATCTGGATTTATTGATTTTATTGAAAGTAGATCTATTGATACCACACTCTTTGCAAAATACGGTAATAAAATTTTTTTATTTATAATTTTATTGTATATTTTTTTAATATTTTCATTTAATAAAATTGAAAATGAATAATTTAAAAAACTTTTTATTTACAAGTGAGTCAGTATCAGAGGGTCATCCTGATAAAGTTTCAGATAGGATTTCAGATATGGTAGTTGATAGCTATCTTTCTAAGGATCCTTTTTCAAGAGTAGCATGTGAAACTCTTACCACTACGAACAAAGTAGTTTTAGCAGGTGAAGTAAGAGGACCAGAACTAAAAAAGGAGGAATTAATTCAAAAAGTCAGAGATTGTATTAAAGATATAGGTTATGATCAAAAAGGTTTTACTTGGAAAGAGGCAACTAAAATCGAGAGTCATTTACATTCACAATCCTCTGATATTGCAATGGGAGTCGACTCCTCAGGAAATAAAGATGAGGGAGCTGGTGATCAAGGTATAATGTTTGGCTATGCATGTAATGAAACTGAGGAACTTATGCCAGCACCAATTCAATATTCACATAAAATTTTAAGATTAATGGCTGAAGACAGAAAGTCTGGAAAGTTGAAGAATATTGAGCCAGATTCTAAAAGTCAAGTGACGTTTGAATATATTGATGGTAAGCCTGAAAAAATAAAATCAGTTGTTATTTCTTCTCAACATTCACATAATATAAACCAATCTCAAGTCAGAGAATTATTAAGACCATATTTATTAAAAGCTATTCCAAAAAAATATTTAAATGATTTTAATGATGAAGAATTTTATGTTAACCCTACTGGTAACTTTGTGATCGGAGGACCAGACGGAGATTGTGGATTAACTGGAAGAAAAATAATTGTTGATACTTATGGAGGTGCTGCACCGCATGGAGGAGGTGCATTTTCAGGTAAAGATCCAACAAAAGTGGATAGATCAGCTGCATATGCAGCCAGATACATAGCTAAAAATATTGTAGCATCAAAAATTAGCGATAAATGTTTAATACAACTTGCTTATGCAATTGGAGTTTCTAAACCATTGTCAATTTATGTAAATTTATTTGATGAGGATAAAGATAAAAATAAATTTGTATCTGAAACTATTTCAAAAAATTTTGATTTGAGTCCAAGAGGTATTAGAGAGATGTTGAATTTAAACAAACCTATTTATGAAAAAACAGCTGCATACGGCCATTTTGGTAGAATACCAGAATCTAATGGTCAATTTTCTTGGGAAAAAGTAGATAAAAGTGATATTTTTTCTCATTAGATCCTTGAATAAACTTAAATAATTTATATATTGCATTTACATTATTGAAGTTACCAAAATGGGCTTTTGCCCATTTTTTTTTGGGAGAAAATAAAATTATGTTAAACAAAAGAGCTGATAAACTAGAATTGTTAAGAATAGCAGAAGCTGTTGCATTGGAAAAATCAATTGATAAAGAGCTAATTATTAATTCTATGGAAACCGGTATAGCAAAGGCTGCTAAGTCAAAATTTGGTCAAGATAATGATATTCAAGTTTTAATAAATAGAGATAACGGCGATATAGGAATCTTTAGAAAATTAAAAATTGTTGAAAATCCTGAAAACAATAATACTGAGATAAATTTAAAAGATGCAATAGACTTAAATCAATTAAATAAAGATAAAAAAATTGGTGATGAAATTTTACAACCTTTACCATCTTTTGATTTTGGAAGGATAGCAGCTCAAACAGCAAAACAAGTAATAAGTTTTAATGTCAGAGAAGCAGAGCGAGAGAGACAGTATAATGATTTTAAAGACAAAAAAGATACTATTTTAAGCGGAATAGTTAAGCGGTTAGAATTTGGAAGTATAATTGTAGATTTAGGTAGAACGGAAGCAATTATACAAAAAAATGAGTTGATACCAAGAGAAAATATTAAAGCAGGCGATAGAATCAAAGCATATTGTTATGATGTCAGGCGAGAAACAAGAGGGCAACAGATATTTTTATCGAGAGCACATCCAAAATTCATGGAAAAATTATTTGTTCAAGAAGTTCCAGAAATTTACGATGGTTTAATTGAAATTAAATCATCAGCTAGAGACCCCGGTAGTAGAGCAAAAATTTGTGTTAAAGCAGTTGATACATCATTAGATCCTGTTGGTGCTTGCGTTGGAATGAGAGGTTCTAGAGTACAAGCAGTGGTAAACGAACTTCAAGGAGAAAAAATTGATATTGTTAATTGGTCTGAAGATCCTGCAATTGTTGTCTCAAACGCCTTATCACCAGCTGAAGTTCAAAGAGTTAATGTTGATAATGATGGAAAAAAATTAGATGTAATTTTGACAGAGGAAAATTTAAGTAAGGCGATTGGAAGAAGAGGTCAAAATGTTAGATTAGCTACAAAACTTTTAAATTATGAAATTAACATAATGACTGACCAAGAGGACTCTGAAAGAAGACAACAGGAGTTTAAAGAAAAAACAGAAAATTTTGTAAAAAATTTAGAATTAGATGAGACTTTAGGACAATTGCTTGTAGCAGAGGGATTTTCTTCTATAGATGATATTAAAGATAGCTCTCAAGAAAATTTAATTAAAATTGAGGGAATTGAAGAAGATACTGCCAAAGCTTTGATAGAAAGAGCAAAAGAATTTTATTTAAAAGATCAAGAGGATATTTCAAAAAGAATTAAAGATTTAGGTTTAGAGGATACTTTAATTAATCATAAAGGCCTCACCCCAGGTATGTTAGTAACTCTTGGAGAACAAAAAATTCTAAAATTATCTGATTTTGCAGACCTTGCTTCAGATGAGTTAACTGGAGGATATGATATTATAAAGGGTGAAAGAGTGAAAATTCAAGGATATTTAGAGGATTTTGCTTTGTCAAAATCAGAGGCTGATGAATTGATAATGTCAGCTAGAAAAATTGTATATAAAGATTGAGTGATGAGATATGGGCAACAAAAAAACAAAACTTACACTTTCTGGAATTGCAAAGAAATCTATTGAAAATATAGAGTTAGCAAAAACTCAAGGTAAAAATTCAGTTGTAATAGGAAAAAAATCAAATAAATTTTCTGGAAGAGGTAGTTTTAATAGGTCAAATACAACTAAAACAAAATCTTTTTTACAAGAGGAAAAATTTAAAGCAAGACCTTCATTCAATTCTAAACCATCTCCAACTTCTAATGATTATGAAAAAAGAAAATTAGCTGAGCAGAGAGCAACTAGAAGACTTAAAGGTGAAGGTGGTGAAAAAGATAAAAAATCTAAAACAGGCTTTAAGAAACGAGAATTAAAGTTGACCATTTCAAGAGCTTTAAGTGATGAAATAGAGTCAAGATCGAGAAGTATGGCTTCACTTAAAAGAGCCAAGTTAAAAGAAAATAGGACATTAACAAAAGAGGAAATTAAAGAAAATTTAAAACCCATCAAGAGAGATGTAAATATTCCAGAAGCAATTACTGTGAGAGAGCTTGCAAATAGGATGGCGGAACAATCAAGTAATGTAATTAAACATTTGTTTGGAATGGGTGTTACAGTTACAATCAATCAAAATTTGGCTGCAGATACAGCAGAATATTTAGTCAAAGAATTTGGTCATAATCCAATTCGAGAGACTAAAGCTGAGGAAATAATAAAGAAGATTAAAGAGATCAAATCTGATAATCTAAAAAATAGACCTCCAATCGTAACAGTAATGGGGCATGTAGACCATGGTAAAACTTCTGTATTGGATGTTTTAAGAAGTGCAAATGTTGTTTCAGGAGAATTTGGTGGTATTACTCAACATATAGGTGCTTACCAGATTGAACATAATTCAAAAAAATTAACTTTTATAGACACTCCAGGTCATGCTGCTTTTACTGAAATGAGAGCGAGAGGTTCAAAATTAACAGATGTAGTGGTTTTAGTCGTTGCAGCAGATGATGGCGTCAAACCTCAGACAATAGAGTCAATTAAACATGCAAAAGCAGCGGATGTACCAATTGTTGTAGCTATAAACAAATGTGATTTACCTGAGGCAGATGTTCAAAAAGTAAAAAATCAATTATTAGAGCATGAGTTAATTGCTGAGGAGTTATCAGGTGATACTTTAATGGTCGAAATTTCAGCTAAAAAAAGATTAAATTTAGATAAATTGATAGAAGCAATAGTTTTACAAGCTGAAATTTTAGATTTGAAAACTGATTATGAGTCAAATGCTACGGGGATAGTTTTAGAGTCAAAAATTGATATTGGGAGAGGACCTGTTGCAACTGTAATAGTTACTTCAGGAACAATAAAAAAAGGGGATTTTTTTGTTAGTGGATTAAAATGGGGTAAAGTTAGAGCTTTGATTAATGACAAAAGTGAAAATTTAATTGAAGCTTATCCATCCACACCAGTTGAAATATTAGGGATAAATGGTGCGGCTAAGGCAGGAGATGATTTTATAGTTTTAAGTAGTGAAAAAGAGGCAAAAAACTTAAGTGAGAATAGAGCCCAAGAGAGCAATGATGGAAAGAACCCTTTAACTTTTGCAACTCAAGAATCTGCTTTCTCTAATAAAACTATTGATGAATTAAATATAATTGTAAAATCTGACGTTCATGGTTCATCTGAGGCCATTAAAAGTGCAATTACTCAAATTAAACATGATGAAGTAAAACCAAAAATAATTTTATCTGACATTGGGATGGTTACTGAAACTGATGTGTCTCTTGCTAAAGCATCTAAAGCAGTTTTAATAGCATTTAATGTTAAACCGAGCAAAGAAGCAAAAAAACTTGCAGAAAATGAAAAAATTACAATTTCCTCATACAATATAATATATGAAGTTCTTGATTATATTAAAAAAAGAATGTCAGGTCTTTTGACACCAGATGTAAAAGAAACAATTACAGGCACCGCCCAAATTTTAGAAATTTTCAAGGTTTCAGGAACTGGTAAAGTAGCTGGATCTAAAGTAATTGATGGTGAAATTTTAAGTGGATCTGAGGCAAGAGTGATTAGAGATGGATCAATAATTTACAGTGGCAAAGTAAGCACAATCTTTAGAGAAAAAAATCAGGTAAAACAAGTGAATACAGGTCAGGAATGTGGAATTACTTTGAAAGATTTTATTGATTTTCAAAAAAACGATACAATTGAGGCTTATAACATAGTATCAACAGAGAGGACTATATAATAATGGCTGATAGAATAGGAAAACCAGTTTCTCAAAGACAATTAAGAGTTGGAGAAATGATTAAACAATCTTTAGGAATGATTTTTGTAAGAAATGAGGCTAAAGTTCCAAATTTAGAAACTAATACTATAACAGTGACTGAGGTCAAAATGAGTCAAGACTTGAAAATTGCAAAAGCTTACGTCTTACCGTTAGGAGGAAAAGACGCAGATGAAGCTATTATAAAATTAAAAGAATATTCTTTTTTAATTCGAAAAGTTTTGTCGCAAAAAGTAATTTTAAAATTTTTACCAAAAATACTTTTTGCAAAAGATGAGTCTTTTGAATATGCAGAAAAAATTGAAAATTTAATAAAACAAACTAATAAATAGGATAAAATAAATGATTAAAAAGATAGATGAGTTAGCAATACATGAAAAAGATAGAGGATCATCTGAAATTCAAATTGCTTTACTTACAGAAAAAATTGAAATTCTTTCTAAACACATTAAAAAATTTAAGAAAGACAAACACTCTTCTGTTGGGTTGCTAAAAGCTGTAAATAGAAGGAAAAAATTGTTAGATTATCTCAAAAGAAATAAGGTAGATTCTTACAAGAATGTATTATCGAAATTGAATTTAAGAAAATAGAAGTAAATATAGATAGAATGAGATGGAACGAAACGAACGAAACGAAATGGAAATGAAATGTTTAAAGTATATAAGAAGGAAATTGAAGTAGCTGGAAAAAAAATAAGTTTAGAAACAGG
>MDTA01103364.1_pt1 | contig 16110 bp, 15 predicted proteins | sample 811151 | NCBI WGS metagenome assembly MDTA01 (sample SAMN05326648, study PRJNA326480) | marine metagenome | isolation source: seawater | place: Indian Ocean: South | collected 2010 | reverse complement strand
TTCTTTACCTTGAAGATTAGAAAAGAAAAATATTGTTAATATAATTACTAATAATTTCATTACGGCCCTTAAATTCACAGTCACAATCGCTTTGACTTTTATCCAGTGCCGTTGTCAATTTTTAATCGCGAACTAGACTTTTCCTGGCCTTCGTTCAACAGCGGACTATACTGGGTGGCGCTCCGACTTTACGGTTGCAGGTACAGCAAATGTATCAAACATTAATTTCCCACCATGCATTTCAGTACAATTCATTTTATCATTTAGCCCTTAAATTTCAAAGACTTTTAAACGAAATCTGGAATATTATTCGCTTTGTTTTGCAGCGGTATTGCGCTACTAGAAGTTTGAATTTTCATCTGCAAGTTTATTCCAAAACGCTGTATATATTGGGAAAATTGCAAATCATTTACATTATTTAAATCTGGTAGAGTAGAAATAATATCTTTTCCTATTCTTTGATCCATTACAAGATGTATGCTGTTAAAGTTAAAATGATCCTTTATAAGTTTTATTTCTCTTAGTTTTTCTAAAGTCTTATTGCTCAAGGGAATTTCTTTTTTAAAATCAAATATTCCATTAAGGCAAGAGCGTAAGAAATTTCTAGATTTTGATAAAAGAACTAAATCATTAAGAATTTCTTTGTCAATTTTATTATTTGTTTGAATTACTGATTTTATAAACTCGTTTAAAAACTGATTATACACATCGTTAGATCTTAATAATTTAACAAGCACCCACATATTTAATTTTACAGGTGATACCTCTTCTGGGGTTCTATTTTTTAATTCATTATAGTAAAACTTGGTAGCCTCCTCCCGTGTATTAAACCATTCATCTTTAGCTAACATTTCTAATTGGTCTAGCATTTTCGAGAATTGAGTATTTTTATCTCTATTTTGAAGAATATTTTCTACAACTTTAAAAATATTTATGTTTTCATTCACTAAAACCATATTAAGATAATTTAGTTCTCCAAGAGTAGTCGAAACATAAATTAAAGCCCTGATCGATCTTAAATCTGTCATTTCATTTTCAGTTATCCATTTTGTCTGTCTAACAACTTCTTCAAGTTCAAAAACTGGTTTTCCCTTATATATTCCAATTGCTCCCTCGCCCATCCTAAACTTTGTCATCAATTTATAATTAATTCTAGAAATGTTTTCGTCCATTTCACTTCCTGGCAGAAGCCTTACTTCGCCACCACCTATCTGATCAAAACCTAATTTCATCGCACCAAATACCGAATTAATATGACTTTCTTTAGTCTCACCTGGTTGACCAAGCAAAATATCAGTGTAAGTACCATTTGTATAGTCCGCGACCTCATTTTTAAAATGATTTAATTTTTCAACACTAATATTACTTCTCTTAATAAGTTTTAAAACCAAAGGATCTAAACTTTGTAGTGCGGTATATGCTTGACATAATTTTCCAAATGTTTTCGCTATTACGTAAGTTCGATCGGTAATATTTTTTGTCCAATAAATATTTATTTGATCAAATGAAAATTTGTTTTCATAAATTTCTCTTATTTTTTTTGCGATATCGACATCCCTAGGAAGTATCCCAAAATTTGCATCTGCTAAAAACCAAAACTTTGATTTTTTTGTTTTCTCAGCAACATAATCAAATTCTTTGAAAACTCTTTCAATGCTGAATGTTTTAATTTTATGTAAAGCCGAAATTCCCCAAACACAAAAAGTACAACTAAATGGACATCCTCGATTAGTTTCAAAAAGAGGATAATAACCTTCGGACAAAAATTCATCCATAAAACCATTTAAAAATGGAGAAGGGATATAGTCTAAATTCTTTTCGTTACTAAGATAAATATCACCAATTAATTCTGATTTATTATCAAGAGAAAAACAACCTTCAATTTTACAGTTCTTTAACTTATCTTTATCCAATTCAAAATTAAAGCACTTTTCTATTAAATTAGAAAAAGGTATCTCAGCAGCGTATAAAATACAGAAATCATACTCTTTATTCTTACTTAAAAAATTCTTAATTGATTTTTTATCTGATCTTAAATTTGGGCCGCCAGTGACTGTAATTAAATTTCTATTTTTTTTCTTTGCTAATTCACATACAAATTTGTTTAAATTTTCATTCCACATGTAGTTTGATAATCCCAACACATCAGGAGGTGTTTTTTCTATTTGCTCAATTAATTTATGAGGATTTTTAAATAACTTTATATTGACCTTGTCTCCAAACTTTTCTTTACAATAGCTAGCAATATACCCAATATTTGTAGGGGTTGGAGTGCTAGGTATTCCACTAGTATGGTATATATCGCCTAAGTAAATTAGCATTTAGTATTAATTATCCTACAATATACAATTGTCAATTAATATCGCTAATATTTGATGAATAATAATAAAATAAATGATATTTATCAGCATTTTTTGCTTTACTGTTCAATAAATGAACGATATTGTTCAAATAATGAACAACCAAAAAAAAAATTTTGAAGACCATTTTGAGATTTTAAGAAGAATTCAAAAAGACCCTCGATCATCACAAAGAAAGCTGGCAGATGATTTAGGTTTTAGTTTAGGTAAATTAAATTATTGTCTAAGAGCTTTAAAACAAAAAGGCTTTATAAAAATCAAGAATTTTAAAAAAAATCCAAATAAACTAAATTATTTTTATGTTCTAACTCCAAAAGGAATTACTGAAAAAAGTAAATTAACTTTAAGTTTTATGAAAAGAAAAATGAAAGAGTATGATGAACTAAAAAAGGAGCTTGAGTAATGTGGTTAGTCTTCAAATATGACAAAAAACATGTTGGAATACTTAAAAAAGAGTTAATAAATATTACTAATCAAGATTTAAAATTATACATACCAAAAATTTGTATAGAGACTTATAAAAGAAAAAAAATATTTAAGAAAGAAATAAATATAATGGGTGATTATATTTTTTGTTTTCATGAAAAATTTAGTAATAATAATTTTAAAAATGTATTGAAGTTTACAAAGGGTTTAAAGTATATTTTAGATGGTTGCACAGAAAATCAAAAGGATATATCAAAATTTATTTCAAAATGTCAACAATCAGAGAATTCTGAAGGCTATATTTCAAAAAATTTTTACGAAATTATTTTAAACGCTGAATATAAATTTTTGTCTGGACCGTTTGTTAATAAAATATTTAAAATCGTCCAATTACAAAAAAAAACTATTAAAGTTTTAATAGACAAGATTAAGATAAATATTAAAAAAGAAGATTTTTATTTTAATCCTGTAAACTAGAAAATAATGCGACAAAAAAGTAAAAGTACGATTTTTGCTTAGTGCGGAGCATTGCTTTTTTTGCTATAAATAAAAAATTAATATGAAAAAATTTGTTTTAAATTATAAAAATTTTGAAAAAACTAATAACCTTCAAAAGAGAAAGTTCATTAAAAAAATTTTAGATATTCTTGAGAAAAAATCAGGATTTGCTGTAATAAAAAATTTTAATATTGATAGATCAAATTTATCAACTACGGAAAAAAACTATAAATTATTTTTATTAAATTTAGGTAGTTTACTAGAGCAAAATATTAAAAAAGAGAAAGTTTCAAAAGTTATGGATCATGGAAAAAGTTGGTCAGCGAAAAATCGAGGATACAAAACAAATGATTATATACCTTTCCATACTGATGGAGGAACTTTTGCATCACTATTATGTGTTCAAAATTCTTCAGTCGGCGGAGAAACGATAATTACTAAAGCAAAAGAAATTTATAAAACTTTAAAAAAAGATTATCCTAAAACTTTAAAGATACTTGAAAAAGGCTTTCACTACCACACAAGAGGAGAAACAAAAGGAGTAAAAAATAATATCTCGAAAAAAAAATATCCAGTTTTCTTTTTTAAAAAAAACAAACTTCACTGTATGTTCAATAAAAAACCAATAATTTGGGCTCTTAAGGAACAAGCAAAACAAAAAAAATTAAACTACGTAAATGATCATTTAAAGGCTTTGAATAATTTTGAAAAATTATCTAATCGAAAAAAAAATATTTTCAAATTTAAATTAAATTCTGGGGAGATTTTGCTTTACAATAACTATAAAGTTCTTCATGGAAGAGAAAGATTTAAGGATAATTCAAGCTCTAAAAGAATTTTATTAAGATCTTGGATAAAAGCTAAAAATTCTGACTATGTTGGTTTAAATCTTTTAGATGCATACCGAAATAAGTAAAGTTTTGTGAAGTTTAATAATAAACAAATTATCAAAAAAGAATTAATTAAATATTTTTCCAAAAAAGGTTTTAAAGTTAATGAAAAAAAAAATTTAATTGAGAACAACATTTTAGACTCAATGGGCATGTTTGATTTAATATCTTTTTTAGAAAAAAAATTTAAGATAAAATTTTTACCTTCACAAATTAATGCCGAGAATTTCAAGAATATTGATGTCATTTTGAGGAAAATTTTTAAATATAAAAAATAATTTAAATTTTATTAAGATGATAAAAAAAAAAATTTCGATAATTTTTTTTCATGGTCTTGCAGGAAATAAATTCCATTTTGATAAAAAGGAAAATTATTTAAAAGGGTACAGTAAAATATCTTACAATCTTTTGGGTTTTGGAAATAATAAAGGAAAAATTTCACTAAAAAAGCCAATTATAAATCAACAGTTTATCTTTTTGAAAAAAAAAATTGTCAAAGAGAGTTCTGATTTAGTTTTTGTTTTTCACTCATTATCTACAGTTTTTTTACCACTATTCTTGAGTGACACTTATTTTAAAAAAAAAATATCAAAAATTATCTTGATAGAAGGAGATGTATCAAAGAATCAACTTCAATGGAGTGAAAGAATTTCAAACATGACTAAAAGAGATTTTGAAAATTATATTCATAAATTTAAAAGTAATCATTTAAAAGTTATGAAAATGCAGCTAGTAAAAAAACATCACAATAAATTAAAATTATATTCTTCTGGGTTTAAATTTTTTAATACTTCTGTTTTAAGAAAATTTTCAAAAGAAAGTGTTAAAATTATTAAGAGTAATCTAGTCTTAAAAGCGATTAAAAAAACTAAGATTAAAAAATTGCTTATTATATCAAAGTTAAATAAAGCTCTTTACTCGAAAGAGTTAAGAAAATATTTTAATAAAGTTTGCATAATTAAAGACTCAGGGCATTTTCCAATGATAGATAGCCCTAAATCTACTTATGGTTCCATAGAAAAATTTATAAAATGAACACAATTCCTGATTTAGTTTTTAGTGCTTGTAAAAAATTTAATTTTAAGCCAGCCATCGAAGAAGATAGTAAAACTTTTAGTTTTAAAGATGTTTATGAACAATCAATGAAGATTTCTAATTTTTTAATAAAAAATAATCTTAAAAAAGGAGATAGAGTAGCAATTTGTATGAATAAATCTATTTTTCAGGTTCTTTCAATTTTGGGAGTTTCTTTCTCAGGCGGTATTTTTGTGCCAGTCTTACCAAATCTAAAAAAAGATGGAATAAATCATATCTTATCTCACAGTGGTGCAAAATTCATTATTACCGATTATAAAAGATACAATGAAGTCAAAAAAACAAATTATAAGTGTAAAGTTTTTTTTTGCTGTGAAAATGTTTCATCAGGAACAAAATATAAAAACATATGGAGGGAAATAACTAATTACAAAAAAAAAATGAGCCATAAATTAAAAATTTTGCCAAATGATGATGCAGCTATAATTTATTCATCTGGCTCTACTGGCTATCCAAAAGGAATAGTTATTCCACACAAAAATTTTAAATTAGGTGCTGAGATTGTTTCAGATTATTTAAAAACAAAAAAAAATGACAGAATCGCAGGTGTTTTATCCTTTAATTTTGATTATGGGCTAAACCAATTATGGCAATGTTTCTATAAGGGATGCACTTTAGTTCTTAAGGAAATAATTTTTTATCAAGAATTTCTAAAATTTTGTAAATCTAAAAAAATAACCGCCATTCCTTTAATGCCTGTAATAATTTCACTTATTACAGCTGGTATTAAAATTAAACAAAGTTATGCTTTAGAAAGAGTAAGATATGTATGTACTTCAGGAGGAAGCGTTACAAAAAAAATGGTGATAAATTTAAAAAAACTTTTTCCTAAAGCTAGAATAGTTTTAATGTATGGCTTAACAGAGGCATTTAGGTCGACTTATTTAGAGCCAAAAAAATCTTTGAAAAAATATTACTCTATTGGTAAAGCTATACCAAAAGTAAAAATCAATATTTTAAGAGAAAATTTTTCTGAGTGCAAACCTGGCGAAATAGGAGAGTTAGTTCATAGAGGTGGGTGTATTTCTTCTAGGTACTGGAATGATAAAAAAAGTTCATTAAAAAGATTTCGTTATATATCTAGATTTCCTGGTGAGGTTACAGTTTTTTCAGGAGATTTAGTTAAAAAAGATAAAGACGGTGACATAATTTTTATATCAAGAAAAGACTCTATGATAAAAACAATGGGATACAGAGTGAGCCCAACCGAAATTGAAGATCAAATGTTAAAACATAACTTAATTAATCAGTGCGTTGTGTTTAGTAAAAAAGATGACGAAATAGGTGAGAAAATTTTTTTAAGTTATACTTCAACAAATAAAAAAAAAATTAAAGATGAAAAATTAAAAAGCTTTCTTATAAAAAAGTTACCAAAACATATGATCCCAGAGAAAATATATTTTTTTAAGAAATTCAAGATCACTGGTAATCAAGGTAAAATAGATCGAAAAAATGTAATAAATTTGGCTATTAAAAAAACTAATTAATGCTAAAAACAAGTAAGCAAGAATTAAAATTACTTTTTAAAAAGTTAGGTTTTAGAAAAAATGATACTGTTTTAGTGCATTCTTCAATTTTATCATTAGGTATTGTTTCAGGTGGCATTGAAACTTTACACAATTCTTTAATTGAAACTCTAGGACCAAAGGGAAATTTGATTGTTCCAGCTTTTACATTTTCTTTTAGAAGGAAAAAAATTTTTAATATTGATAAATCTAAATGTTGCAAAAGTGTTGGAAATTACCCTGAATATTTTAGAAATTTAACAAACTCTATAAGAAGTTCAGACCCTCTATTTTCGATGAGTTGTATAGGGCCTGATGCTAAATTCTTGATGAAGAGAGAAACTAAAAATTGTTTTGGAGACAAAACTGTATTCGATAAACTAATAAAAAAAAATTGCTTAGTTTTAGGCTTAGGGATTAAATATTCTACTGGATTCCCGATATTTATGCACGTAGAAAAAAAAGCAAAAGTAAAATATAGAAAAAATGTAACATTTAAAGGAATTACCATTAATAGCAAAAATAAAAAGATTAAAGATGAAGCGGTTCATTTTGCTAGAGATGAAAAAAATTTTCCGAGAATTATAATAGATAGAGAGAAAGTAGGAAAATTGCTTGAAAAAAAAAAATTTCTAAAAATTTAAAATTTAAATATGGACGAGCTATTGCTTTTAGATCATTGCCATTTTTTAAATTAAATATGAATTTATTAAAAAAGAATCCTGATATTTTTATAAAAAATAATGAGTAATATTAAAAAAATCTGGGAAAGAAACTATAAGAATAAAAGGTTCAATAAGTATCCTTTTGATAGGGTGGTAAGTTTTATTTTTAGGAATTTCAAAAATAAAAATAAAAAAAAAATTAAGATTTTAGATTTAGGATGTGGTGGAGGGAATAATTCTTTTTTTTTAGCTCAAGAAGGATTTGATTTGTATGCTGTAGACGGTTCTTCAGAGTCAATAAAAATTACAAGAAAAAGATTAAATTTTTATGATAAAAAAAAGATAATAAAATGTAACTTCTCTAAACTACCTTTTAAAAAAAACTTTTTTGATTGTATAATTGATAGACAGTCGTTAAGTTGCAATAGCTACAAAGATATAAAAAAAATTGTAAAAGAAATTTACCGTGTATCCAAACCCAACTGTAGACTAATCAGTTTTATTTATAGTTTAAAGCACCCAGATATAAAATTTGGGAAAAAAATAAATGAAAACACTTTTAATTCTGAAGTTATAGGGGCAGATTTTAATAATTTTAAAAAAGGAATTTTTAGAAAATCTGGTTTAATTCATTTTTTTTCAGAAAAACAAATCTCAAGATTATTCTCAAATTTTAAAAAGATTTTGATACACAGAGACATATCCATGAAGTTCAAAAATTCAGAGAAATACGAAACAACTTCAGAAAGCTTTATTTTAGAAATAAAAAAATGATTGAAAACAATATTTATAATTTAATGCGTAAATTATGGCCACTTAATAGAAGTATTACTGGACAGGGCACTTTAGATTCTTTAAAAATTTTAAAAGGAATTTGCAAAGAATTAAATATAAAAAAAGTTCCATCAGGAACAAAAGTATTTGATTGGGTAGTGCCTAATGAATGGAGTGTTACAAATGCTTATATTGTTACACCTGATAATAAGCGCATATTAGATTATAAAAAAAATAACCTCCATCTTGTCTCATTTTCTACGAAAATTAATAAAACAATTAATCTAAAAGATTTAAAAAAAAAGTTACATACTATTAAAAATCAACCTAATGCAGTGCCTTATGTAACTTCATATTATAAGAAAAATTGGGGTTTTTGTATAAAATATAATGACTATAAAAAACTTAAAAAAGGTTTTTACAAAGTCTGCATTGATTCCTCTCAAAAAAAAGGAAACCTTGTTTATGGAGAATTAATTTTAAAAGGTAAAAGCAAAAAAGAAATTTTTTTTTCATGCTATATTTGCCATCCATCTATGGCCAATAATGAACTTTCTGGGCCTTGTCTCATGGTTTTCTTAGCTTCTTGGATAAAACAAAATTACAATAATTTTTTTACTATAAGGATAATCTTTATACCAGAAACTATTGGTTCATTAGTTTATTTGAGTAAAAATCGAAAAAAATTAAAGAAAAATATGAAAGCAGGTTTTAATATTACCTGTGTGGGCGACAATAGAAATTATTCTTATATTTCTTCAAGGCAAGGAAATGGTAACTCAGATAACATCGCAGAATACGTTTTTAAAAAACTTAATAAAAAATTTAAAAAATATAATTGGAATGAAAGAGGAAGTGATGAAAGAAATTACTGTGCTCCAGGTATTGACTTACCTGTCTCTACTATAATGAGATCTAAGTTTGGTAGTTATCCTGAATATCATACTTCAGAAGATAAATTGGGCAAAGTAGTTACAAGAAAAAGTTTAAGAAACAGTTTTGTTTTATTGAAAAATTTAATTTTAGCTGCTGATAATAATTGTTATCCAAAAACAATGCATCTAGGAGAACCATTTATGAGTAAACGTCACATGTATCCCACAATCAGCAAAACTCATAGCAACAATTCTGTAAAAAATATCATGAATGTTATCTCTTATTGTGACGGAAAAACATCAGCTGTGGCAATCTCTGAAAAATGTAATATTCCCATTAAACGCACATTTGAGATTCTAAAAATTTTAAAGGCAAAAAAAATTATTAAATACTAAATTATGAAACCGATTTGCATAATAACCGCAAGGGCGAACAGCAAAAGATTAAAAAATAAAAATATAAAAATATTTTTTGGAAAACCGATTATCAGTTATCCTATTAAAGTTGCACAAAAATCTAAAATTTTTTCTAGAGTTATTGTCACAACAGACTCAGCTAAAATTGCAAAAATTTCAAATAAATATGGTGCTGAAACGCCTTTTTTAAGAGAAAAAAAATTAGCAGATGATTTCGCGACAACAAGAGAAGTTATGAAAGATGCAATAAAAAATATTGGATCTGAAAAAATTGATTATCATTTTTGTATATATCCCACTGCAGTTTTAATTAAAGAGAAAGATTTAATTAAGGCATTTAAAATTATGAGAAAAAATAATTACGATAACCTAATTGCAGTTTCTAATTATGATTTCAATCCTCTAAGAGCACTTTATTTTAAAAATAAAAGCGAAATAGATTATTACTGGAAAAAATTTAGAAATTCACGATCTCAAGATTTACCATATTTATTTCATGATACTGGTAGCTTTTCAATTTTTAAAACTTCTTCAATAATCAAAAATAAGAAAAAATTAAAATTAGGCTGTTACTTTTTAGATCGTTTAAGGGCTATTGACATTGATAATAAAGAAGACTTTGAATTTGCAAAAGTACTTTTTAAACATTCAAAAAAATGATTTATACGTTTTTAAAAAAATTGATAAGAAAAATTTTGGAAGAAATTGATATTTTGATTATCAATGTTTGCAAAATATTTTCAATTTTCTCTTTAAAGAAAATTATTAATCAAAGTATAAAAAAAGATGGCTCTATATTAATAGAGGGTATGTGGGATAATCCCCACCATTGGATTAGGTCAATAATAATAAGAAATGCAATTGCAGATAAGTATGGCTCAAACATTATTGCCGTTTATAATGAGGAAACAACAATCTCAACTTATACTATTTTGAGTTTTTTAACAAAAAACAAACTATTTAAACCAAAAAAAAATATTTCAAAAAAAAACTATTATATTTTAAGATCAAAAAAATATTTAAGTTCTGTATCTAGCTTGAAAGAATTTATTAGATCAAAAATCGACTATGATTATCCAGTCTTCTATTTTTACGATGGTTTCTTAAAAAAATTTAATCTAGGAACATGTGAATTGAGCGATAGAAGATTAATGTTAGAATTAGCTGATTGTCTGGAACTACTCGATTTTTATAATGATTATTTAAATAATAAAAAAATTAATGCCGCAATATTAAGTCATACAATTACTATACGATACTCATGCTTATCTTGGTCATTATTGACAAAAAAAATACCTATTTATTTTACACATTACGTGAACGATCACATCGTAATAAAAAAATTACTTAAACCTGAAGAAATGCTTAATCCAAAAGATGATTTACCAACAATAAATGAATTAAAAAAACTAGATGAAAAAAATAAGAAAATTCTTATTAATAGAGGTGAAAAATATTTAAAAGATAATAGAAAAGGCATTAACAACCAAATGTCTCTATTTAAGACCTATCAAACTAAAAATCAAAAATATTCTAACAAAGAAGAATTTTTTATAAAAAATAATTATGAGATAAAAAAACCCCTAGTCGTAATAATGGCACATTGTTTTTCAGATTTTCCAAATTATTATGGTCGCTGTTGGTACTCAGATTATTTTGAATGGATTGATTTTACATTGAAAATAGCATCGAAGGTAAATAAATGTAACTGGGTTCTCAAACCTCATCCTGCTGAAAAAGGCTTAGGGAAAGCTAAACTTAAAAATCTTTTCCCAAAAGAAAAGATTCCATTAAATGTTAAATTTTGGCCAGAAGATGCGTCATCTACTGAGGCTTTTGACTACGCTGATTTAATTATTACTGCAAGAGGAAGCTCTAGCTTAATTTATGGCTCGGAAAAGAAAAAAGTTTTAGCAGCTGAAAAATGTCATTACACAGAATTCAATGTATGTAAATCAGTAGACAATAAAGTGGATTATGAAAAAAATTTAAAAGAAATTGATCAACTTATTAATAGTGAATTTGACTTTTCTGATCAGGACCTTGCAAAGATGTTTTTTGGAATATCACATTCCGAGAATAAATTAAAACTAAGTTTTCCTTATGGATTTCTCGGTCAAAACCTTTATAAAACCCTAAATAAATTTATAAAATTAAATTTTGATAAAATAATTAATGAGACCAATGAAATAAAGTTATGGGAACAAAGCGGTCATGATAGATATAATACTTTTAAAAATCTAAGAGAATTAAATTGAAAACGCTAAAATTCAAATTTTGAATTACATCATGTTATTTAACACTCAAAAACTTGCAAAGAAAAAAAATATACAGCTTTACTTGTCGGGTAAAAAAAATTTATCTAGAAGAAAGATAATTCAAATAAGTTATGATATTAGAAGCGGTCACTCTATAAAAAAATTTCCAAATAGAGAAATATTCTTTAAAAAGTATATTAATGAAGTTAAAAATTTAATTTTAGAAAATTTTCCAAAATTTACGTCAGTTTTGGACTGCGGAGCAGGTGAGCTAATTACAACAAATCTACTATTTAGAAACTTGAGACAAGCAAAGAAAGTATTTTGTTTTGATTTTAGTTTGAAAAGATTAGTTGATGGTAAAAGATTTGTTAATAAATTAAAAATTAAAAAAAAGAAAAAAATCAATATTTTTTGTGCTGATATGTTTAATATACCACTGCCAGATAACTCCATTGATTTAATTACAACTTTTCAATCTCTTGAACCAAACGGAAATCATGAAGAACAACTAATAAAGGAATTGTTTAGAGTTTCTAAGAAAGGGCTGTTCTTGATGGAACCAGATTACGAGAACGCTAATATTAAACAGAAGAGAAGAATGAAAAAATTCAATTATATAAAAAACTTGCCAAAAGTTTTCAATAAACTAAAACTTAATTATAAAATTATAAAAATGCACAACCATGGTAATCCAGTTAACAAATGTTCTGCTTTTATTGTTTTTAAAAAAACAAAAAAAAATAATAAGCCAATTTTTGTTGATCCAATTAATAAAAAAACTTTGAAAGAAAAAAAAAATTTATTTTATGAAAAATTTGATGGAAATTTATATTTTAAATTTAATTCTATACCAATTTTAATGAGGGAAAAATCTATTTTATTACCAAATTTAAAGAAATTTTAATATGTTTAATAATAAAGTAATACTTATTACTGGCGGTACAGGGTCATTTGGTCAAGAATTTTCAAAAGAAATTTTAAGAAAGTATAAACCGAAAAAACTCATTATTTATAGTAGAGATGAACTTAAACAATCATTAATGGAAAAAAATATTTTTTTTGCAAATAGAAAAAAAATATTAAGATTTTTTATTGGAGATGTAAGAGATAAAGATAGATTGCATTTGGCTCTAAAAGATGTCGATTACGTTGTACATGCTGCAGCATTAAAACAAGTTAACGTTGCTGAGTATAATCCCTTTGAATTCATTAAAACGAATATTATAGGTGCTCAGAATGTTATTGACGGTTGTATATCGAGAAAAGTAAAAAAAGTAATTGCTTTAAGCACAGACAAAGCAGCCTCTGCTATTAATTTATATGGTGCTACGAAATTAGCCTCAGATAAACTTATGGTAGCAAGTAATTCTTATAGTGGACCGCATACAAAATTTTCAGTTGTCAGATATGGAAATGTATTTGGAAGCAGAGGGTCTGTTGCAGAAATTTTTTTAAAATTAATTAAAGATAAAAAAAAACTTACACTAACCCACCCTAAAATGACAAGATTCAACATAACTTTACAAGAGAGTGTAAACTTCGTAATTAAATGTTTTATCAAAATGAACGGAGCTGAAATTTTTGTTCCAAAGATTCCCTCTTTTAGAACAATTGATTTAATAAGAGCTATCTCAAATAATTCAAATCCTAAAATAATTGGTATTAGACCGGGTGAAAAAATTCATGAGGAAATGATCTCAGCCTCAGACGCATTAAATTCTTATGAGTTTAAAGACTATTTTTGTATTTTACCTCAAACTAAAATTAAGAAAACTTATTATTCAAAGTCAAAAACCTATCCTAGACCTTGTCCAGAAAATTTTTCTTACACAAGTTATAATAATAAAGATTTTTTAGATTTACATAAATTGAAGAAACTTTTCAAAGAATATTCAAATCAAAAAAAATAATATAATATGATTATAAACTATGGTTCTCATTATTTAGATAATAATGATATTAAAAGTGTAATAAAACAATTAAAAAGCCCAAATATAACCCAAGGTAATACGATTGAGAAATTTGAAGAAGCTTTAAAGAAAAAGCTAAAAGCAAAATATTGCGTAACAACTTCTAGCGGAACTGGTTCCTTGCACTTAATCTCACTATCATATAATTGGAAAAAAGGAGATATTATTTTTACAACACCAAATAGTTTTGTAGCGACCTCAAATTGTATTTTGTATTCTGGCGCAACCCCAGTATTTATCGATATATGTAAAAAATCATATAATATTGATACAAAAAAATTAGAAAAAAAATTAAAATCATACAAAAAAAATCAAAGAAAAAATTTAAAAGCTGTCATAGCAACAGATTTTGCAGGAAATCCTAATAACTGGAAAAAGTTAAAAGAAATTTCTTTAAAATATAACGTTAAGCTAATTAATGATAACTGTCATGCGCTAGGTGCTAGTTATTACGGTTCAAACTATGCTGCAAAATATGCTGATTGTATTAATTTAAGTTTTCATGCAGTTAAAAATATTACTACTGGTGAAGGAGGGGCAATTTTAACTAATGATTATTCAATTTACAAGAAAGCTAAATTATTGAGAACACACGGGATAGATAAGTCTAATAACAAAAAGGAGATATGGTTCTATGATATGAAAAAACTTGGTTTTAATTACAGGATAACAGATATACAATGTGCGTTAGGGTTATCACAGTTAAAAAAATTAAAAAAATTCATTAATAAAAGGCGTCAGATCGCAAGAATTTATGATAAAGCATTTTCAAATGACGAAAGATTTATAATACCTCCAATAAATGAAAAATCTAAACATGCTTATCACTTGTATCCACTTCAGATAAAATTTGAGAAATTAAAAATTAAAAAAAAGGATTTTTTTAAAAGATTACTTCGAAATAAAATTAAATTACAAGTTCATTATATACCCATCCATTTTCATAGTTATTATAAAAAAAAATTTGGCTACAAAATTGGCAGCTTTCCAATTACGGAGAGTTTTTATAAAAGAGAAGTTTCTCTTCCAATATATTTTTCCCTATCATTAAAACAGGTAAGAAAAATAATTCAATTAATAAAAAATTTCGCTAAATAATATTTATTTTTTAAGAATTCATAAAAATGAAAAAAAATATTGGTGTATTTATTGATCATGATCTGATGATAAGACATTTTATTAAACAAAATAAATTTAAAGAATTAGAAAAAAAATATAACGTAATATATTTTTTTTCAAAAAATAAAAAAAGAATTATTCAAGATACCAATCAACTTAAAATAAAAAATAAAATAATTAAACTTGACGTAGATTTGCGGAGAAAAACAAAAAATACTCTTCTTTCCTATGTCGGAAGAATTAATAATGCTTATAGAAAAAAAAAATTAAGTTTTAAAAATGCAGCGATACAAGAAGTTAAGGTAATATTAAATTCTAGACTTTTATTTTATAGTTATTTAATATTTGCTAATAAGTTTATCTACCCTTTTTACAATTGGTTTTGTAAGAAATTTACAATTAAATTTAATGAATATTTAAATAATGAGGTAAAGAAGAATAAATTGTCATTCATAATTCATCCTACTGTTTTGAATGGAGATTTTGTACAAGATTTAGTTGAAATAGGAAAATATAATAATATTCCGACATTTTTAATAATGAATTCTTGGGACAATTGTACATCAAGGGCATTTACTCATGGAAATCCAACAAAATATTTGGTTTGGGGAGATTCAATTAAAAAAATGGCAAGCGAAAATTTAAATTTACCAAAAAAAAATATCGATGTAATTGGATGTGCTCAATTTGATATTTATAAACAAAATCCAAAAATCTCTAGAAAAAAATATAGAAAAAAAATTGGTGTAAAAAAAAATGAGCTTTTAGTTTGTTATGCCGGTAGCAATATAGGAATAAATGAGACAAAACATTTAAAAATACTTGATAAACAAATTTCTTTAAACAAGCTTAAAGTTAAAATTTTATATAGACCGCACCCTTGGAAAAAAATTCATAAAAATGAAATTAGTTTTTTTGAAAATAAATTTCAAAACATCAAAATGGATTATTTTAGTAAAAAGAGATACCAAAATATTTTTTTAAAAAAACCGAAAAAATTATCAATTAGCACAATTAATTATGATCAAACAAATACTATTATTAAATCCATAGATGCAGCAATTTTACCTCCTTCAACTTTTTCAATTGAATGTGCATTAAATGAAGTACCAACATCTATTTATTTACCAATATTAAAAGATGAATTAAGTCCCAAGGTTATTATTGAGGCCGATTACTTCAAATATCTTTCAAATTTTCTTAAACCAATAATTTGTAAAGGAGAAAAAAACTTATTTAAAACTATCAATAAACT
>MDTA01137591.1_pt1 | contig 16114 bp, 15 predicted proteins | sample 811151 | NCBI WGS metagenome assembly MDTA01 (sample SAMN05326648, study PRJNA326480) | marine metagenome | isolation source: seawater | place: Indian Ocean: South | collected 2010 | reverse complement strand
TTTTTTACCATTATAGCCTTTCCTGTATTAGCTGCAGAAATTAGTAAGTCTGTTTGTCTAGATAAAAAAGCTGGTATTTGTAAAATATCAACAAATTGAGAAACCTCTTCACACTGAGATGACTCATGAACATCAGTAATTATCGAACAATTATAGGCTTTTTTTAACTCTTTAAATATATTTAATGCATTATTCAATCCTATACCTCTGTCGCTTTTAATACTAGTTCTGTTCGCTTTATCAAAAGATGATTTGTAAATAAAATTTATTTTTAATTTTTTACAAATTTCAGATATCAATCCAGTCATATTTAAAGCATGCTCTAAACTTTCAATAACACATGGCCCAGCAATTAACACAAAATTGTTATTATTAGAGAAGTTAATATTATTTACAGAGACAACTTTATTTTTAATTTCATTCATTTTGTTACTTTCTTTTGGCTCTCTTTAATAAAAGAATTAAATATAGGATGCGGTTTTAAGGGTCTTGATAGCAACTCTGGATGAAACTGAACTCCTAAAAACCATCTATGCCCCATCAATTCTACTATTTCTGGTAGTTTCCCATCTGGAGATTTGCCAGAAATAACTAATCCCTTTTTAAAAAAATTTTTCTCAAACTTTATATTCATTTCATATCTATGACGGTGCCTTTCTCTAATAAATGTTTTTGAATATATACTAAATGCTTTTGTTTTTTTTTGTATTAGACATGGATAAGCCCCTAAACGCATTGTTCCTCCATAATCAGAACCTTTGTCTCTTTTATAGCTAACACCTCCTTTAAACCATTCTGTCATAAGTCCAATTATATTTTTTGAATTTTTTTTATTAAACTCACTAGAAGATGCATTATTAATTTTTAATAAATTTTTTGCAACTTCAATTACCGCTAATTGCATACCAAAGCATATTCCCAAAAAAGGTATATTTTTTTCCCTTGCATATTTTATTGAATAAAGTTTTCCCTGAGTCCCTCTTGAACCAAAACCACCAGGCACTATAATTCCTTCTAATTTTTTTAAATTTTTTTTTAAAGCTATAATATTAGCAGAGTCTATCCAATTAATTTTAATATGAGTGTTATTTTTAATACCACTATGAATGAGTGCTTCAACTAGAGATTTATAAGCATCTTTAAGCTCAATATATTTTCCTACTATTCCTATTTCTACACTTTTTTTAAAATTTTTTTTCCTTTTAATAATATTATTCCAATTATTTAAATTAGGTTGTTTTGAATTTTTAATGTTTAAAGTATATAAAACTCTTTCATCAAGTTTTTCTTTAAAAAATAAACTTGGTATTTCATAAATACTATCTACGTCTACTGCTTGAATGATATTTTTAGTATCTACATTACAAAATAATGACACTTTTTTCTTATCCTCTAAAGAAATATTTTTTTCGCATCTACATATTAAAATATCTGGTTGTATTCCAATCTCTCTTAATTCTTTTACTGAATGCTGAGTAGGCTTTGTTTTTAGTTCATCAGTTACCGATAAATATGGAATAAGTGTACAGTGAATAAAAAGCGTTCTAGAATATTTTAATAAATTTCTAAGTTGTCTTATAGCCTCTAAAAAAGGAAGACTTTCTATATCACCTACAGTACCTCCCACTTCTACAATTAAAAAATCTTCATTCTTAACCTGAAATAAAATCCTTTCAATTATAGCGTTAGTTACATGAGGTATTACTTGAACCGTTTTGCCTAAATATTTACCTTTTCTTTCATTAGATATTACCTGTTGATATACTTTTCCAGCAGTAATATTATCATTTTTACTTGCATTAACGCCAGTAAACCTTTCATAATGACCTAAGTCTAAGTCTGTCTCAGCACCATCATTAGTAACAAAAACTTCTCCATGCTGATTTGGATTCATAGTTCCTGGGTCTACATTTAAATATGGATCTAGTTTTCTAAGCCTTACTTTAAAACCTCTAGCTTGAAGCAGAGCAGCTAAAGCAGCGGCAGAAATTCCTTTTCCCAAAGAAGAAACTACACCTCCTGTAACAAAAATTATTTTAGTTTTCTGGTTTAAAAACTTACTAATGATTTAGCTCACTCTGTATCGGGAATAATTGCTTTATTATCAATGGTATCGTCCGGTACCACAACCTCTTCTATCTCATCAGAACTTATAACTGAACTATCATTCTTATTTTTTGTTAAAATAGCTAAAAAAAGACTATTAGCTAAAAAAAGAACACCGATAATAGTTGTTAATTTTGTTAGAAAGTCTGCACTTCTTCTGCCTTCAAGCATCCCTGAAAAGTTAGCTCCTCCTCCTAATCCACCTAGAGCTCCTCCATCACTTCTTTGAAGAAGCACTGACAAGATAAGTACTAGAGCCAGAATGGCATGTAGGATTAAAAATACATTAAACATAACTACCCTTTACTATTATAAATTATCATAAATTATTTTAAAATCATCTACTTTTAATGAGGCTCCTCCTATCAGACCTCCATCAACACTAGAAATACTAAATATTTCCTTTGAATTTTTGGAATTTACTGACCCTCCATATATAACACAAATATTTTCTACTTGAAACTTTTTATAAAATAATCCTTTTATATACTCATGTGCCTTCTCTATTTCTTCTAGGCTAGGGATATTATTCGTTCCTATCGCCCAAACAGGTTCATAAGCAATCACTAAGTTCTTAAAATTATAATTTTTATTAAAAACGTTGCTAAGTTGATAGTTAAGAACGCTTTTAGTTTTTCCGTTCTTATAGTCATCTAAGTTTTCTCCAATGCAGAAGATTACCTTAAGATTATTTATATAAGCATTTTTTATTTTAGATTTTAAGACACTATTACTCTCATTGTAATATACTCTTCTTTCTGAATGACCAATTAGAACATATTTACAACCTATCTCTTTAATCATGGATGCAGATATATCACCTGTAAATGCGCCTACAGCAAATTGGCTACAGTCTTGGGCACCCAAATTTAAAAATTTATTATTAAGTTTTAATTTAATGCATTGTATAGATTGAGTAGAGGGAAGAATTATAAAATCTTTTCTAGTGCTTTTTTTTAATTTTTTTAAAAATTTATTTGCTAGGAATATTCCTTTTTTATACCCCACATTCATTTTCCAATTAGCTATTAATAATTTTTTCAAAGTTAACTATATTTTTGTTATTTTTTTAATTGTATATATACTATTTAAAATATTCTGGTAAATATGTAAATATGATAAAAAATATTGGATTATTTTTAAAAAACTTAGGGTCAAAGTTTTTGATTATAGTAATAGCGCTTAGTTTTGCTGTTTGGGGCATAGGAGATATTTTTGTAAACAATAGTAATAATCCAACCATAGCAAAAGTTTGCAACTCTGAAATAAAACTTAATGAATTTCAATTAGACTATCAATTATTGATAGATAATCTAAGAAGTTCAAGCCAACAACCTATTACTGAAGAGTTGTTAAAAGCACTTGGAATTCAAAATACTGTTATAGATAACTTGATTTCAAAAAAATATATCAATATTCTTTCTAAAAATTTAGATATTAAATTAGATGATAAATATGTAAAGAAAGCTATAATAAATAATCCATTATTCAATGATCAGCTAGGAGTTTTTAACAAAGACTATTTTAATTATTATCTTACAAGAAATAATTTAAAGGAAAAAGACATATACAATATTACAAAAGATGCAATTAGCAATGACCTTCTTTTAAAGAGTATTGGACATGCTGAGTTTATTCCAGATATAATTGCAAATAATTTTTTAGAAAAAAGAGATTTAGTAAGAAAAGCAAAAATTTTTACTTTTGATACTTCATCAAAATTAATTGCAAATAAGACTTTTAATGAAAGTGAAATAAGAACTAAATATGAAAAAGAAAAAAATAATTTTTTAGACCCCGAAACTAGAGACATATCAATTGTTACTTTTTTATATGAAGATCTAGAAAAAAGTTTTGTAATTTCAGAGAAGGAATTAGAAAGTTTTTACAATCAAAACATTAGTATTTTTGAGGAAGGTGAAACAAGAAATATATATGTTATTCAATTTGATACTGAAGAAAAAATTAATAAATTTATTAATGTTTATAAAACAAATAATAACTTTTTTGAAACTATTAATACATTTGAAATAGATAAAGAAGCTAGCAACCTTAAAAACGTTAGTATCAATGATTTTGATGAAGATATTGGTAAAGAAATATTTAAATTATCAGAAAACCAAATAACAAAAATCTTTAAAACCTCTTTTGGCTATAAAATATTTTATTTGGAGAAAATAAATAATAAAAAAAGCCAAGCTTTCACTGATGTTAAGAAGCAGATTAAAAAAGATATTCTAAAAGAAAAAACTAATGAGCAAATTTATAACTATGCAAATATCTTTTATGAAAAGTTTATTGAAACTAGGAGTTTAGTTGCATCAACGGAAAATCTTAATGTTAAGATTAAAGAACTAAAAAATATCGGATTAAAGAATTTAGAAAAAAATAAAGAATTAAGTATTTTAGGTTTAAACCAAAACGAAATCACAAAAATGATTTTTAATTTGAAAAAAAATGATATCAGCGAAATTATTGAAGATAATCAAAATAATTTACACTATATTCACTTAAATAATGTCAGTCCTGCAAAAGAAAAAAGTATATCTGAAGTAAAAGAACAAATTTTAAATTTACTATATGATGAAGAAAGAAATGTTGAAGCTAAAAAAATGGCTGATAATTTTAAAAAACAATTTAACCTAAAAGAATCTTATTCTAACCTTGAAAAAAAAGGTTTCTCAGAAAGTACCACGGACTGGGTAACTTGGGATAATAGACTAGAAAAAGACTTAGATATTAATATTAAAAATCTGATTTTTAATACAAAATTAAACAATTTATCAGAAATGCTAAATCCTAAAAAGGGTACTTTTGTTATGGTTTTACCAGTACTTCAATCAAATTCAATTTTAAAAGAAAAAAATAAATCTAATATAGACACCATTATTTTAGAACTAAATGATAGCATAGAAAGTGATATTAAAAATGCAATATTGCAAGACATGAGTAAAAAATATAAAAGTAATATAAATCAGAATTTTTTAAATTCTTTCTAAAATGTATTATGCAAATCCAGATTTTAATTTATTTAAGAAAAACTATCTTAAAAGAAAAAATCAACTCTTTTGGAAAGTCTTTAAATCAGACTTGGATACACCTGTTTCTGCTTATTTAAAATTATGTCAAAATACTAATAAAAAAAACTGTTTTCTTTTAGAGTCAGTACAAGACGGTTCTTTGAGAGGTAGATATTCAGTAATTGGAATGCTCCCAGACCTAATTTGGAAAAGTATTAGAAATGAAGCTTTTCTTAAGGAAATACATAAAGAAAAAAAATATATTAAACAAAAGGATAAGCCTCTAAAATCCTTAAAATCAGTTATAGAAAAATCAAAAGTAAATTTTCCAAATTTCTTACCTCCTATGTCTACTGCATTAATAGGATATCTTGGTTATGAAACCATAGAACAATTTGAAAAAATACCTGAAAGAAAATCAAGTGAACTAATTTTACCTGATGGGTTCTTTATTAGACCTTCTATTATGGCTATATTTGATAGTCTTAAAAATCAACTAACAATTACTACACCCTCTTGGTATGAAAAAAATATGGATTTAAAAAAAGAATATTTAAATAAAATTTCGCTGATTAATAAAATAAAAGAAAGCTTAAAAAATCCTATTAAAAAAAATATTAAAAAGTTTTTTATAAAGAAAGTTATACCTAAGTCGAATATGTCTAAAAATCATTTTTTGGATATAGTTAATAGAGCTAAAAAACACATATATCAAGGAGATATATTCCAAGTTGTACTATCTCAAAGATTCAAAGCTAAATTTACTCTTCCTCCATTTGAATTATATAGATCATTAAGAAGCTTAAACCCCTCTCCTTTTTTATTTTTTTTAAATTTTGAAGATGATGAATTTGGCGATTTTTCGTTAGTAGGATCTAGTCCTGAAATTTTAGTAAAACTAGAAAAAAAAAAGGTAACCATCAGACCCATAGCCGGTACAAGGCCAAGAGGAAAAGATCAAAATGAAGATAAAAAAAATAAAAGAGAGCTACTAGCTGATCCTAAAGAACTTTCTGAACACTTAATGCTACTAGATTTAGGAAGAAATGATGTAGGAAGAGTCTCTAAAACTGGGACAGTTAAAGTTACTGAAAAAATGTTAGTTGAATATTATAGTCACGTTATGCATATTGTTTCTAATGTTGAAGGACAAATTAAATCAAAACAAAACATTTTAAATACCTTAATGTCAGGCTTTCCTGCTGGAACTGTATCTGGTGCACCTAAAATTAGAGCAATGGAAATCATAAATGATTTAGAGAATAGTAGTAGAGGAATTTATGCTGGATGTGTAGGGTATTTTTCTGGAAATGGAGATATGGAAACCTGTATTGTATTAAGAACTGCTATTCTAAAAAAACAAACTATGTATGTCCAAGCAGGTGCAGGTATAGTTGCTGATAGTAATCCTGAAAATGAGTATCAAGAAACAGTAAATAAGGCAAAAGCGCTATTTAAAGCTGCAGAAAATGCTTTTGAAAAAGAGGCATAGATATATGTATTTACTAGTAGATAACTATGATAGCTTTACCTGGAATGTGTACCACAGTATAACAAGCCTAGGAGCTAAAGTTGTTGTTAAAAGAAATAATAAAATTAAAATCACAAAAACATCAATGGATGTTTTTAAAGGCATTATATTTTCTCCTGGCCCTGGTCACCCAAAAGACTCTATTTTTATGCTTAAGATAATTGAAAAGTTTAAAATGAAAGTACCTTTATTAGGTATATGTTTAGGGCATCAAGCTCTTGCCTTATCATTTGGGGCTAATATTAAAAAGATGAAGGAAGTAATACATGGAAAAACAGACACTGTACTAATAACTAAAAAAAATAAAATATTTAAAAGTTTTCCTAACCAATTTTTAGCTACTAGATATCATTCATTAGAAGTAGATAGAAGAAACTTGCCAAAGTCTATTGAGGTTTTAGCCTCAACTAAAAATAAAACTATTATGGCATTAAAAGTTAAAAAGTATAATATCTATGGCATTCAGTTCCATCCAGAGAGTATAGCTTCAGAATTTGGTAATATTTTATTTAAAAACTTTCTAGAATTATGTGAAAAAAGGAAGTAATTGTTGATCACTGATATTATATATAAACTTTCTAAGCAAAAAAATCTCACGGCTAAAGAAGCAAATTTTGTTTTCGAAAAAATAATTTCAGGAGAACTTTCAGAAATACAATCAGCAGGATTTTTAATGGCATTGGCTACTAAAGGAGTTACTGTGCTAGAAATTTTGGAGGCATCAAAAGTATTAAGAAAAAAGTCAAAAAAGCTAAAATGTGGAGCAAATATCCTAGACACATGCGGAACAGGAGGCGATGGAAAAAATACATTAAATGTATCCACAGCAACTGCAATTTTAGCTTCTGCTTGTGGCATAAAAGTAGCAAAGCATGGAAATAAAGCTGTTTCATCTAGTTCTGGGTCATCTGATGTATTAACTAAATTAGGTGTAAATACTTCAGCAAATATTAAAAATGTTAAAAAATGTCTTAATAAAATTAATATTTGTTTTTTAATGGCTCCTTTATATCATTCTGCAATGAAAAATGTTGCTAACGTAAGAAATAATTTGAAAGTTAAAACAATATTTAATATCCTTGGCCCTTTAATTAATCCAGCTAGTGCTGATATGCAACTGATAGGAGTTTATGATAAAGAACTATTACAACCTATTGCAGAATGCCTAAAAAAGCTAGGTATAAAGAAAGCCTGGGTTGTATGTGGAGAAAATGGTGTTGATGAAATTACATTATCAGGAAAAACTTTTGTAATTGAATTAAAAAGTAATAAATTAAGAAAATTTATTATAGATCCAGAAAAAATTGGTTTTAAAAAATCCTCTATTAATAAAATCAAAGGTAAAAATGCAGAATATAATGCTAGAGAAATTTTAAAACTATTTAATAATAAAAACTATAATCCTTTTTACAAAGATACTGTTTTACTTAATACTGCAGCATGCTTAGTAATCTCAAATAAAGTTAAAAATCTTAAAAAAGGCATAGTGCTAGCAAATAAAAACCTCGTAAATGGAAATGCTTTACAAAAACTCAATAAATTAGCAAGTATTAGTAATGAGTAATATATTAAGTCAAATTTGCAAAGATACTGAAGAACTCGTAAAAATACAGAGAAAGAAAGTAACAGAAAAAGATTTACAAATAATAATTGATAATTCAGATAAGCCAAGAGCTTTTAAAGATAAAATAGACTGTAATTATAAAAATAAGAAATTATCTTTGATAGCTGAAATAAAAAAAGCCAGTCCTTCAAAGGGTATAATTTCTAAAGATTTTGACCCAATTTCAATAGCTAAAGACTATACTAGAGGAAATGCTACCTGCATCTCTGTATTAACTAACTCAAAATACTTTCAAGGGAGTATAAATGATTTAAAAACAGTAAAAATGAATACTACACTTCCAGTTTTAAGAAAAGAGTTTATTGTTAGCGAATATCAAGTCATAGAAAGTAGAGCTATAGGGGCAGATTGCATACTATTAATTCATGGTGTGTTAAGTAACGAAAAAATTAAATCCTATATTAATTTAGCACATCAATTAAATATGGATGTATTAATTGAAACTCATAATTATGAAGAACTTTTATTTTGGATAGAAACAAGAAATATATTAATAGGTGTAAATAATAGAAACCTAAAGAATATGAATGTTAATATTAATCATAGTGTACAACAAATTAGTAAATTAGAAAAAGACTGTAATATAGTTTGTGAAAGTGGAATAAGCAGTCTTGAAGATTTGAGATATTTAATTGATAATAATTTTAAAACTTTCTTAATAGGAGAATTCTTAATGAAGTCAGAAAAGCCTGATATTTTAATTAATAAAATTTTAAAATATAAATTAAAAAAATGAAATCATCACATTTTGATAAAAAAGGTTCAGCTAGGATGGTAGACATTTCTACAAAAAAAACCTCAAAAAGAATAGCTATAGCCTCTAGTAAAATTTTTATGAAAAAAAATACCTTTCAAATGATAAAAGATGGAAATCACAAGAAAGGAGATGTATTAGCAATAGCAAGAATTGCTGCTATAATGTCAGTAAAGAAAACTAATGAGTTGATCCCATTATGTCATCCTATAAATATCGAAGCCGTAGAAATAAATTTTAAATTAAATAATAAAAATTTTTCTGTGGAATCTTTAATTACTTGTAAAACTACTAATAAAACTGGAATTGAAATGGAAGCCCTAACAGCTGCTTCTGTATCAGCCCTAACTATTTATGATATGTGTAAGTCAGTTGATAAAAGTATGAAAATAGACTCAATTATGCTTACACATAAAAGTGGTGGTAGGTCCGGCGTATATAATAGAAAATGATTTCAGTTAACAAAGCTTTGTCAATTATTAAAAAGTTTAAATACAGTGTTGGTGTTGAATATATTAGTCCAGATAAAGCAATAGGCAGGATAACATCAGAAAATATTTTGTCCAAAGCTGATAATCCTCCTTTTAATATGTCAGCAATGGATGGATATGCTGTTTTTAATAAACCTATTGATAACATTTATAATGTTGTAGACGAAATCTATGCAGGAAATCCTGTAAACAGAAAAATAAAAAAAAATCAAGCGGTACGAGTATTCACTGGTAGTAAACTTCCTTCAGGAACAAAGTCTGTAATTATTCAAGAAAATATAAAAATCTTACCTGGTGGTTCAATCCTACATACTGATAATAATTTTAGGACAGGAAAATATATTAGAAAAAAAGGGCTCGACTTTAAAAAAAATAAAATTATTATTACAAAAGGAAAGGTTCTAAACTCAAGAGACATTGCGTTACTAATTTCTGCAAATTGTAAAAAAATTAAAGTTTTTAAAAAACCAAAAATTTCAATATTAGCGACAGGTGATGAACTAGTATATTATCAAATGAAAAAGAAAGATGGAAATATTTATGCTTCATCTTTATATATGTTAGAAAACTTAATAAAATTATCATTTGCAGAATGCAACTATAAAACCATTGTAAAAGATGATAAGCGTCAAATTAAAAAAGAATTACTTAAAGCCGCTAAATCCGATATTATAATAACAACTGGAGGAATTTCAGTAGGAAAAAAGGATTTAATAAGACATTGTTTAAAAGAATTAGGATATAAAGAAAAATTCTGGAAAATAATGATGCGCCCAGGAAAACCATTTTTGTTTGGAAGTCTTAAAACAAAACCTATATTTTCTTTGCCTGGCAACCCTATTTCTACTTATGTTTGCTTTCTGATTTTTATTTTTCCTTTTTTAATAAAATTAATGAAATTAAAAAATATTGTTTCTAAGAAAAAAGCTAAACTTAGCAGTGATATTAGTTTTAAGAGTAAAAGAGAAAGTTATTTGAGAGGGTTTTTTTATAATCACGAAAATGAAATTATTGTCAAATGCTTAGAAAAACAAGATAGCTCTTTAATTAAAGAATTGGCAAATTCTAATTGTTTAATAAAAATACCAAGAAACAGCACAAAATATGTAAAAAATAGTGTTGTAGAAATTATGCTGATGCCTCAATTATTTTAATTATACTGCTTGACAAGTAAGTAGAACTAAAGTAGAACAAAATTATTATGTTAACTACTAAACAATTAAAGTTATACGAATATTTAAAACAATCTCTCAAAGAAAATAGTGTTTCTCCATCATTTGAAGAAATGAAATTAGCGTTAGGGCTAAAATCAAAATCAGGCATACATAGACTAATTTCCGCTTTAGAAGAAAGAGGCTTTATAAAGAGACTCCATAATAAAGCGAGAGCTATTAATATAATATCAAAGGATACTATAAGTACTTCAAATACTCAATATAATGAAGTTAAAAAAGTTAAAGTTTATGGTAAAATTGCAGCAGGAACACCTGTGGAAGCTATTGAAACCCCTGAAGGTTTTTTAGATATACCTTCAGAAATGATAAAAAACACTAACCAACATTATGCCTTAAAAGTCTCTGGGGAATCGATGATAGATGCAGGAATACTAGATGGTGATATAGCAGTTTTAGAAAAAACAGAAATAGCAAATAACGGAGATATAGTTGTAGCACTAATAGATGGTCAAGAAGCAACATTGAAAAGAATTAGAAAAAAATCAAATTCCATTGCCCTAGAACCTGCTAATAAAAACTTTGAAACCAGAATTTTTGGACCAAAACGTATCACAATTCAAGGAAAACTAGTAGGAATTATTAGAAACTATTAATAATTATGACGATAATAACAAGATTTGCTCCGTCACCTACAGGTTTTCTGCATATTGGAGGAGCTAGAACAGCTTTATATAATTACCTTTATGCAAAAAGAAATAATGGTCTTTTTAAATTAAGAATAGAAGACACAGATAAACAAAGATCAAAAGAGCAATATACCATAGATATAATAAATAATATGAAATGGCTAGGTTTAAACTGGGATGAAGACATAGTATTTCAAAGTAAGAATATTTTATATCATTCAAAATTAGCAGAGCAATTATTACAAGAAAACAAAGCATACAGATGCTATTGTACAAAAGATGAAATAGAACAAGCTAGAGAAATAGCAATTAAAAAGAAAGTTTCATATAAATACAGTGGTAAATGTAGAAACCTTGAAAAGAGATTGGAAAAGCCTTTTGTAATAAGAATTAAAATACCGGAAAATCAAAATACTATATTAATTGATGAAATATTAGGAAAAATTGAATTAAATAATAAAGAATTAGATGACTTTATCATATTAAGGTCTGATAGGACTCCTACTTATATGTTATCCGTAGTAGCTGATGATAACCTAATGAAAATTACAAATGTTATAAGAGGAGACGATCACTTAACTAATACTTTTAAACAATTGATTTTATATGATTTATTTAGTTGGAAGGCCCCTAAATTTAGCCACATTCCATTAATACATAGCAAGGAAGGCTCAAAACTCTCTAAAAGATATGGGGATTTGAGTGTAAAACAATATAAAAGTAATAACTATTTGCCTGATGCTATCAATAATTATCTTCTTAGACTAGGTTGGGGACACGGAGATAAAGAATTTTTTACAAGAAATGAATCTATAAACCTTTTTAATTTAAAGGGAGTTGGAAAATCTCCTGCTAAATATGATGAACATAAATTAGAACATGTTAATGCTTATTACTTTAAAAATCTCTCTTTAAAAGAACTATCAGATATAACAATTAAACATTTTAAACTAGATAGTTTAAATAAAAGCTTTTTAGAAAAACTTTGTTTATTATTTCAGGAAAGGTCAGAAAGCATTAATGAATTCTTGTCAGGAATTGAATATATGATTTCAGTAAAAAAAATTCCATTATCAGAGAATGCTAGTCAAATAATTAAAAATACAAAAAAACAAATACTTGACAGTATCATTCATGAATTAGAAAATATTAATAATTGGGATGCCCTATTAATTGAAACCTTACTAAAGAATATAGCAAAAAAACAAAGTCTTAAATTATTTAATATAGCTTCTCCTGTAAGAGCAGCTATAACTGGAAAAACCCACTCTCCAAGTATTTTTAAAATATTGGAGTTAATAGGAAAAGAAAATTGCATTAAAAGATTAAAAAAGGCTTTTTGATTAAGTTAGAATTTAGTATATTTCACCTATGTCTAACGATAAAAAAAATATCTATGCAAAATTAACTTTACCTGAAGGAAAAAACATTAATCTTCCTATAATAGAAGGCACTATTGGTCCAAAAGTATTAGATATATCATCTTTATACAATGAAACAGGAATGTTTACATTTGACCCTGGCTTTACATCAACAGGAAGCTGTCAATCAAAAATAACTTATATTGATGGAGATAAAGGTATTCTTTTACACAGAGGATACGAAATAGAATATCTGGCATCTAAAAAAACTTTCTTAGAGACTGCTTTTTTGCTTTTATATGGTGAACTTCCTAATGAAGAAAAAAAGAGTAAATTTGTAGATGCCATCACTACACATACAATGCTTAATGAACAAATTTCTAATTTTTATAAGGGGTTTAGGGACAATGCTCATCCAATGGCCATATTATGTGGTGTCGTAGGGGCAATGTCAGCATTTTATCATGATAGCACTAATATAAATAATAAAGAGGAAAGAAGAATAGCATCATACAGACTAATAGCTAAAATGCCAACTATAGCAGCTATGGCTTATAAATTTTCTATTGGGCAACCTTTTGTTTATCCAAATAATAAACTTAAATATTCTGAAAATTTTTTGAATATGCTTTTCTCTGTACCTGCGGAAGATTTTCAAATCAATGATGTTTTTGCAGATGCCTTAGATAAAATTTTAATATTACATGCTGATCATGAACAAAATGCCTCTACATCGACAGTTAGATTAGCAGGTTCTTCTGGAGCAAACCCATTTGCATGTATTTCGGCAGGAATAGCATCCCTCTGGGGACCTTCTCATGGTGGTGCAAATGAAGCCGTTATCAAGATGCTACATGAAATAGATGATGTAAAACATATTAAGAAATATATTGATAAAGCAAAGGATAAAGATGATCCTTTTAGACTTATGGGTTTTGGTCATAGAGTTTACAAGAATTATGATCCTAGAGCCAAAGTTTTGCAAAAAATTGCTGAGAATGTTTTAAAACAAGAACATAAATTAGAAAATAAGCTATTTGATCTTGCGAAAGAATTAGAAAATATTGCATTAAATGATCAATACTTTGTAGAAAAGAAACTTTATCCTAATGTTGACTTCTATTCAGGAATAATCTTAAAAGCTATGGGGTTTCCAATATCATTATTTACAGTAATTTTTGCAGTGGCAAGAACAGTTGGTTGGATATCTCATTGGAATGAAATGATAGAGGATAAAAAGACTAAAATTGGTCGCCCTAGACAATTATATATTGGAGAAAAGGCAAGAAGTTAATTTTCTTTTAATAATTTTATAATTGCATTCACAGCAATAGCTGCTCCGTAATTTTTAATATTCTTTTGTAGAATGTATTCAAGTTTATTAAACATTTTTAATTGTCTATTTTTATACCTTTGATTAAAAATTAAATTTTCTAATTCCTTATTAAATTTTACATAAGAAAAATTGTATTGTATAAGTTCTGGAATAACATTTTTATTTAAAATTATGTTAGCTAAAGAAACATATTTTACTTTAACCAATTTTTTTAATATAAAAAATGATAAAAAGTTAAGTTTATATACAACTATTAGTGGAACTTTACTTATTGCTAACTCTAAAGTAATAGTTCCAGATACTGCAATGGCATAATCTGAATATTTAAAAGCATAATTTTTATATTTGGAAGAGTTTAAAACACTTATATCCAATAGGCCCTTGTATAATTTAGCAATATTTTTTATAAAGTCATAATGCCTGTCTACGGCAATAATTATAAATTTATAATGCTTAAATAATTTATTTTTAGATAAAAATAATAATATTGTATTTAGGTGTATATCAATCTCCCCTTTTCTACTACCAGGAAAGATTGATATTATTTTTTTTTTAATTTGCAGTAAATCTTTAGTGGAATTAATATTTTTAATATTATTAAGAAAAGGATGACCTATATAAGTAGTTTTTATTCCATGAGGAACAAAATATTTTTTTTCAAAAGGAAATAAAACAAATAAATTATCCACATATTTAGATATTTTTTTTGCCCTATTTGGTTTCCATGCCCAAACAGTGGGCGCTACTATATGTAATGTACTTATATTTTTTTTTATTTTTACTTTTTGTAATACTCTAAAAACAAACCCAGGTGAATCAACTGAAATTATTAAATGAGGCTCAACATTTAAAATATCATTGTATGTCTTATATATTAAATTAATTAATTTTGGGATTTTTGGAATAATTTCTAGTATTCCCATAATTGAAAGTTCATTTACTGAAAATATTGGTTCCAAACCTAATCTTTTTAATTTATCACCACCTATTCCATAAAATTTAATATTAATTTTATTAGTAAGTTTCTTTAATATTTCATATGCTATATTTTCCCCTGACTCTTCTCCTGTTATTACATAGACTTTATATTCAGGTTTATAATGCATAAAAAAATATATTATTTTTTTTTATAAGATTATAAGTAATATTTGGTTTATCTATAAATGTTTTTTTGTCTTCTACTATTATTCCATTTATTCCAACCTTTATCATATTTTTTATTGTTTGTGGGCCAATGGTAGGTAAATCTACTCTAATATCCTGATTTGGTTTTGATGCTTTAACTAAACAAGAAAATTTATAATTCTCTTTTAATATAAATTTTTTAATGAGGTGATCAGTACCATTTGAGTCTTCTGTTAAAACAGTTTTTCCATCACTTACTATAATTGCCTGACCTTTATCAGTCCTTCCAAATTCTTTAGCTTTAAGCATATACTCATGAACTTTTTTTTTATTAATTATTTTTTTAAACCTGGATAGATTATTAAATTTTCTATCGCACAAATTTTGTTCAATTAGACTCCTCGGATCTATAATATCAATACAATTATATTTAAAAATTTTTATAATATTATTAATTAGCTCTCCATCACCTTTTCTATACATAAAAAATATTTTTATTAAATAAAAAAAAGTAATTAAATTAGGCCTTATTTGGAAAAAAGGCTTCTTTTTTATGCTACCTAATAATATAGCTTGAGAAATGTTATTTTTTTTTAAAAGATTGAAAATAATACCTAAATGATCATATTTTATTACAATATCAGGTTTAATTTTATTTAGACTATAATTGTCTTGAATGGCAATTATGTAAGTTTTAATTTTTTTTTTTTTACAACTATTAATTAAGGTCTCTGTGAGAGTTCCTCCTCCTAAAATTAAGCCTAGCTTTTTATTTTTATGATACATTTTTAGGCTTACAAATAGACCTAGATTTTTCTTGTGTTAAAAATTCTACTATTTCCATAACAGGTTCATTCTTATTAAAGTCTTCAGAAACTTCTTTAATTCTTTCTGAAATAGTGCCT
>MDTA01046199.1_pt1 | contig 16120 bp, 15 predicted proteins | sample 811151 | NCBI WGS metagenome assembly MDTA01 (sample SAMN05326648, study PRJNA326480) | marine metagenome | isolation source: seawater | place: Indian Ocean: South | collected 2010 | reverse complement strand
GATGTGGAAGCGCGGTAACGCGTGTAGCTGACCAGTACTAATAGCTCAATTGGCTTGATTTATGCACTGAAAAAAATTTTTCAAATAATACTCTTACTAAGAAAATTTGTTCAATAATCATTGGACTAGATACATTAATTAAAATATTATTCTTAATATATGACTGAGGTTAAAAACTTAACTTTAGACGATTTTATGGGTGGTAAAACAGATGCTGCAAGCATTAGGGAACACTACCTAAAAGATGTAAGTAAAAGAAAAAAAAAAACTAGAATTACTTTAATTACCCCAAATGTTGTTGGATCGGAGTCACAAGCTAGAAGAGTTCAACCACCACTAGGTATAGCATGCTTAGCAGGTGTATTAGAAGAGTATAATTTTAAAGATATTCAGGTAATAGACTCCTCTGCAGAAGGATATCATAAAATAAGAAAATTAAATGATGGTTTTATCGAATTTGGACTTGAAGACGAAAAGGTATTGGAAAAAATTTCAAAATTTAAACCTCACATCGTAGGTGTATCAGCTTTATTTTCTTCACAATTCGGATGCGCAGAAAGAATAGGAAAAAAAATTAAACAAAAATTTCCAAACACTATATTAGTTTATGGAGGAATCCACGCTTCAAAACAATATAAAGAAGTTTTAACAAATAATAAGTTTATAGATTATATAATTTGTGGAGAGGCAGATTACACTTTTACAATTTTTTGTGACCGTTTTGAAAAAAATAGCGATCTAAATAACTGTCCTGCTGTAGCTTTTTATGATGAAAAATTAAAAGAGGTAAAAAAAAATTATGAACCTCCAGGATTAGACATGAATGAATTACCTTTACCTGCATGGCATTTAATGGATATGGAAATGTATTGGAAAATTGGTATGCCACATAACCCATTTATGAAATCAAAAAAGTTTTTAACTATAATGACAGAGAGAGGGTGTCCTGAAAAATGTTATTTTTGCTCAAGCGCAAATTTTTTTGGAAATTCTGGAAGATTTAGACCTTTAAATCCAGAGAAAGCCTATACAATGGTAAAATACGCTGTTGAAAAATATGGCGTAAAAGAAATTCAAATAGAAGATGATACTTTTACTCTAAATTCAAAAAGAGTTGTAGAGTTTTGTAAAAAAATTAAAAAATTTAAGTTGAGAATCACACTCCCTAATTCTATTAGAGCTGATGCCCCAAAAAATTTAGAGAGAAGATTTGAAATGTTTAAACACATGGCTGAAGCTGGATTTGAAAAACTTGGCATATCTGCAGAACACGGCGATCAAGATTTTTTAGATAAAACTATTGGCAAAAGGTTAGATCTTCAAGAAATAGTTAATTCAATAGACATTTGTCATAAAGCAGGCATTATGGTTCATACAAATTTTATGATGGGTTTTCCATTTGAAACAAAAGCAAATAGAGATAAAACTATAAATTTTGCTAAGTCTTTAAAATCGGATAGTTTCTCCGTGTCTTTGGTTGCTCCTCTGCCTGGAACAAAATTATTTGATATAGTTAAAAAGAATAATCTATTTATGCCGAATTTTAATGTAAGCAGAATAGTTTATGATGTGGTAAGCATAATTCCACATGATATAACTCCTGAGAATTTACTTAAATTAGTTAAAAAATTAAATAAAGAGTTAAACACTATGGCATTAAATAATAATCCTCAACTTAAAGAGTATTATAATTTAATTAAAGGAAAAAATATTAAAGATCGAAAATATTCATTTTCAGACAAAAAAAAATTGATTGTTCAAAGCCAGGCACATGGATCGATTGTTCCAAATAATTGAAACTTAATTCTTTCTCTTACTTTACATTATTAAAATATTATTGTATCGTTCAAAAATTGAACAATGAAAAAAAATAAAAATGGATTGCCTTTAGAAATTAAATATTGCGTAAAGTGCAACTTAATAAATCAAAGACCAACCACTATAAATGAATATTTTCATACTTCCGAATCTTTACAGACAACAGTGGAATTTGATAAAAATGGTGTGTGTGCAGGATGTCATTTTGTTAAAAAAGAATTTGATAGCAAGGTAATTGATTGGACTAGCAGAGAAAAAGAATTAATCGATCTTTGTAACAAATATAGGAAAAATAATGGACAGTATGATTGTATTGTTCCTGGCTCTGGAGGAAAAGATAGTGTTTATGCATCTTATATTTTAAAACATAAATATAAAATGAATCCGCTTACAGTTACTTGGTCTCCGCATTTATATACTGAAATTGGATGGAAAAATTTTCAAAATTGGTTACATAAAGGAGGATTTGATAATTTTCTTTACACACCTAACCCAAAAATTCATAAAAAGATTACACACGAAGCAACAAAAAGATTACTGCATCCTTTTCAACCATTTATAATTGGTCAAAAGACATTTGCGCTGAAGATGGCTGCAAAATTTAATATTGCACTAGTTTTTTACGGTGAAATGCCCGGTAAGGGAGGAAAAAAAGTTTCTTATAAAGCTAAAACATATGCAGAAGCTACAGAGCAGAAAGGGTTTGAAATGGATCCATTGGAAGGTAAACCTTTTGAAGAGGCGTATCTTGGTGGAAAAAAGGTTCAAGAATACTTAGATGAAGGTATTTCAAAATCTGATCTTCAAAGTTATAAGCCCTTAGAGATTGATGAGGTGAATTCAAATAATATTCAATTTCATTACTTAGGTTATTATTTAAGATGGATACCACAAGAAATGTATTATTTTTCGGTAAAGAATGTTGATTTTAGTGCAAACCCTCAAAGAACTGAGGGAACTTTTACTAAATATTCAAGTTTAGATGATAAAATAGATGGCTTCTTTTATTACACAAGTTATATAAAATTTGGGTTTGGAAGAGCTATGAATGACTCCTGTCAGGAAGTAAGAAACGGGCATATTACAAAAGATGAAGGCAAGTCATTAATAAAAAAATTTGATGGAGAGTATCCACAAAAATATGAAGAAGAATTTTTAAATTATATTTCAATGAAAAAAGAAGATTTTTTAGATCTTTGTGATAAATTCAGACCAAAACACCTCTGGGAAAAAAAATCAAATTTTTGGCAATTAAAAAAAAGGTTGTAATTAGTTTTGTTTAAAAGAATTATAGCAAGATTAGACATTAAAAATGGCAGCCTTGTAAAAGGTATTAATCTTGAAGGTTTAAGAAATCTTGGCAATCCCGATTATTTTTCTAAAATTTATTATGATCACGGTATTGACGAGATCCACTTTCAAGATGTTGTAGCCTCATTATATAATAGAGATGTATTATTTAAAATTGTAGAAAAAAACTCAAAAAAAATTTTTGTTAATGTATCTGCTGGTGGAGGTATTAGAAATGAGAAAGAAGTCGACAACTTATTAAGAGTTGGAGTTGATAAAGTTGTTATTAATTCCGCAGCAGTTAAAAATCCTCTTTTTTTGAAGAAACTAGTAAATAAATATGGATCATCAACAATAGCTGTTGCCATAGAGTCAAACAAAATTGATAATAAGTATGAGGTTTTAATTGAAACAGGAAGAGAAAGAACTGGGTTAGAATTATTTGAGTGGGTTAAGAAGATACAAAGTTTTGGTGTTGGAGAAATAATTGTAACAGATATTTCTAGAGAAGGTAAAAACAAAGGCTTTAATATTGAATTATATGAAAAATTAAGACCAAAGGTATTTGTGCAATTAATAGCTCATGGAGGGGCTGGCCCTTTAGATAATATAGTTAATTTATTTAATTTAAGCGATGTTGATGGCATTTCTGTTGCATCTTTATTCCATTATAATTATCTAAAAAAAAATCTAGATTCACAATTAAAAGGAAATAATTTTTTTTTACAAACTTTTGAGGATACAGACAAAAAAGGGACTAATATTAAAGACCTTAAAAATTATCTTAAATCAAAAAACATCAAAGTAAGATCATGAAAAAACCTAATATTGGCCTCATTGATACAGGTACTTCTAATATTAAAAGTGTTTACTATGCCTTAAAAGAGGTAGGAGGTAATGTAAAATTAATTTTAAATAATGACCAAACTAAAGAAAATTTAGATGCGATAGTAGTTCCTGGAATAGGCAGCTTTAAATTTGTAATAGATAAACTTAAGAAAGAACGTTTAGATAAATTTATATTAGAAAGCATTGAAAAAAAAAAACCAAGTCTTTTTATTTGTGTAGGCTTACAAATATTATTCTCTGAAAGCGAAGAATTTGGAAAGAATAAAGGTTTAAATATTTTTAAAGGTAAAGTAATTAGGATTAAACAAGAAAAGAATGGCTCAAAAAAAAGACAAATTCCTTTTATTGGTTGGAACAAAATACTTAAAAAAAAGGAATGTAAAATTTTAAAGAATATAAAAAATGAAAATTTTTTTTATTTTACACACTCATTTCATGCTAATCCAGAAGACACAAAAATTATATCTTCTGAAGTAAATTATGATAATTATAAATATTGTGCCAGTGTTTCAGATAGAAATATCTTTGCTACACAGTTTCACCCTGAAAAAAGTGCAAAACAGGGAATACAATTATATAAAAACTTTATTAAATTAATATGAAATATGCATATATTTCTTTACATATAGATATTAATGTTATAATGTTCAAATTTTGAACAATGAAAAAAAGGTTTATTGTTACCGGTGCATCTGGCTTTTTAGGCAGTCATGTTTCAGACTATTTAACTAAAAAAGGATTTAACGTTTTATTATTTGATAAAAAAAAGTCTCCATATCTTCAAAAAAAACAAAAAATGATTATCGGCGATATCACAAATACAAAACATCTAAACAAAGCTTTTAGAAATATTGATATTGTATTTCATTTTGCTGGTACAGCAGACTTGGAAGAAGCAAATAAAAAACCTTTTACAACTATTGAGAACAATATTTTAAGTGTAGTAAAAATCTTAAAATCGGCTTTAAAAAATAAAGTAAAAAAAATTGTTTTTGCTAGTTCAATTTACGCTCGAAGTGAACAAGGTGGTGTATATAGCACGTCAAAATTATCTGCTGAAATGATTATTGAGAGAATATGTAAAAGATTTAACTTAAAATATGTAATTTTAAGATTCGGAACTGTATATGGAGAGAGAGCAAATAAATTTAATACAGTTCAAAAAATGATTAATAATGCAAAAAGAAATTCTAAAATTTATAGAAATACAAAAGGAAATGAAATTAGAAGTTATATTCATGTTAGAGATGTTGCTAAAATTGTTTACAACTCCACTTCTAAAAAATTTGAAAATGGTCACTATAATATATTTGGAGAAAAAAAAACTACAGTAAAAAATTTGTTAAATCTTATTAAATCGAAAATACCTAAATTAAAAATTCTTTTTTCTTCAGTCGATAAGAGAAAGTATAATTATAAAGTAAACCCATTTACTTACAAGCTTAGAAAAGGAAAAAACTTACGATTAGATAGATATATTTCTCTCAAAAAAGGAGTAATCAAATTAATATCAACTTAATTATTTTTCATGAAAACCAAAATTCAAATTACAGGAATAATTCCGGTAAAAGAAAACTCAGAAAGAGTTAAAAAGAAAAATCTAAGAAAGTTTGCAAATACAAATTTATTTGCACTTAAACTAAAACAATTAAAAAAAACTCAATGTTTTAAAAAATTTCTTATTTCATCTGAAAGCGAAAGGGTACTTAATATTGCAAAAAAATTTGATTTTGAAGTGCACAAAAGAGATCCTTATTATTCTACTAGCCATGTGCCGATGAGTGAAGTTTATTCTTATATAAGTTCAGCTGTCAAAACTGAGCACGTAGCATGGATTAATGTTACAAATCCTTTAGTTGGACCCAAAATATATGATAAAGCAGCTAAACTTTATGCTAAAACTTTGAAGAAATATGATTGTCTTTTAAGCGCCAAGGAGAACAGAGAAAACTTTTTTTTTAAAGGTAAACCAGTAAATTTTAAACCTTTTCCTTGGCCGAGGTCTCAAGATTTAAAGCCACTTATCTCCCTCCCTTTTGCTTTTTCTTTTTTAAAAAAAGATAATTTAAAAAACTGGGGGTCTTGTGTGGGTAAAAAACCCTATTTCTATATTTTAGATGATATTAGCTCTATAGATATAGATAATACCTTACAATTTAAATTTGCAGAGTTTCTTTACAAAAAACTGAAATAAGATGCTTTTAATTAAAAAATTTAAAATCGATAAATCAGAAAAAAATAATAAGATTCTTTGTGAAAAAATTGTACATTGTATTATTCAAACTATTCAAGATAAAAATATTAAAGAAAAAATTAAAATTTTCTCTAAATGCTTAAATATTTCCGAGAAAATTGTAAATCAAAAATTTAAACAGTTAATATTTAAAAGATTAAACTTTAAAGAAGGAAAGTTTGACCTAAGCTTTTCTTATATAAAAGTTTTTTTAAGTTTTCTCGCTTTATTGTCAGCTTTAATTTACTTTTTTATAGCCGGTAGACAAAATGTTAAAAAAAAACAATATGATTTAATCATTGATGATATTGAAGCTAAAGATGATATTATTAGATTTAATAAAATCATAAAAAGTAAAAAAAAGATTCTTATAATATATAAAAATAAAAATTTAAAAAAAATTTTAGATGATTATAAATGTGACAAAATCTATTATAACAAAGGACTTTATGTTAATATAAATAATAATTTTCTCAAAAATAATTTTTTAAATTTTGTGAAAGTTTTTACAATTTTTTTTTTAAATTCTATAAATGACAAATTTGATTATCTATACTTTTTCAATAGAATCTTTATAAAATTTGTAAGATATAATAATTTTTATAGTCAAAACATATCCTCATATACAATACAAGATAGATTTTATCTCTCGTGCCCGATCAAAAATTTTTTATTTAAAAATTATGGGGGAAAAAAATCTTTATGCACACAAATTCACTTAATTGAAGCTTGTATAAGTTTTTTTGTTGATTTGGATGTGCTTTTAACTATCGGTGATGAAAAAGACTCTCAAAAAAAACTAATAAATTTGGGAGGCAGAGTTCAAAATTGTTTCCCGATAGGCTCGCATAAAATGGAAAGTATGTGGTATAGAAAAAAAAGAACAAATAGAAATAAGAATAAATCAATCGATATTTTGATGATAGGTTTAAATCCTAGCTCATTTTATTGGGTAACCAATCCCTCTAGAGAAAATTTTTATACATATCTAAAATGGATGAAAAATATTTCCATAAAAAACCCAAAACTTAACATAATTTATAAACATCACCCAAACTTTCATCAATACTCTAGCAAAGAAGAGGACGAAATTTTAAAAAATTCAAATATAAAAAAAATAATTTCAACTAATAATATTAGTGAAAATTCATACGATTTTTTATTTAATAGCAAAATTTGTCTATCATATGGTTCGACAATGATTTTAGAAGGAATAGGCGGTAATCAAAATTGCTACTTTATCGATCCAGGTGAATTTAAGTCAACTTTTCTTTTTGATTTAAATTACTTACAAAGTAAAACCATCAAAGACTATAAAAGTTTAGAAAAAGTGGTAAATTCACAAGTAGTTAATTCTATTAACTCCAATTATTTTGACAACAAAATTTGTAATAAAAGTGAAAATGTTAGTGAAAATATTTTAAAATTTATAGATTCATATGAAAAAAAATAAATTAATTTATGCTTTAATTCCAGCAAGAAAAGGATCTAAATCTATTAAAAATAAAAATTTAAGAAGAATTGGCAATAAAAGTCTCATCCAAAACTCCATTACAATAGCAAAAAAAAGTAATAAAATTGATAAAACTTTTTGTAGCACTGATAACGAAAAAATATTGAAAGTATGCAATAAAATGGGTGTAATTGGAATAAAACGACCAAAAAAAATATCAGGAGCGAACTCAAAAGTTATTGATACTGTTTATCATTTTGTTGAATATTTGAAAAAAAATAAAATAGATTTACCTGAAATTTTAATATTATTACAACCTACATCTCCGTTTATTTTTAAAGAAGATATAAATGAACTTATTAATTGCTACAAAAAAAAAAGTAATATTAGTTCGGTAAATTCATATATAGAGGTGAGTCATAAATATAATCCTGTCAATTTAGCGTCATTAAGTACCTCAAAAAAAGTAAATTATTTACATTATAAGCAGAGAATATCAAAACCTTTGAGACAACAAAAAAAAAATTATTACGTACATGGAAATTTATTTTCTTTCAAATTAAACGAAATGATTAAACAAAAAAATTTAATTCCAAAACCGATTTATGGAATAATCTTACGAAATAAATTCAAAGCTATTGATATTGATGACTTAAACGATTTAGAGTTAGCTAGATTAATTTCAAAATCTAATATCTTTTAAACAATATTTTTATTTTTTTATCATTAAAGTAATTAGGATTAGACAAGTTTATTTTCAATTTTTTATATTTTTTTATCATTTTTTTTACACCTATCTCTAATTTCTCTTTGGCTGTGAAATTAAAGTTTTTTTTTATTTTACTGAAACTGACTTTATAGCTCCTTCTGTCCTCAATTTGGTTTTTAAGCTCTAGTTTACAATTTGTGAATATACTTATAATTTTTGCTATTTGTCCTATTGTATAATTTTCAGTATCGCTTCCTAAATTGTAAATTTTTCTGTGTAATTTTTTTTTATCCCTTTCACCTAGAACCAATATGATTGCTTTGACCACATCATTAACTGAAACTACAGGCCGCCAATTTAATTTTCCGAATACTTTTATAGATTTCTTTTTGAGAGCAAATGCTACAAATCTATTTACCACGAGATCAAACCTTCTTCTAAACGAATCTCCATAAACTGTTGATAGTCTTAAGATTGTAGGTGAAAAACTTTTTAAATTATGTGAAAGAATTTGCTGTTCACATGCTACCTTACACTTTGCGTATAAAGATACTGGATTAAGTTTTGATTTTTCATTACAAATTTTTTCTGAGAAACCATAAACACTACAACTTGAAGCAAATATAAATTTTTGGATGTTATTTTTAATACATTCATTAATAACAGTATTAGTAGCTTCATAGTTATTTTGTATCGATAATTTTTCATTATGAGCTACAGCTGGATCGCCAACGATTTCTCCTAAATGTATAACGTGGGAACAACCTTCAATGCTTTTTTTTAATAGGACTTTTGAGTCACAACTTCCAATAAAAAATTTAATTTTTTTATTAAGTTTAAGATTCTTTAAAGGATTTCCATATAAATTTTTGTCTAGTATATTTATCTCATACCCAAGTTTTAAAAGCTCAACAGTTAAAATTGATCCTATAAAACCAAAACCTCCAATTATAAGAACTTTTTTTTGATTTTTTTTTAAATCTAAATTTATCTCGTCTATATGTGAAAAATCATACAGTTTTCCATTTTTAATAATTGGAATTAATATTTTTGAACTTTTCAAAAGTAGTTTATGAACATGATTTAATAAATTATAATTTATCGAGAGGTATCTTTTTTTCATTAAATCTTTAGCAAATTTTATTTTTGAGAATTTTTTATTAAGAATCGATTTCCTAATATCTGAGTCCATAATAATACCAATTAATTTATCTTTTTTATTTGTAACAAAAACACCATTTTTCCCATTCTTTTCAATTTTTAATAAAACTTTTTGAATAGGAGTTTTTTCAAAAACACAGATTTTCTTTAGATCATTTTTCATAAATAAGATTTTAATAAACCATATTTTATTTTATTTGATTTAGATGCTTTTTTTACATTGATTTCAATATTATAAATATCTTTGCCAAATTTTAATCTCATATTTTCAAAAGGTGGAAAAGTACTAGCGCGTAAAAAATTTATTACCTTTAAAATGTTCTTATTATTAGTATTCTTTTTTAAAATATTTAAAAAATCCTTTTTCCTGTAATACGAGGATTTTTTTTTGTCAGAATTTTTAAATTTGAGTTTTGATGCCTTAATCAACTTCCAAAACTTAAAAAAAAGTAAAACTTGTTCATTTTCAAGTTTTTCGTAAAGCATTCGAGCGTTATATGACAAGTCATAACTAATTTCCTTCTGCATAACTATTGGGCCATCATCAACTTTATTTGTAATTTTATGTATTGAAATTCCTGCCTTCGTATTTTTTAAAATAGTCCAAAAAACTGGATTTGCTCCTTTGTTAATTGGCAATAAAGATTTGTGAATATTAAAAGATCCATGAGCAGGAAAGTTAAAAATATCTTTTGGAATAATCAATCTGTATCCCAGGGATAGTATTAGATCAGGATTTATTTTTTTTAATGATCTTAAGCTAATTTTTTTTTTTACAACAGTAAGTTTAATCTTATCATTACGAAGAATTTTTAAAATTTTTTTTCCAACATTATTTAAGCCTAATACTAAAACTTTTTTAATTTTTTTTTTTTTTCTTCATTTAATAAAATCTTTCAAATTAAGAGGTTTAAATTTAGATATTTTTTTTTTACATTTTTTATTTAAAATTTTATAAAAGTTATTTGCAGATATCCCTAAATCCGGTCGAAGAAAAATTAAGTCTTTTTCTTTAACTTTGTCTCCTTTGTTTAAATTCCTTCTTAAATAAACTCCCTTTCTAGCAATTTTTTGTAATTTAAATTCTTCTTTAGATATGATTTTAGTTTCATTGCCTAATGATTTTTCTGCTAGCCTTATTTTATTTACCATTATCCTTAGTTCTTTTGGATTTAAAGATAGCCTGTGATCACCTAATGATTGATTCTTATAATAAGTAAAATGTTTTTCTATGATATGACAGCCCAATGTTACTGCTAATGCAGGAATAGTAGTACTAGTAGTATGATCAGAAAAACCAATTTTTCTTTTAAAGATTCTTTTTAGAAATTTTAAAGTTGATAAATTAATTTGCTTAGTCGGATATTCAGAAACACAATGAAGTATTTCTACTTTGCAATTTCTAAGAACTTTTAATGCGACTTTTATCTCTTTAATGTTTGACATTCCTGTAGATAAAATAACTGTAATTTTAGTTTTATTAATTTCTTTAAGTAGTTTAATATTGGTAATTTCTCCCGAAGGAATTTTTACGATTTTTGACCTTAATCTTTTTAATATTTTTATACATTCTGTGTCGAAAACAGAAAAAAAAACTTGGATTTTTCTCTTTTTAGCATAATTGATTATTTTTCTCCACTGAGTTTCATTAAACTCTAATGATAAAAATCTTTTATATACTTTTGAAAAATTAATTTTTTTGTAAAAAATTTTATTATTTATGAAATTACTTGTTCTAAACAACTGAAATTTTACCAGGTTTATATTTGCCTTTTTTGCTATATCAATCAACTTTAGAGCATTCTCAACTTTTCCATTATGATTTAAGCCAGCTTCAGCTATAATTTTTGTTTCAAACATTTATATTTTTTATTGACTCAACAATATAATCTAATTCCTTTTTTTTTAGATCATGGTGATTAGGAAGACCAAATATATTACCAGCTAGCTTTTCAGCATTGGGTAGATGTAATTTTTTATAATTTTGTGAAGACTGTATTTTTAAATTTTGTATTACTGCTTGTTTATATAATGGCGATTTATACCTTGATCTTATTTCAATTCCTTTTTGTAATAATTTTTTTTTTACTTTATCTAAATTTACTTTTTTGTCTATAATTTTTATTGGACACCAAAAATATGTATGTTTAATATTTGAATTAAAATCTTGGGCTTCAAACCATTTGCCATCAATTTTTTTTAGTTTACTTAGTAAATATTTTGAGTTTTTTATTCTTTTACTATTAATTTTATCCAATTTTTTAAGTTGCTCTAATCCAATTACTGCAGATATCTCATTCATTCTATAATTGTATCCTAACGTCTTATGAGTATCCCTATCAATCATTCCATGATTTCTGAACGATTTTGATATTGCAGAAATTGTTTTACTATTAGTGCAGAGAATTCCACCTTCACCTGTTGTCATATGTTTAGTGGCATAAAACGAAAAACATGCTACATCACCGAATGTTCCAACATTTTTATTTTTATAAGTTGTTCCATGTGCTTGTGCACAATCCTCAATAATAAAAAGCTTATGTTTTTTTGCAATTTTCAAAATCTCTTGCATATCACATGCGTTTCCAGCAAAGTGAACCACAATTATAGCTTTAGTTTTTTTTGTAATTCTTTTTTTTAAATCCTCGATATCTATACAATATGTGTCAAGGTTCACATCGCAAAATATTGGGGAACAATTTTGCTGTAAAATAGATGTAGCAGAACTCATAAAGGAGATAGATGGCACAATTACTTCATCAAACTCTTTTAATCCAAGAGCGTTCAATGCAGAGTGTAAAGCAGCTGTTCCACTATTGAATGCTACACCATATTTGAGACCCAAATACTTTGAAAAATTTTGCTCAAATTTTAATACATTTTTTCCTGAAACAAATTTACCTGATAGAATCACATTTTTTATCTTCCTATACTCTTCTATACCTGTTGAGGTTCTTGCAACTTTGATTTTCATTTAAAGAAAGACTTAAATTTACAATTATTATCTTTTAATATTTCAATTGTTTTATTAATAGTTTTTTTTAAAGATTCTGGTTTTGACTTTAAAATTTTTAAAAAATTTTTATTATGCATTCGCATATTATGACTTTCATTTTCAATCCTTGGATTTTTAATATTTTTAATTTTTGTTTTTGTAATATAATTTGAGCTAGCTATTGTGTTTGCTAAAGTTTTAATTCCAAGCAAATGCGTATATTGATTAAATACACTTGAATTAACAACTTTTCCAATTTTTACAAAATTAATAAAAGATTTAATACAATCATTTAGTGGTATAAATGGTTTTTTTTGCTGTCCTTTTCCGTAAATAGTAAGAGTTCTGTTAGTTAAAGCCATTGCTAAAAATCTATTTAAAACGACACCAAAATAATAGTCATAATCAAACCTAGTATTGAATAGTTTTGAGTTTTTCTTGTCATATAAGTCATAATTTAGTCCGTAAACGATAGCAGTTCTAAAATCGCTGATATTAATTCCAAATGTTTTTTTAGCAATATAAATATTATTAATATCATTACATTTGCTCATGTGATACCAACTGCCAGCCATAAAACCAAATGGATAGCTTTCACCTCTATGCTTTAAAAAACCTTCTGGTATCTTAATTTTTGGTGCACCATAAACACCAGTTGTCGTAGAATGAATTAAATGAGTTTTTTTTTCAAGATTATTTTTTCTTATTGACCAAATCAAATTTCTTAAAATTTGATTATTATTATTTTGTGTGAAACTACATTTAGCCTGATCTTCAAATGAGAAGGGTGCTGAAGGTTGGGCAGCTAAATTGATAATAAAATTAAATTTATATTTTGAAATTAGTTTATCTACTTTTTTAAAATTAGTTAAATTTATATTTAATAATTTATTTTTATTACTAATTTTTTTTAAAAAAACATTTCTTTCTGAAAAAGATAAAATTGGTATTGCGCTTTCGGATTTCACTTTTTTAACAAGTTTTCTTCTAAGTAAATTATCAACCCCAATTATCTCACTATTTTTGAAATATTTTTCTAAAACCATAGAAATCATTAAAGGCCATCCCAAATATCCATCTGCACCTGTAATTAAAATTCTCATTAGATTAATTTTAGTTTCTGCTTAAAAATATCTGAATTTTTAAAATCAATATTTTTAATGATGTTATAAGTTTTTTCTACCCCCTTTTTTTTGAAGTAAAAAGAGTCTTTCTCATAAAATTTAATTTTCTTTTTGAATATATCCTTAATACATTCAGCAATTTTTTCCTTATTAAAATTTATGTTAAATACGTTTTTAGTTTGATATCTATTAAGTTGTCTAGAACCTATATTTATTGAAGGAATTTTACAATAATGTGACTCGAGTATTCCTGTACTGGAATTACCAACTAAAACGTCCGAATGAAACATCAATTCATAAAAATCATTACTTTTTATATCTTTATAAATTTTTGAAAATTTATCTTTGATTTTAAATTTTTTTATTTCATCTATTATAATCTTAAAACCTGGATCTGAACATGGATAAATAATAGTTTTGTTGCAGTCGAATTCTGATATTGCTGATAAAATTGTCTTAATTTGTTTTTTTGTGGACCCCAAGTTCCAAGTTTCCGGATGAAAAATTAAAATTAAACTTTTTTTATTTTTATCCAAATTAAATTTTTTAAATGTATCTTTTTTGGTTGATTTTTTAAAATCAAAAGAATTTAATGATAGAAGACCCACATTGTGAATATTTGCTTTAGAGATACCAAAATTTTGCAAATTTTTTTTGCTTCTTTCATTGGACACAAAATGGATATTCGACAACATAGAAATAGCATGCCTTGTTGGTTCATCAGTACATCCTTGGGTAATATCTCCACCGTAAAAGTGCCCAACAGGTATATTTAAAACTATCGCAGGAGTTAAGATAGAAAATAGTTCAGACCTATCTCCTAAAACAAATAAAAAATCTGGTTTAATTTTCTTTAAAAGATTAATATTATTACTCATACCCAAGCTTAAAGAAAAAGCTCTATCATATTTTGAACCACTATAACTCGCTGATAGCGAATGCGAAAAATGCTTTTTAATTTTTAGTTGATTATAATTTTTATAGGTCTTTCCAAAAATTTTTGACATATGCATATCTGAAAAAATAATATTAAGGTCAAATCGCTTATCTTTTGCAAGTCTATGAATTAATGGAATAAAATGGTTAATACCGCCTCTTTTGCCTGTAAAAAACAATAATTTTTTTTTCATAAATTACCAAGATTTTAAATATTAATACAATATTTTGTTCAATATTTGAACATAAATCTGTACAATATGTTTAAATTATTATAAAATGTTCAATTCTTGAACGTTGTAGTTTGAATTATATGAAAAATGAAAAAGATAACTTTGATATTTTAAGAAAATTGGTTTCAAACCCTAAATTATCTCAAAGAGAATTGTCGAAAGAACTCGGGCTAAGTCTAGGCAAGGTAAATTATTGTTTAAAGGAATTGAAAAAGAAAGGATTAATTAAATTAAATAATTTTCAAAAAAACCCTAATAAATTGAACTACTTATATTTACTCACTCCTAAAGGGATCGCGTATAAAACAAAAGTAACCCTTAATTTTATGAAGCAGAAATTAAAAGAATATGATGAGTTGAAGTCTGAGCTTAAAGATAAATGAAATTAAACATATTTAATTTATTTGACAAAGATCAAAAAAAATTTTTTAAAATTTTAATCACTCTGATGCTTATAGCCTCTATACTCGAGATGCTTAATATTGCAATTATAATTCCAATTATTAATTCATTTCTTGACACAGAGACTTACAACAATTTTTTTTTTTTCAAGTATTTGAGTATTTTTGATGAAGGAAATTTAAAGTCTTTTATATTTCTTTTTGGAATTTTTTTTATTTTAAAAACTTTTTATTTAATTTTAATTACATGGATTGATAATAGATTTATATGGAACTTTAGAGCCAAAGTGTCATTGAAATTATACAATAATTATTTATCACAAACTTATAATCTTTATAAGTTTAAAAATTCAGCGGAACTTCTAAGGAATACTGTCCATGAAATAGATCAAGTTACAAACCATTTAAGATCTTTGATAAATGTGATCTTGGAAGTAATAGTATTTATAGGATTAACCTCCTTTTTACTTTTTTTAAATCCTTTATCAACTTTTATTATTTTGTCAGCTTCTGGATTTATAGGGTTTATTTTTTATTTTCTTACTCGACAAAAGATTAATGATTGGAGTTTACTAAGACAAGATTTTGAAGAACGTAGAGTACGTTTAATGCAAGAAGGATTTAACTGTATAAAAGAAATAAACCTTTTAGACAGGATCAATTTTTTTGTTGAAAAATTTAAAATCGGCAACATTGGTCTTGCAAAAATTTTTACAAAAATTCACTTTCTAGCAGCTATACCTAGATTTATTTTCGAGCTCCTAGCTATAATGATAATAGTTTTTTATTTTTCATTTTTTTGGGAAACTAAAGAAGATATAAATATTCTAATTTCAATAGTTGCAATTTATTTAGTTGCTTTTATCAGAATTTTGCCATCTATAAATAGAATTTTAAGTGGTTTACAAATCCTAAAAT
>MDTA01207216.1_pt1 | contig 16121 bp, 16 predicted proteins | sample 811151 | NCBI WGS metagenome assembly MDTA01 (sample SAMN05326648, study PRJNA326480) | marine metagenome | isolation source: seawater | place: Indian Ocean: South | collected 2010 | reverse complement strand
CAGATTTAACTGTAAGAATTTCTTGTAAAGTACTTGATGCTCCATAAGCCTCCAATGCCCAAACTTCCATTTCTCCGAATCTTTGACCACCAAACTGAGCTTTGCCACCGAGAGGTTGTTGCGTAATAAGTGAATATGGGCCAATTGATCGAGAATGCATCTTATCATCTACCATATGTCCTAATTTCAGCATATAAATAACTCCGACTGTGGCAGGTTGATCAAAACGTTCTCCAGTACCTCCGTCATAGAGGTATGTATGGCCATATTTTGGGATCTTTGCTTTTTCTGTTAGTTTATTTATTTCTTCAATAGAAGCCCCATCAAAAATTGGGGTAGCATATTTCTCCCCCAAATTTTGTCCGGCCCAACCTAAAACTGTTTCATAGATTTGACCAATATTCATTCTAGATGGAACGCCCAAAGGATTCAATACTATATCCACGGAGGTTCCATCCTCTAAAAATGGCATTTCCTCTTCACGCACTATTCTAGCAACGATACCTTTATTACCATGGCGACCGGCCATTTTATCTCCTACCTTAAGCTTGCGTTTTTTAGCAACATAAACTTTTGCTAATTTTTTAACACCTGCAGGAAGCTCGTCCCCGACACTAATAGTAAATTTTTCTCGACGTAAGGCTCCTTGAAGATCGTTTTCTTTAATTCTATAATTATGTATCAAGTCTGCAATCAAATCATTGACTTCATTTGATGTTGTCCATGTACTTTTTGACAAATGTGTGTAATCGTCAACTGAGGAAAGTAATTTTAGCGAATATTTTTTTCCTTTTGGAAGGATTTCCTCACCCAAGTCGTTGTTTATGCCCTGGCAAGTTTTACCATTTACAATGGAAAATAGTTTTTCAACTAAAACCTGCTTTAAATCATCAAACTTCTCATCATATTTCTTTTCCAATGTATCTAATTCCTCTTTATCTAAATTTCTTTTACGTTTGTCTTTTACAGAACGGGTAAAAAGCTTTTTATCAATTACAACTCCACTTAACGATGGAGGTGCTTTAAGAGATGCATCTTTTACATCACCTGCTTTGTCACCAAATATAGCTCGTAGTAATTTTTCTTCAGGTGTTGGATCAGACTCACCTTTAGGAGTAATTTTTCCTATCAAAATGTCACCGGAGTTAACTTCCGCGCCTATACGAATCATACCATTTTCATCAAGATCTTTTGTTGCCTCCTCACTAACATTCGGAATATCATTTGTCAATTCTTCTGTTCCTAATTTAGTATCTCGAACATCAAGTGAGTATTCGTCAATATGGATTGATGTAAAAATATCTTCCCTTACAACCTTTTCTGAAATAACTATTGCATCCTCAAAATTATATCCTTTCCATGGCATAAAAGCTACTTTCAAATTACGACCAAGGGCTAATTCTCCTTCTTCTGTAGCATACCCTTGGCAAAGTACTTGACCTTTTCTAACATGGTCTCCCTTTTTTACAATGGGTTTAAGGTTTATACAAGTCCCCTGATTTGTCTTCCTGAATTTTACTAGACTATAGGTTTTCTTCATTCCATCAAACCTAACTAGCTTCTCAGATGTAGAAAGATCATAACGAATTGTTATTTTTTCTGCATCCACGTATTCAACAATCCCGTTGTCTTCAGCGTTTAAAAGAACTCTTGAGTCAGAAGCTACCTGTTTTTCAAGACCTGTTCCTACAATTGGAGATTCAGGCTGTAATAAAGGTACCGCTTGACGCATCATATTTGATCCCATTAAAGCACGATTAGCATCATCATGTTCTAAGAATGGAATTAAGGATGCAGAAATTGATGCAATCTGATTCGGAGCAACATCAGTATAATTTATTTGTTGGGGCCCAACAACTGGAAAATCTGCTTGATCACGAGCAATTATCTTGTCATCAATTATTTTTCCATTTTCATCATACGCTATGTTGGCCTGAGCTATTAAATTATTTTCTTCCTCTTCAGCGCTCAAATAATGTGTTTCCTTCAAATCAATTTTACCGTTTTCAACCTTCCGATATGGAGTTTCTATAAAACCTAGATTATTTACCTTAGCGTAAACACCTAATGAGGATATTAATCCAATATTAGGTCCTTCAGGAGTTTCAATAGGACAAAGTCGACCGTAATGGGTATAATGAACATCACGTACTTCAAAACCTGCTCTCTCCCGAGAAAGTCCTCCGGGCCCAAGTGCAGATAGCCTGCGTTTATGGGTGATTTCAGCTAAAGGATTGGTTTGATCCATAAATTGAGACAATTGATTCGTTCCGAAAAAGGTATTTATTACCGAGGAAAGTGTTTTTGCATTAATGAGGTCAATTGGTGTAAAAACCTCGTTATCTCTCACATTCATCCTTTCTCTGATAGTTCTTGCCATGCGGGCTAATCCAACCCCAAACTGAGAAGATAACTGCTCTCCGACTGTTCGAACTCTTCTATTAGAAAGATGATCAATATCATCTATTTCAGCTTTTGAATTAATTAATTCAATCAGATATTTTATAATAGTAATTATATCCTCTTTTGTTAGCACCTGTTTGTCCATATCTACATTCAATCCCAACTTCTTATTCATTCGATAACGACCAACCTCACCAAGGTTATATCTTTGGTCTGAAAAGAATAATTTATCTATAATACCACGTGCTGTATCTTCATCTGGTGGCTCAGCGTTTCTTAATTGCCTATAAATATGTTCAACTGCTTCTTTCTCGGAATTTGTTGGATCTTTTTGTAAAGTATTGTAGATAATTGCATAATCCGACATGTGCGCATCTTTCTTATGCAAAAGGATATTTTTAGATCCAGCATCTATAATCTGGTCAATATGTTCTTTTTCAAGAACTGTATCTCTATCAATCACAATTTCATTTCTTTCAATTGATATAACTTCACCTGTGTCCTCGTCTACGAAATCTTCAATCCAGCTTCTTAAAACACGTGCAGCTAATTTTCTTCCCAGTACCTTTTTGATACCTGACTTGGTTACTTTTATCTCTTCAGCAAGATCGAAAATTTCCAAAATATCTCGATCATGTTCGAATCCAATTGCCCTAAATAGAGTTGTTACAGGTAATTTTTTCTTACGGTCTATGTATGCATACATTACACTATTGATGTCTGTTGCAAATTCAATCCATGACCCTTTAAAGGGAATTACTCGTGCGGAGTACAGTTTTGTTCCATTAGCGTGAAATGACTGGCCAAAAAATACTCCAGGTGAACGGTGAAGTTGAGAAACAACAATTCTTTCAGCACCATTAATTACAAATGTACCACTTGGAGTCATGTAAGGAATTGTTCCAAGAAAAACATCTTGAACAATAGTTTCAAAATCTTCATGCTCCAAATCATTACAAAAAAGTTTGAGTCTTGCTTTAAGCGGAACTGAATAAGTCAGTCCTCTTTCGATACATTCTTGTATGGTGTATCGTGGTGGATCCACAAAATAATCTAAAAACTCAAGAACAAATTGATTTCTAGTATCAGAAATAGGAAAGTTCTCTTTAAAAGTATTGAAAAGGCCTTCTTCGTTTCTTTCGTCAGATTTTGTTTCTAATTGGAAAAAATCTTGAAAGGATTTGATCTGAATATCAAGAAAGTCTGGATACTCAGGGGTGTGTTTTGCTAGAGCAAAATTTGTTCTCTGACTATTTTTAGCTGGCATTTAAATTAATTTTTATTGTAATGGTATTAATTGATATCAATTGGATAAACGAAAATTTTGGCCTTTGAAAAATTCAAAAGCCTAATCCTAAATAGAATATTATAGAATCTACTTAAGCTCAACCTCCGCACCTGCTTCTTCAAGAGATTTTTGAAGCGATTCCGCTTCATCTTTCGCTATACCCTCTTTAAGAGGTGTAGGTGCATTATCGACCATGTCTTTTGCTTCTTTTAAACCAAGACCGGTCAATTCTTTTACTAGTTTGACAACAGCAAGTTTAGAACCCCCTGCTGCTTTTAAAATTACGTCAAATTCTGACTTCTCTTGAGCAGAATCACCTGAGGCATCTCCACCTGATGTTCCTGCAACAGCTACTGCAGTTGCAGATGGCTCTATGCCGTACTCATCTTTTAAAATATCAGCCAACTCATTGACTTCTTTAACAGTCAAATTGACTAGTTTTTCTGCGAATTCTTTTAAATCTGCCATTTTTATTGTTTTTCTATTTAAACTTGTTTATTTGAGTGAATAAATCATAATGTCAGGAATCGTTTTTTTCTGAAAGTGTTTTTAATATTCCAGATAATTTCCCACCCCCCGACTGAAGTGAGGAAACTACATTTTTGATAGGTGAACGCAATAATGAAATTATATCACCAATGATTTCATCCTTAGATTTTATAGAAGCAAGTGTATCAATATGACTGTCACCAATATAAATAGCTTGCTCTACGAAAGCCCCTTTTAAAATTGGTTTATCAGAATTTTTTCTAAAATTCTTGATAATCTTAGCAGGAGCATTACCAGACTCTGAAAACATTAAAGAAGTGTTACCCTTTAAGGTGCCTAACAAATCCCCAAAATCGTGATTGGAAGATTCCATGGCTTTGGCTAACAATGTATTTTTCACCACTTTTAGCTTGATTTTCTCATTAAAGCAAGACCGTCTTAAGTTACTTGTTTCCGAAGCATTAAGTCCACTAATATCAGTAAAATACAAATTTTTTACCTCTTTTAAGGCTTCATTTAATTCGTCAATTACTTGTTGTTTTCTTTCTTTTATCATATTTGAGAAATATTCTTTGTCATAGTTTTGTGTCAATTGAAATTCCCGGGCTCATTGTTGTGGACATAAAAATACTTTTAATGTATGTACCTTTAGAAGTTGATGGCTTTATCTTTAATATTGTTTTGAGGAGTTCATCAGCATTTTCAAAAATTTTTTCCGCAGAAAAGGATGCTTTGCCAATGGAGGCATGAACTATCCCAGTTTTGTCAACTTTAAAGTCAATTTTTCCCCCTTTAATATCTGATATTGCCTTTTTTACATTCATAGTAACTGTTCCTGTCTTTGGATTTGGCATTAAGCCACGTGGGCCTAATATTTTACCTAAAGGACCTAATTTACCCATAATACTAGGCATAGTTACAATTATGTCAATATCAGTCCAGCCATCCTTTATTTTTTTTAGATACTCATCAAGACCAATAAAGTCTGCTCCAGCCTCTTTAGCTTCTGTCTCTTTATCTGGTGTTACTAGAGCTAAAACTTTAACTTTTTTCCCAGTACCATGAGGCAAAGCTACAACACCCCTAACCATTTCTGTTGATTTTTTAGGGTCAACACCAAGTCTGATAGCTAAGTCAACACTAGCATCAAATTTTGTGAAAGTTATTTCTTTTACAAGAGTAGATGCTTCCCTTAGCGTGTAAGTTTTTGTAGAGTCCACTTTTAGAATTGATTCTTTCTGATTTTTAGTTTGCTTTGGCATTGTTATAGTTTAATTTAAAATGGGGCATCTCCAGATATTTGAAAACCCATTGAACGAGCAGTACCAGCAACCATTTTCATAGCTGATTCGATTGTAAATGCATTTAAATCTGGCATTTTATCTTCAGCTATAACCTTAACCTGGTCCCATGTAACCGTTGCTACTTTTTGCCGATTTGGTTCACCCGAACCCTTTTTAGCTTTTGCTGCTTCCATTAATTGGACAGCAGCCGGTGGTGTTTTTATTACAAATTCAAATGAGTTGTCTTTGAAAACAGTAATTACAACAGGTAAAACTTTTCCTGGACTGTCTTGAGTTCTAGCGTTAAATTGCTTGCAAAATTCCATGATATTCACACCTGCAGAACCAAGTGCAGGTCCAACTGGTGGTGAAGGATTCGCAGCCCCACCTCTTACCTGAAGTTTTAATATCTTGTTTATTTCTTTAGCCATACTATTTAAATTACTGAATGATGATAGTTTTAAACAATTATATTATTTTAAATTTTTTCAACTTGCATGTAACTCAATTCCAAGGGAGTTTTTCTTCCAAAAATTTTAACCATTACCTCAAGCTTACGTTTTTCTTCATTAACTTTTTCTATAGAACCTGTAAATCCATTAAAAGGGCCATCAATAACTTTTACATTTTCGCCTACAACAAATGGAATTGAAATGTGTTCAGTTGTTAGTGCTAATTCATCAACCTTTCCAAGCATTCTGTTTACTTCAGCCTCTCGCATCGGTACAGGAACTCCACCTTTAGTTTCTCCTAAAAATCCAATAACATTTGTAACAGATCTTATTATGTGGGGAAGTTCGCCTGACAAATTAGCTTTAATCATTATGTAACCGGGAAAATATGTTCTTTCCTTACTAATTTTTTTTCCGTTTCTAATTTGAATTACTTTTTCTGTAGGTACTAAAAGGTCTTCTACTGAATTGTCGTAGCCAAGTCTTGAGATTTCAGACTTTATGTAGTCTTTAATTTTAGCCTCTTGTCCACTAACAGCACGAACAACGTACCACTTTTTGTCGTTTAAAGTTGTAGTCATATTATCCAATTAGATTAAAGTAGAATTTGATTATCCTCGATAAAACAGTATCTGCACCCCATATCGCTAAAGAAAATAAAACTGAAAAGACCAAAACAATAACTACTAGGCGTTGAAGCTCTGAACGTTCCGTCCATGAAACGTTATTTTTTAGTTCTTCGTAGGAATCTTTTATGTAGTTAATTATTTCTGCCATTTATATTTTTTCAGCACGGGTTGAGAGGCTCGAACTCCCGACACCTGGTTTTGGAGACCAGTGCTCTACCAACTGAGCTAAACCCGTATTTTCTTGAATCTTCAACTTTCAAAAAATTTGAATACCGAAGGTGTAGTTCAAAAATATTTTAGTCTAAAATCTCAGTAACTTGTCCTGCTCCAACAGTTCTACCCCCTTCGCGAATTGCAAATCTGAGACCAGTATTAAGTGCTACAGGTTGGATCAAATCAACATTAATAGTCAAATTATCACCGGGCATTACCATTTCAACCCCATTAGGTAGAACTATATTACCTGTAACATCAGTTGTTCTCACATAAAATTGTGGTCTATAATTGTTATGAAAAGGAGTGTGTCTTCCTCCCTCTTCTTTTTTCAAGATGTAAACTTCAGCTTTGAACTTTGCATGGGGCTTAACAGAACCTGTTTTACAGAGCACCATTCCTCTTTTAATATCAGTTTTTTCAATTCCTCTTAGAAGTATTCCAACATTATCTCCTGCTTCTCCTCTGTCTAAGATTTTTCTAAACATTTCAACACCAGTAATAGTAGACTTCATTTTTTCAGCACCCATTCCGATTATATCAATTTCGTCACCTGTATTTGCAACGCCAGTTTCTATTCGACCTGTAGCAACTGTCCCACGTCCAGTTATTGAAAATACATCTTCAACAGGCATAAGAAAGTCTTTTTCAACATCTCTTTTTGGTAGTTCAATCCAAGTGTCAACTTGTTCCATTAATTTCATTACAGTATCAACCCATTTTTGCTCTCCATTTAAAGCACCTAAAGCAGATCCAAGAATAACTGGAGTATTATCACCATCATAGTCATAAAATGTTAGTAATTCTCTTACCTCCATTTCAACTAATTCTAATAATTCTTCATCGTCAACCATATCAGCTTTGTTTAAGAAAACAACAATTCTTGGAACCCCTACTTGTCGCCCTAATAAGATATGCTCTCTAGTCTGGGGCATAGGACCATCTGTTGCAGCAACCACAAGAATTGCTCCATCCATTTGAGCTGCACCAGTAACCATATTTTTAACATAGTCAGCGTGACCAGGGCAATCTACGTGTGCGTAGTGTCTATTTGATGTTTGATATTCAACATGTGATGTATTAATTGTGATACCGCGTTCTTTTTCTTCGGGTGCGTTGTCTATTTGATCAAAGCTCTTAGCTTCTGAGAAGCCAGCATCAGCTAAAACTTTAGTTATAGCAGCCGTGAGCGTAGTTTTACCATGATCAACGTGGCCAATTGTTCCAATATTTAAATGTGGTTTTGACCGGTCGAATGTTTCTTTAGCCATAATAATAGTTGTTTCAATGTTATTTTTAGGAGTGCAAATTTACTAATTTTTTTGATTAGGATAGTGGTTTTTGAGTTTTTTTTAAACAGAAGTTTACAAATTAAAAATGAAGAACTTTATTCAAAAAAAATAAATTGTTTCAGAAATAAATTTTGCATCTATCTTGAAGTAAAAATGTCTCTTTAAATATCGTAGTCTAACAAATTAAAAGACATTAATTTTTAATCAAAAAGATATAGATAAATAAAAAATCCTGCTGAAATCCATAGTAAAAGGGCTATAAAAAGTTTTTGTGTTTTTGATAAGTTATCCATTGAATTAAATTTTGACTTGATTTTGCTTTAAAACTTAAATATCTTAAATTTTGGATGTTTATGGAAAATTTTTAAAATTGAGTAATCAAGTATTTTTATTTTGATTTTTGTGTGTAGACTTTTATAATTTCAAAATGCAATCAAAATTTATATTTAATTTTTTTAGAAAATTCATTTTTCTACTTTTTCTTCGATGTTCAAGTGAAGAGGCTTTGTCTGAATCCGAAAACTTCTTAAACAATAATTTGGAAAATAAAAATATCATTGTTGCTGGATCAACCCTAGGTGATGGAGCTGTTATTTGGATAAATCAAAATAAGATTACTTTGATCGGTGATTCAGATGAGGCTACAGGTTTATTTTTTCACAATGAAAAGATTTATGTTACTGGATGGAAATATGGTGGGACCGGAAGTATTTGGAGTTTAAATTTAGATGGTACAGATCAAACACTAATTGAACTTGAAGGTCAATTTTCTGAAGGACAACGCATTATTTTACACGATGATGATATTTATGTAGGAGGATATTTTCAAAATGGATCGTGCTATTGGAAGAATGGTGAAAAATTCAATTTGACAACTAATGCTGATTCTATGTCATGGGGAATAGAACTGGATTCTGAAAACAATATTTATAATGTTGGATACTACATGAAATCTCACAACTTGATACCAGCTTTTTGGAAAAACAAACGAAGAGTGAATCTAAACCGGCCAAGACATGGAGACGGAGAAGCTAAATACATTAAAATCCTTGGAAGTAAGAAAATTATAGCTGGAACTGTAATGGCACCTCACAATTTTCTCGGCTATTTGACAAAGCCGACATATTGGACAAATGGGGCTCGAACCTCATGCCAAATTGGATCTGTTGATGATGGTTGGCAGAACAGTGATGTGTTTGATTTATTCATAGATGAAGAAGAAAATATTTACTTGGCTGGCTTTTCCCAAGACATGGACTCTGAATATCCAACTTATTGGAAAAATTGTCAGAAATATATTCTAGAAAATGGTGAAACCTCAGGTGTTATAAGAAGTTTGAAAGTAGTTGATGGTAAAATTATATCTGCTGGGACTAAATCCTATTTCCCCGGTACACCTTGCATATGGGTAGGAGACGAACCATTTGTTTTAGAAGAAAATGATGTTGGTGAAGTTTGGGATATGCTGATTTTAGATAAATAATTTTTTTTTTAAAACTATAACTTGCAAGTATTAGCGCCAAAAAAACGGTAAATAACGCACATACCGGAAATTGCATTAAAGAGTAAAATACCCCCAACAATAGCCAAGACTATTGAGTATGGGTCATACTCATAAACAATGGGAGCGGGAATTAGAATAAGTGATAGAATAAATCTAAGCACTCTTTCAGAGTTATTTTGATTAGTAGTAAAAAGCTTCATAATTTAATTTTATTGAAATTATGAATTTTTTTTAAGTCATTTTTTCTTAAAAATTTGAATATGTCGAAACTTATCTCTCTAATCAATCATTATCTTGATCGGGGTACTCCTCCATTTTATTTTTTTCTTCAGAAACATGTACTTCTAACTCTATTTCAATCATGAATTCGGGTAATGCCAGCTCTTTTACACCTAACCAGGAACCTGTTGGGAATCTATCACCATAAATATCATTTCGATATGAAGCAACCTCTAAAAATTTTCCCATATCAGTTGTAAAAATATTCTCCACTACAACATCTTCAAATGAAGTGTTGAAATGTTCTAGGATTTTTTGCAAATCTGAATAACAATTTTTCATTTGCTGTTCTAAATTCCCTGTAGCAGTTGGGCTACCCTCATTATCCATACTAACGGCTCCAGAAATTTTAATTTGATTACAAATTTTCACCGCATGAGAATACCCGTAGGCCTTTTCAACCTCAGGTCTTAGTAAAAAATATTCAGGGTCTGAGTCACAATTATTTTCAGAATTTGCTTTACTGTTAGTTTGAGTGCAAGACACTATTAGAATGGTAATTAATGTTAAAAATGTTTTTTTCATTGTTTTAAATTTTAGTTAAAAATACTCTACAATAATCTTAAATGTTGATCAAATTATAGAGTCTACATCAATCTAATATAAATTTATTTATTAATGATTGATGATTCTCTTTTGTTTCATAATCAGTGGTGAATAATAAATATTCATAAAGTCTCATTCCATCCACTTTTTCATTTAATTGCAAGTCCTTTTTTTTATCATAAATTTTTTCCCAAGTGTTTCTTACAGAGGTCCATTTATCCTTATTTTCATTCCACCAACTTTCCGCTAGAGAACATTTTTTATTTGATACTTTTTTGTAAGTATTTATTCCCTTTTCCTCTGCTAGCAAAATAGTTTCATTATCATTTTTTAAGATCTTTTTATTGTCTTGAATATGTATCCAGCCTTGATCAGTAATTTGATGTCTATTGTTTCTGATCATTAGATTATAATCTTTTCTCTTTGTTCTCTCTCTTCTAGGAAGTGGAGCATTAGAAACGTTTTCCCAATAACTTTTACCATCAACATGTATCCAAGTGCCAGTCCCCTCATATCTTGGGCTATCATCAACTTGATAAACCTTTTGAGTCCATTGACCTTTAACATCTATTTTTGGCAAATTCAAGTATTCCCATTTATTATTTGTTGAATAATCGTATAGATCGCGATTTTGATAAATCCAGTCTTGTCTCCAATGCTTCACTATCATTTTCTCTTTACCATAGCCAACAACAAGTAAATGCTGGATTGATATTTTTTTCTTTTCATTTATAATTGGTAATGCAAATTCTAGTGCATAAGACCTGTAATCTTTTGAAGGCTTATAATTTTCATCATCAATATGTTGAAATGTCTCCGTAAATTTAAATTCAATCTCAAAGCAACCACACATTTTTAAAATTGAATTTCTGTCTTTATTTATTCTACTCTGGCTAAAAACATTAGAAACGAAAGAAGTTAATACCAAAATAAAAACCCTAATATTCATCATTAAACACTTTTTAAATTTATTTTTAAAATTATTAAATTTATTTAGATTAAATATAAATAAGGAATTATATTTACTAAAATTTTATTAGGATGAGAAATGAAGAAACATTGATAAAAAAAAATGGTTTTGGTCAATTATCATATTGTAATAATTGTAAATTGTTTTATTTAAAATTTTCCAGCGTATTAATCGAACTGACTCACAAAGAATTTAAAGCCTTTCATTTGGTTGTTAAAGACATTGACACAAATTATTGGGAAAAAATAAATAAATATTCAAATGAATGTAGAATTTATCCGATATCAACAAGCCAACAAAATTTAGTCCTAATTTTTAATAAAAGTGAATTACAAGCTCTAAAGGAACTGGTGTTAATTACTAAATCTGAGAATAGCAATTATGCATCCCTTTTTGATATAAATCAAAAAAGATTCTTTTTAAACTAACCTAAATTGATTATCTCTTAATTTATAAATGGATTAATAAGCTCGATCAGTAAAAAAAACCAAGCTATAATTAAAATAACTCCACCTATTGGGGTCAAAGGTCCCAACCATTTTAAATTAATCTTTATTAGACTTTTAATCGAAAGAAAAAAAATACTAAAGGAAAATACACATGTTCCAATAACAAAAAATTTAAATACTAATGGATTAATATCTAGGTAGAATTGAGGTACGATCATTAAAACTAATCCATGATACATTAGATATCTTACTCCAACTTCAAAAGATTGGATCGCTGAATCTGATATAATTTTTTTTAAATAATGAGATGTAAAGGCCCCAAGAATTACCGCAAAAAGGCAGAAGGAAGCACCTAAAATTTCATTGACATATAACATTTTATAAATTTAAAAAGTGTAATTAAAACTAATCGTTTTAAAAATAATTTTAACCTCTGCGAGAAGATATTTGAAATTCTAATATAAATCTATAAAAAGAGTGGGGAGCAAATAACAAGGATTTATCCATCAGTCATTATCCTACTTCATTACCATATCCCCACATTTAAACAAATCAATAAAATATTACGAACACTATTCAAAATTCAAAAAATTCTCTAATAATTGATATGTTCTAGGATATTTAAGCCTAATACCTGTATAATGAAAACTTATTTATAAGATTAATTGCTAGTAGATTAGTGATTGAATTGAATGAGGTAGAATGCTTAATCGAGCTTCATATTCTCCAACAATTAATTTGTAGTCAATATTTTGGTTGGTTTTATTCATCACGACAGTAACAATTTTACCATCAGGATTTTGAAAAGATGTACTTTCAATTGTGCTTCTACTTACAGAAGTACTTATCCTTTTGGACTTGGGTCTAATAAATTTGGAGAAATGTCCAATATAAAAATAACTAGGTGTATATATTAGTTCATTTGTTTGCGTATTTGCATGTATTGGTGCAAAACAATAATTTTTTACATGATTAGGACCGCCATTTTGATTTAATAATATGTTCCAATCAGTCCAACCTACAGTTCCACTATTGAAATCATTAATCATAGAGTTACCATATCGCTCAGCATTAGACCATCTATTATAATGATCTGAATCAAATCTTTCCTGACAACCTTCGGTAAAAAGAAGATTAATGGAGGGATAAGACTCTTTGATATTTTTTAAGTTATCATACTTAGGATCGCCACCTGTCCATGTCTCATACCAATGAAACCCAATACCCCATGCGTATTTCATTGCTTCAGGATCTTCAAAAATAGTATTCGCGCGATGAGAAATTAGATCTCTATTGTGGTCCCATACAATAATATTTTTATCTCCATATCCGACTTTTTCGAAAGTAGGTCCTAAAAATTTTTTTAAAAAGTCTCTTTCTTCTTCTGCCGAGTATATACATGATTCCCAACGCTGTGTTGCCATCGGCTCATTTTGAATAGTCACTCCCCATACAGGAATGCCTTCAGCCTCATAGGCTTCGATAAATTTCACAAAATAATTAGCCCAAGATTGATAATATTTTGGTAGAAGTTTACCCCCTCTAAGCATATTATTATTAGTTTTCATAAATGCGGGTGGACTCCACGGGCTTGCATAAAAAACCAAATTTTCTTTAATCAAATCTATTGAACGCTTTATTAAAGGAATACGTTTTTTTTTGTCTTTTTCGATACTGAATGTTTTTAATTTATCATCACCTTCTTCAATATAGGTATGACTTCCTAAACCAAAATCACTACTATGGATACTTGTCCTGATAATATTGTAATTTATCCCATCCTCAGTAAAATATGCTTTTAAAAACTCTTTTTGTTTAGTGTTGCTTAACTTGGAGAAAACTTCTGCGGATGCATCCGTAATTGCACCTCCAATTCCCAAAAACTCTTGAAATTTCTTTTTTGGATTAACAAAAACTCCAATTTCAGTTTCCAAGGGTTGACTTGTTTTTATAAATTTAGATGACTCTATTTGGGTTAATTTCAAATTTGTGTTTTCCGCAGTAACAAAAACATTTAATTCTTTATGTTCAAAATCATATTCTCCCAATTCATTTGAGTACTGAGCAAAAATAAATTTTTGCGTAATAAAAATTAAAGCAAATAAAAAGTGTAGTTCAATTTTTTTCATTAGTCTGTGTTTAATAATATTTAAGTCTTTTTGATTAATCCTTATAAGCATATTTAACTAGTAAATGTAAAGAGGTATACTCAAGTGTCTTTTCGTGAGTTGCTTCTAGAATGATCTTTGGAGCTTTTCCAGCTTTTTCTGCCTCAATCCATCTAGTTACACATAGACACCATCTATCACCTTCTTTAAGACCTGGGAATTGATAAAGGGGTATGGGTGTAATTAGATCATTCCCTTTTGAAGCTGAAAATTTTAAAAACTCATCTGTAATTACTGCACAAACAGTATGTGTTCCAGTGTCTTGGGAAATTGTTCTGCACAAACCATCCCTAAAATAACCTGTCATTGGGTTTGTACAACAAACTTTAATAGGTTCACCAAAAATATTTTTTTCCATGATCAAATTGAACACTTACATTAAAACTTCTAAAAAGGCTTTTGTAATATAATGAATCGTTAATTTTTTTTAACATATTTCAGAAGTAAATTGAGTAAAATACCATAGGCTGGTAAAAAGAAAATGAAACCAATTATTATTTTTATGACCGCTTGGGTACTTGCTATTTCAACCCAATTATCTGACATATACATATTTTCTGAGCTGTAGAAAGCAGCAAAAAAGAATACATATGAATCAATTATGTTAGAAATTACAGTAGACAACGAAGGAGCTATCCACCAAGATTTGTATTTTTCTCGTATCGCCTGAAAAGCATAAATATCAATTGTCATACCTAGGGCATAAGCCGTTGCACTTGCGATGCCTATTCTTACCGCCACAGAAAAAAAATTACCTTCAAAGAAAACCACTAAGATAGATGAAATAATTGCCAGAGGATACGAGAAAAAAATAGTCTTTTGGGCAATTCTTTTACCAACCAATCTTACTGTGAGATCTGTTGCAACGACAACAAGAGGAAAAATCAGTGCACCCCATGTGATTTTGAAATCATACACATTTAATGGTATAGCTACTAATGCATTTGATAAAGTGGTAATAAAAACGTGAATTATGATCAAAAAAAACAATAGATTTTTATTCTTCATTTATTTTAATTCAATAGTATTAGTTAAGATTTTCCCAAGGAAATACGATCCAATTTGGATTTATTTTTTTGTCAATTATTTTACCTTTAAAATCTACTTTAAAGTTACTAGACTTATTTTCAATTAAAGATGTATAACTAAAATTACCCTCATATTCCGCTAAGGAATTTTTGACAAAATTAAATGTAGCTCCCGTGTCATTAATGTCGTCTACTATTAGAATATTTTTTTGCAATTTGGCCGACTCTAATAAATTAGAAATATTAATTTTTTTCTTATGATCTCTAAGTTGAATATCTATAACATGATGAGGGATATTCAGTATATGTGAAAGGTAAACTCCTGGAATACACCCTCCCCTATTTATGCTAAAAATTATTTCGGGGAAAAAATTTGATTGATTTATCTGATTTTTTATTTCTATTAATGCTAATTCCAACTCTTTTTGGCTGAAGTAATCTATTTTTTTCATGATCAAATTTTTAATAGTTTAACTCTAAGGGAATTTAATAATTGACTAAAAAAGAATGTTCTTAAAATAAATATCACAACTATTTTTTGATAAAATAGAAATATACAAACATTATACTTTTTCAATGATTTTTAGTTTCTCTTAAATTTATGTTCTTTGGCTTTTAAAAAGTATATTGTAGTAATTACATAACCATATGAAAAAAGGTATTTTAATATTATTTTTTGTTACATTTTCGCTTACCATATATATTACATCTATAAAATCTTCTAGTGACGAAAAAGAAATATCAATAAAAGAAAAAATAAAAAGCGAAATTGCAAATGATGTATTTATTCCGAATGAATACAACGATAAAGGGATTTTATTTTTAAATCAAGTAAAAAATAAAAAGAGTTATTTTCCTAAATATGAGGTCAGAATTACAAATAATGTACATGTCACATCAGGAGACTGGAGGTTTTTTCAAGAGAATTATGATCATATAGGAAATGTTAAACTAGTCATAGAAATTTCAAAAAATATGTTTAATGATTTAAAAAAACAGGCTGATATCAATTTATTAAATCCTAATCTTAATGAAGAAATAAAGGGTATTTATGAATGTTTAAATATTTGTTTTGAGAGAATAAAGCAAACTGATGGAAGGTGGGGTAATCAATGTAATTGTATAAAT
>MDTA01133144.1_pt1 | contig 16121 bp, 1 predicted proteins | sample 811151 | NCBI WGS metagenome assembly MDTA01 (sample SAMN05326648, study PRJNA326480) | marine metagenome | isolation source: seawater | place: Indian Ocean: South | collected 2010 | reverse complement strand
CGACCTTGTTGCAACTGATAATCGTCAGGAAGTCACCCTCGATATAGGACTCGGAAACGCTCAACTGCAAGTGGATCCTGATAGCTTTGATGGAGACATTGGAACCTTCAGAGGACTCGATCCGGTGCGTTTGTCTTTTACCGTCCGCAATGAAGGAACCGCGGCGATTGGGACGAACGACACTTTCACGGTCCAGATGGTACTTTCTGAGGATGTTACTTTCTCCACCTCCGATTTTATTTTAAGGGAATTTGATCTAAGCGGAGATGCTTTGGGTGCCAACCTGCTTCCGAACGAAACAGTTTCCTTTGATTGGATTCAACAGATGCCGGATAACCTTGAAGGAGACTACTATTTGTTGGTTAACATTCCTCAAACCGGCCAAGTCTTTGCACTGGATAATACCCCCATTATTTCACTCATTTCACGGAACGCAGGAACTACTGACTTGCAGGTACCTGGCTATAATGGAGTAACCGAGAGGCCTCATACGAATAACGACGGATCTTGGTTTGTCTATGAAGAAACCAATAACGGTATACAACAAATTTATCTTCGTGACCGGTTTTTAATGCCCGACCCACCGGTTCCAACACCGCAGTCAACTCTTATAACAGCTGCGTTTAATGGTGGTGGTGCTGGTAATGCGAACAGTCTTCGACCAAGAATAAGTGCAGACGGATCAACGGTCGTATTTCACTCACGAGCCAGCAATTTGGTGCCTTCAGATGAAAATGGGCAGTCTGATATTTTTGTGTATACAGCCTATAATTCTGAACTTAGAAGAATAATCGACTTCTCCACCGGACAAGAAACCAATGGGGGCAGTTTCTATGCAGATGTGAATGGTGATGGTACCATCGTAGTTTTCGAATCAGTTGCTACCAACCTGCAGACCAATGGCGTTGCGACTTCAGGTCGCCAAATCTTTCTTTGGGATCGAACTATTGGAACTATACGAGCTATTACTAGTGGCAATGGGGATAGCCGAAGACCAACAGTGGATGACGCAGGAATAACAATTACATTTGCCTCAGACGCGACCAATCTTGTTGCAGATGATACCAATGGCCAAACCGATGTGTTCGTATTTCATACGGAAACCAACGCAACCTTTCGGGCCAGTCTTCGAGCACCCACATTAAGCAATGTATTATTACAAGCGGAAGGAGGGCCTTCAGATCAGCCCGAAATAAGTGGTGATGGTTCTACCATCGTCTACCGGTCAACTGCAACCAATATGGTTTCTGAAAAGGGTATTGCTCATGTAGAGGTTTTAAGCGGAGGAGCTGGTTATTTTGGTTCACCCACAATCGAAATTACGGATCCAGATGTAAGCACACCAAGTGCAATTCTGAGCTTGGACGGAGGCATTAATGTGTATGGGCAAATTACACCCGGTGGAGTAAGCATTATTCAATCAGGTCTAGATTACTCCAATCCAGTAGTTTCCATCATTCCGGACCCCACACAACCAGCACCTACCCTTGAAGCGGTGGTTGTTGCGCACTTGAGCCACCCCGAAGGAGACATTTATAAAATTAAGGTTGCGGATGTAAATGGATCCAACGCATTAGCAGGGCAAACCCCTCAATATTCAGTTAGAGTGAGCGAGAGGGAAGATGTGGGGGGTAATATGGCTAGTCGGGATCCGTCCGTCAGTTTCGATGGGGAAACCATTGTATATTCTACGAAATCTTCCAATTTGTTGGATGAAAATATAACCCGTGCGGATGGGGAGGTTTTTTATAATTCGCCTATCCAGCAGGCCACAGCCCGGGCAGTTTTGGTAGGAGGCATTGGAGAAATCGAAGTCCAAAATACGGGGTCGGGCTATCAGGGAGGCTTTCTAAAGATTGAGGATTATTCGGGTGGAGGTTCCGGTGCGATTGCCAGTTATCAAGTTGATACCTTTGGTAGAATTTCTTCCATTACCACGATTGCGAGTGGTTCGGGGTATCGCTTGGACACAACCGTCGTGAGTGTAGATAATCCCCGCGGTGGCACCGGTTTTGTGGCGGGAACTATCCGCCCGCCCCAAGTTCTTGGAATTGGGGCAAACCGCACAGGCGGTGGATTGGTCCACCGCATAGAAATGGTTGATCATGGGTTCGGTTATCACAGAGCAACCAGCACAATACAGGGTCTTCAATCCTTGATTTCTATAGACGGGGATGGTGTCGATGTTGATTCAGATGGGTTGGCGGATGCAAAAATTAATGCAAGCAGAATACATCTTGATTCAAATGGTGGAGTTTATTTGGAACAAAAATTTGACATCGAAATCTTGTCCACCACCAGTTTGGCAACAACCGTGTTGACAATTTCAGATGCCAACCAAACCATACAAGTAGATTTTGCCAGTAATGCAGCCTTGCCTTTCACGATTGGTTTGTCTGGAAATGATCTTTCCGGCATTCGCGATGATCTCCTGAGTATTATTCAAACTCATTGGTCCGCCCCATCTGATCTCATGGAAGGGCCTCAAATTGATGACAACTCAACAGGAGGAACCTCCTTTACCTTTTCTGCGTTATCCGGTTCGTTCACGACAAACAATCCATCGTCCATCCAAGTCAATGCCCAGTCCAATTTGATTTTTAGTGGATCTGGATACACTCGTGCCACCCCTGTGATTGCACCACCGCCTTTGATTTATGGTTTTTCTGAAATTCTTTCCGGAACGACTGTAACTGCCTCATCAAGTGCCCGTACACTATCCACTGTTTTGAGTGATTTTCAAACGGATGACATTTATTTGTTTTCATCGGATACAAACAAAAGCGAGCGAATCAGTAGAAGTTCATTTGGTTTCCCGGTGAATTTTCTTCCCAGTGGCACGACACAGATGCCGAGTAATCGTTTTCCTTCGATTAGTGGAGACGGAAGACATGTCTTTTTTAGCTCCGATGCATCTGGGAGTGGAGGATTAGTCTTCAATAACAACACCAACCAAACACCTGCTGACAATAATTTTGCTCGGGATATTCTTCACCATGACCGAAAGACCACATCGCTGCCCACCAAAAAAATTAATGTGGAAATGCTTTATCCCAATAAAGATACAACATATGAGTTTGCATCTGGTGAAAACAATCAAATATCATTTGTCGTACAAATTGACTATGATTATGCAAATTTGGGCAGAGTTGATTTGTATGTCGATGACCAAAGATTGGGAGCATTGACTGAATTTGAAAGCAATCAAAAAACCCAACGTTTTACTGGATCATTTAATATTTCATCACCGGGGTCGCACACGGTTAAAGCAGTTGCCTTCGACATAGACGGTCAAGAAATAGGTTCAAGTATTCCTATCAATTTGAAGGCCAAAAGATTCACTGGCTCACTTCCCCCAACCATAAGACTTGATGAATTACCATTTACAAACATCACTTCTACTTCAATCATTCCACTTTCTCTGACCGCAGAGGATCCAGATGGCTCAGTTGAATCGATACAATTTTATGTGAACGGAGTTGCCTTCGGTGACCAAATTTATTTACCCCAAGGCTTGAGTGACAGGGATATGCGCTATCAAACGAGGTGGAGCCCAGAAAACCCAGGAGTATACAGTATTCTAGCGGTTGCTTCAGATACTAGCGGGAATTATGTTACCAGTTCTGTTCAAAATGTGACGGCAACCCTTGGAACAAATTTGCCTAGTGCATCCATCACAAAGCCTTGGGTTTTCCTCGAGTTAAATTCGAGCTCACTTGATATTGATCTGGATTCGAATGGAAAGATTCTTGATGTCAACTTACCCGCCGGCGTCGAAAGCCTTGGAACCCACTATTATTCAGAACCAGAAATCCAAATCTCAGGACTAGGAAGTGGGGCATCCATTAAAGCTTTGACTGATTTGGCTCAAAAGGATGCACCAATTATTGGATTTAGTGTCACTGAGGGCGGTCAGGGTTATGATTTAAATACCCTGACATTGAAAGTAATACCCACCGTACAATCAATCGTGACTGGCGACCCGGCAAATGTGTCCTCTGTCTTTGAGTATGATGAAGAAGGCAGATTGTCTTCATCCAATTATTATGTGGGTTCAGATTTGGGGGGTCCGATTGTAGGCTCGGGATATGCTATTGCTCCTCGGTATATTAATTATAATTATCCCCATCCAGGGCGTCTTCAGCTGGCTCCTCCAGAGGTAGGGGCAACCACTTCCAGTGTATTATTTTTCGATGATATCGTGGCTCCGCCTCAGGGGGGCACCGAAGTATTTATAGTGGGGGGTTTCACTCATGCAGCAGTTTTCGTTGAGGTTAATGCTACCAAACAAAGCGGCAGAGTAGTTGAGGCGGGAATTTATTATAACGGTTTTATCGCTGACTCGTCCACAACGAGCGGTAATTATGCACCAAGGTGGATTCCTGATGATCCTGGATATTATGATATTTCCGCATTTGCTCGAGACGAATATGGAAATGTTTTCTTTTCTGAGAATATTACTGTCCTCGTAAAAGAAATGGTGGGATCAAATATAGCAGCTAAATTTACTAGTCCGATTACCGAAGATTTTAGAGTAGGAACGGTTATTCCGTTTGTGGTTGAGGCGAATTCTGAAAATGGAATCCTGAATATCGAAATTTTTATGGACGGTGTTTCGATAGGATTTGCAGAAAGGGAAGGTGAAACCAATTCATATTCCTTAGCGTACGATCTCTCTGGGATTGCTGAGGGTGAGTATGAATTCTCTTTTATCGCAAGGGACTACAATGGAAATATTTCCGGTACATTTCCTGACTTCGTTACTAACATTCCGGTTCGGCAAAATAAAAAGATTAGAATTTTTCCAGAAGGTGGTTTTACCCCTTTTATACTTGGGCCGACAAAGAAAATACCAGTATTTTCTTCAACTGTAGAAAACGGAAAACTTACTGAAATCAAGATTATTGATGGCGGAAATGGCTTTCGTTTTAGTCCTGAGGTTATAATCGAAGGGGGCGGAGGTAGTGGGGCAATAGCAAATGTATCAACCAAGATGGGTGTTGTCTCGAATATAGAAATTAACTCTCAGGGACAGGAATATGATCAAAATATTGGGATCAAACTTTTAGTTAATGGAGAGGAGGCACCTTTGAACACAAGAGCAGTTCTTGATCCAGTCGTGGAAAATGGAAGAATTGTAAGAATAGACATTTTGGATGGAGGAAGTAATTATTTTCCGAGCTCTACATCAATTACTACACAAATTGATTATAATGGAACTTCTACAGGATATGGATTTAAGGCCGGCCCCATTCACACATTAAATGGTGTATTGGATAAGGTTAGCATTATCAGTAGTGGAGATGGCTTCGCGGTGCCTCCAAATATTTACACAGAAGGAGGCGGGCAGGATTATTCGGAGGGAGAGGCCGTACACTTGAGGGTTGTTGCAAATGTTGACCGTGGGGTACAGGAAATAAGCTTAGTTGCAAATGGAGTGACTCAACCAAATAGGCCTTTCGGAACAGGAGGAAGTGGTTTTGTGGAAGTTGTGGCAAATGATCCTTACTATGATCTATTTTGGGTACCTGATCGAAATCCAAATTTTGGTATTGATGGAGTTGATGGGGTCGGAGTTTGGAGTCTGACCGTTCAAATACTTGATACCGACGGGGTCATACAGACCTCAGCTCCCACACAAGTTAGGGTAGTTGAAACTCAGGCACCCGTTGTTAATTTAATAACTCCGGAAAATAATTCATCATATGTTCTCGATTTAGGAAACCCTATTTCTCTCGTTGCAGAGGCTTATGACAATGATGGAGCAGTTAGAGAAGTTCAGTTTCTGATTGATAATAAAACAACAGATATAAATGGTACAGCAAGTTATATCGTTTCCGATCCACCATATATACTGGCCTGGATTCCGGATGCGACAGGGAGTTATGAAATTAAGGCAATGGCCATTGACAATGGCGGAGTGGGCTCTCTTTCAGAAGTACACACCATCAATGTTACGGATGCGGGGGGCGAAAAACCCTATGCAGTTTGGCATGGACCTCGAAAAGTTGATCGCTCTTCTGCCGATACTTCCTTCTACTATTTTTATGGGAGAGGAGATAACTATCTCCCCGAGGATGTAGAATGGGACTCTACAGTTTTTTTAAATGTACAGGCATTCGACCCGCCGTTTGTCGATGAAAATGGCACAACAATTCCTGGCGGTATTGAAAAGGTAACCTTTTGGCAGAATAATGATTCCTTAAGGCGGCCCGAGCAAATAGGAGAAGCCATGAGCAAATATAACAATATTTACTCTATTGAGTGGAAGCCAAGGCACATTGGCCAAACCTATGTTTGGGCAGAGATTCTGGACTTGGATCAAAATTTGGTGAGAACCGAAGTAAGAAGTTTTAACATCGGAACTAATATTGAACAACCGGCAGAGTTGGAACTAGTATCAGTTCGCCAAACGGGTAAGGGAAAATATGCAGCCAGAGTTAACTTTTCCAATCTTATTTATGGAACCGATTATTCATGGTATTACACATTAGACCCATCGTATGGTATGATCAATAGTCACATTGAGGGTGAGTTCTCTATAGACCTTTTAATTAATGGGGTGACCGTTAACTCTGTAACGATAGATAAATTACCGAACTATGTTAATATAACGGAAAATCCATTTCGGGTGGAGACAAATAACGAAAAGTACATGGATACTGTTGGGGATCCTGATACATCGAATACGCTTAGTTACGAATTTACAGATGTTATAATTGAAGAGGCTGGTGTTTTAGAAATCAAAGCCGTTCTTATGTCTAGACAAGGACAATTTAACTTTCGAAAAGTAGTGGAAAGTGAAATTAGATCCATAGAAATTTCTGAAGATGAACTTTTTACACCTGATTTTCCCAATTTAATTCCAGAAGGAGAAATACTAAACCCAAGGCCCTCAGATTTGGCAAGAGCGGAAGCGGTCCTCACCTCAAGTACGGTGCTTGGGCAAGAAGATTTTGGTCAAATTGATTTTATCAAAATGATAAGTATTGGCAATGGATATGATCCCAATGACCTTCCTACAGTTAATATCCAGGGAGGTGGAGGAAGTGGTGCTGAAGCAGATCTTCAAATTTTAGACGGAGCCATCTCAGAATTGCTAGTAGAAAGTTTTGGTAGTGGTTATACCATGAGTGATGTATATTCAGAGAAGAATTGGATTACTCCAATTAATCCAAATAAGGGCAGTGGATTCCAAGCTTATGTGAAAACATTGGATGGAGTTTTGGTGTCTGTTCAATCTTTTCAAAACGGTGCAATAGCTTCTAAAGGCTATGGTTATGAGGAAATCCTTAACAAAAAAGGTTTCGTTCGTATTTTTGATTATAACCGCGGAAATGGAGCAACCGGTTATGTTTCAAAAATCGATGCGACCGGTGGCGTCGAAGAAATCACCATTACTAATGGAGGCCAAAATTACAATGATTTGGATAAAAATACATCTGTAATTTACATCTTGGATGAATACAATGGATTGACCACTGATGGCTATGGTTTTAAGAGTGGTGCGCTCAAATCTCAGGACGGAGTAGTCAGTGGATATGAGATTCTTGAATCAGGCTCCAATTACGAATTAGACGCCTATTTAATACCAGTCGAAAGGAATGAATATGGAATTTGGAAATCTTCCTCAACTAATGTGTATGATATAACCATATCGAATGATGAACTTGCCCAAAAGCTATTTGAAGATGCAACTCCAGTAGGGACTTACCAAAAAAGTAATTATCCACTCGCACAAGTCTATGACATGAATGCCAGCTTCGTTTTTGAGCTGTCCGGATCCTACAACCCTGCCGACACATATGCTGTGATGAAATGGATTGATATGGAGGCGGTTTCTTCAACAGGTACTGGTTTCCAAGCTAGGGTTTTAGAAAATAGCATCAAAGATGGTGCTTTGAAAATTAATCTTTCAAACCCTGGATCTGGCTACCTGATTCCTCCTCTGGTTATTCTTCAGGGAGGCGGTTTCCTTTCACAGGGCTCTGTCAAGCGCGAACCTCTTCAAATAACCGCAGGAAGCAAAGTTTTGCTTATGGCGGATACATTTGATTTTGATGGAGAGGTAGAGAGTGTGAGGTTCTACGGGAACGGAAATGATCTTGGGCTTCAAACGAGAAAAGTATTGGATTCGATTCGTCTCACTTCGTCGGGTAATGGCTACACGTCCCAACCTGATGTGCTACTTGAAGGAGGAGGAGGGACAGGTGCAACAGCAATTTCACAACTAGAGCCTCCGCAAAGAAATCAACAGGGACAGGCTCAAAACAACCCACGAGGTGTTGCATCAATTGTGATAGCAACTCCGGGGGAAGGTTATTTCAAGGCACCAAATGTCATAATAACGGGCGGTGGAGGTGCAGGGGCAAGAGCTACGGCAAGATTGACGGAAAAGACAGAAGAAACTCTTTCAGAGGAACTAATACCCGGTGCTGGGAGATGGGGCTTGGAGTGGATTCCTCAAACACCAGGTACTTATCTGATCTCACTTGAAGTAACGGATGATGATGGTGATGTGACGGTGGTACCCGCAAATGCTGAGATTGTTGTTTTGCCAAGGTTGGTTTCAAAAATACCTGAAATTAGTCTAATATCAGATTACAATGGGATGTCGTTTACCACTAAATCAAAATTGAGGTTTACGGCAAGAGCTAGGGATCCCGACGGTAAAATGGAAGGTGTTCAATTTTATGTAAATGGCTTGCCACTGGGAACAAAAATTAAATCCAACTACATTGAAGACCAATTTCAACAACCTTATTCGGTTGAGTTCTCTCCTAAAGAGTCAGGCGTGTACACAGTTTATGCCATTGCACATGACAATAGCGGAAATTATGTCATGAGTGACAGCCTAAGCTTCACAACGACAACGGGAGAAGGGTCTGCTCCAGAAATTCGCTTAGCTAGACCAACGAAAGCTGGCGAAGCAACTACGCAATTCAACTATGATGGTTCAATCCAAAAATTTGAGCTTACCCAAAGTGGTTTTGGTTATGTGGAGGCTCCTGTTATAAATATTTTTGGAGATGGGTATGGTGCGGAGTTCAAAGTAGAAGTTGAAAAAGATTTGAACTCACCCAGCTTTGGCCAACTAAAAAACCCACAAATTCTGGAAGGTGGTTCCGGTTACAATTCCAATACCGTTGTGGAATTTGTTGGAGGGTTTGAAAAATTAAAGGCATCTGGGGAAGTTGCTAAAGCAAGTGTAGAAAGAAGAATATCAAGCATCACTATTGTCAACGGTCGCAGAAGAGAAGGCTACACCTACCGAGTTATTGTGGATCAAGGTGGTTCCGGTTATGCCTCTACCCCAAGGGTGTCCTTTTCAAATGCTCCTGAAGGAATGACCGCAGAAGCCGTAATCGATGAATCTACTGGATCTGTTTTATCTGTTACCATAACCAACCAAGGACAAGATGAAAATACGCCTTACAATCCGGTTGTGACATTTACCGGAGGTTTGAATTATTCCGAAATTTTAATTGATGCTGAAGTTACGGATGCAGATGACCCTAATTCTATTACCGAAGTTTCATTTTATGTTAATGGAGCACTCATAAACACGGCTGATAACCTTGACACAAATCCTGACCTTAAAGCCCCTTTTCAAACTCTTTGGTCACCCGATGGTCCTGGCGTTTACGAGCTTTATGCAACTGTGCAGGATAGCGATGGCAACCTTCATTCATCCCCGGTAATTCGAAGAGAGGCTTTTCTTTCTGTCCCTCCAATAGTCGAACTAAATCCCAGAGATCGTGCATTTGGTTTTTTAATGCCTGAAAATTTAGATGAAAATGGCAGTATAATTAACTTGAGTGTAGACGGGTACTTGCCGTCTGAATCCTTGTTAAAGAAAGGAACTGGATACCATTCTTTTCCACATGTTGAGTTCCTAGATGAAACTAGAATTTCATACAGTGATGCTTTTGATGCAAAGGCAGAAGTCGTACTTTCGGACCAGAAAGTGCAAGCAATCAAGGTCACTCATTCCGGAAGAGGATATGCCAAGTATAGAAAACTTACCGGTACCGTAAAGAAAGGAAACTATGATGACTTACTGGTTGGTTTTGGCACCGATTTCATGAATGAATTAGAAGTTGGTATGCCACTTTTGTTTGGACTTCCCGGGGAAGAGTATCCGCAAGCGAATCTTCCTGTTCTTAAAGTGGGAGGATTTCAATCTCAAAGAGAAATATTTATTGATGGTCAGCTAGACCTTAATGCTTCAACAAGTGAACTCTCAATCTTCACTTATGGTACCAAAATTCTTGTAAAAGGTGGTATGGACACAGCAGCAGGAGGTTTGCCCATTCGATTGGGGGACCAATTGTCTTTAGGTGTGTATGCTGAAGACCCTGACGGTTCTTCAATACGAAGCGATGGGTTTATTGCGTATGTTAATGGACAGCCAAATGAAACAGTCATCATTCAAGGATCGGGTCCTTTCTATCAAATTTTATGGGCTCCACCTGATTTGGGCGATTATAACATAAGGTTGAAAGTTTCGGATGCGGATGGAGCATCAGGATTTAGTCAGCCATTGTTAATTAATGTTGCGGCTGGTTTTGAGCCGACCATTAAAATGGTTTCACCAATCAACGATAGTGCGGAATACATAACGGAACAAATGCAGGATGAATATGCATTTGGTACACCCATTACATTTACTTACGAAGCAAAAGACCACGATGGAACCATTTACAATGTTCAATTTTTTGCCAATTCCGTTCCAATCGGTGTTTGGCCACACATTGACCCAAACACTGGGGAAGCATTCGGAGGGGATTCCAACGCGTCCGGAACCCGAAGGGAAGGGGAAACCAACCGCTATTCAGTAACTTGGGAGGCACTCTTTCCGGGTGACTATTCGATTACCGCTTCCGCAACTGATAATTCAGGACAGCAAAACTTTGCCAAAATTCGAACCATTAAAATTAATGCTCCTTACAAAGACGGATCGTTACCCCCTATTTCTCGGATTGTGTATCCTGTAGAAAATAGGCAAAACACCGATGCACCTGATCCAGCAGGATATCCATCTTTCAGAACACCATCAGTTACGAGTGCATCCACCCTTCCAATTGTTGCAAACGGTTACGACCAAGATGGAGGCTTGGAAAAAATCCTATTCATGGTTGATGGGCAAAAAATCCCAACCCTTAGCGCATACCTGCAACTAATTGATGCTCCGCTGGACGGAGAGATTTTTCGCATTAGCGATGGTCTCGGGATTTCAAAAGTTTTCGAATTTGATAATGACCTCAATGTCACACCTGGAAATTATCCAGTTGGAATTTCACATATGTTTACCGATCTTATACCTTTGGAAACAGCTGTTGTTGCAATGACAAAGAATGAACTAACAAACGAACAAACTGAGGCTTACATAAAGATATTGGAAAAATACGGGAATCCCCGGATGGCTTTACCATCTTTGACCCTACTGGAGGAATTAACCTTAGGAATAAGAAATGATGCGATCAACCACCAAAGAGATCTGATTATTCAAACAGTATCTGAAAATTCACTTAAAGACGGCTTTTTATCAGATAAACTTAACATATCCTCAGAAATTATTGGATTTAATGGTGTCATGTTTAGGCACCTTGCTCCCGACAGCAACATTGACGATGCCAAAGTGATAACTGATTCAAATTCCATCAACTGTAAGGGTTTTGCTGAAGGAATTTTAAGGTATCCAAGTAGAGACTCTAAAAAATACCACTTCACACGGTTATGGTCACCACCAAGTCCAGGAGTTTACACTTTGGTTACCCTAGCGGAAGACAGCAGTGGAAACAAAGTAATGTCCTCACCAATAACCCTGACCTCCACTTTCGGCTCATCTCCCCCAGAAGTTCGTATGACCAGTCCATCATCGGGTACTCAACGAAGTGTGACCATGATTGGAGAGCATGCATCTGGACAAGCCATCAACATACGTACTGTAAACCTTGTAGATACTGGACGTATTGGCGGAATAACCCTTGGATCTCGCGGCATAGGGTACATTAATGCACCAACTGTGCACTTTTACGGAGCTGGGTATGGTGCGGTTGCTACCGCAACAATTGTGGAAGACCCAGCTGATCCAAGGTATGGACAGATTGACGAAATAACCATCAACAATCCCGGAGATGGGTATTACGGTAATACGGTCGTAGAATTTAGAGGTGGTTTGGGCAATGAAGCTGTTTTCCTTAATGCCATTGCCAACGATCCGGACGGTGAAATTAATCAGGTCCAATTTCTTAGAAATGGAGAATTAATATTGTCGGACCTAACAGAACCTTATGCCATGCAAGACGATTTTCCAGTAGGTTACTATGAGTTACTGGCTTTGGCCATAGATGATTCTGGAAACATAGTTTCGTCCGAACCGGCCCGCTTGAATATTTCTACCATTAGAGGTGCAGCTCCGTCTGGGTTTATGATTTATCCTTTGCCGCCCATAGGCTACCAATCCTATCTTAATCAGGGACAAGATTACTTTTGGAATTTTGTTCAGAATTATTCAGAACTTATTAAGGAGCAGGAAGAAACTCTTGGCAATCAGGAGGAGTCCTTTTCTCTGGCAGCAAATTCATTTATTCATCTCAGCTCTCGTGCAACTGACAGTGACGGGATCATTGAAGAAGTAAGCTTTTATCTTAACAATAAATTACTTGGTGTTGCGGAAAAACAAAACGATTCTCACCATTATGTTTTACCTGTTGACCTTTCCGATTTTGGCGAACAGCCGGTCTACCGGATTGATACATTGATTAAAGATCAGGCAGATAATGTGGTGATTCCTAACAATCCGATCTACCTTGATGTTTTACCCGCCACGGGAAGTCGTCCTGAAATTGAAATTGTACTTCCAGAATCAAATGCAATAAGTGTGCCCAAGTATTCAATGGGGGGGCAAGTTTCAATGGTTATTGATGTAACTCCAAAAGAAGGAACTCTAGAAAGGGTTGCATTGTATGCCAACGGAAGGTTCATTGGTGATGCTGTACTTCAAAATGAACTGGCGTATGGCTCACAGCGTTATGCTTTAAATTGGCAACCAGAGAATCCAGGAAAATACACATTGACGGGTTCAGTTCGCGATAATATGGGTGCCGTAATCTTTACCACCACTCATTCCCTTATTGAAGTTGTTGACGATGATTATGATTTAATTTCTAACATTGAAATTGTTCCAAATCAAGTTGCGACCACCCAAAATGCAGTTTCTCGCGGATCAAGTCTTATTGCTAATGCGGAATTCTTGGGCTCGGAGGGAAGACCAATTCTTATGAAAAAAGTGGACTTTTTCCTGAATGGTACACTATTAGAAACTCAAACTCAGCCGCCATTTTCCTTTTTGTTCCGACCACCAAGTCTTCAGGACCGGTTTGTAAGTGCTCCCCTTTCTTGGGAAGTAAAGACAATAGGACAAAGTCTCAATGACAGAATCGGAACGGCCATCGAGTATGGAACGGTCCTTGGAGTCACTGAATTACCTCAATTGGTTTTATCTCCCATTGAAGGACCTAGTTCATTACCAGACAAGCATCTCATTGATGGTATGAACCTTAGCCTATCGGTGGTTGCCGAGGGTAGCGATGATGTACTTCAATCAATTGATAATGTGACGCTTTATGGAAATGGAATTGAAATTGTTGCCGGCACTCCCACTCCCAACTTTTCTCAGGGTGGCATTATGCAGTCCATAACCTACCAATTTAATTGGCTGGTTGATCATGCAGTGTATGCCAAAAACGATGGTTCCGTCGAAGTGGTTGCGATCGGACAACTGGCTGGTGATGCGACCGGTACCGGAAGTTTGCCGGTTATTGCTTCTAATACAGAAAGAATAGTTGTCGACTATGAGGGCTCCCAAAGTCTTGCGATGCTCTTCACTCAAGTGACTGGAGAAACATTAAGTTCTCAGGATATTGACGAAGTGATTGAAGAGATCAATTCCACTGGGGTGATTTCTTCAACCTTTGATCCTGTTGATGCACTTATTGAACTGATTAACAATTCCGACCGCTTGAATCAGCGGGTAGATGTCACGGCAGCCTACCATGTAAGCATAGGAAAGTGGCACGATTCGTATTCAAGCTTTCAAAATCATGTCAGCAATTTTGTTCCATTGGAATCAATGGGTTCCGAAGAATGGGTAAAGGACTACATCGATTATTTATTAACCAGTCCTGATGAAGGTTACTTGGCAAGATTTGGTGTGGTACCCTTTCTTGTGGGAGATGAATCTAGAAAAGGTAGCTATTTCTTTGCAGATAATAGAATGGACTTTGCTTCGCAGTGTTTGGAAAACAAGTACTCCATTAAACCTGATTTCCAACAAGTCTTTCAAGGATCAAACAGAATGCTGAGCTATTGGAGCGATTTTGAACCAAATTATTGGGAGCTCAGAGGAGCTACAGGAACACCAAGCCCAGACACGCCTCCAAGGAGGGACACTATCGCACCGCGACTATATGGAGCCGGAGAATGTGCTGTGGATTTTATATTTAATTTAGCCAAGGAAGTGAAATACGAGGGAGGTTTGCCTTATATTCTTTACACCTTGGACCAACGGGAGCTTTACAGAATCGTAACCTATTACTTCCTTTATTTTGGAGAAAACTTAAGCGAGGTAAATTCCAATGAAATAAAATACTTGGCAAGCCTCGGCGAAAAGAGGGCATTGGAAGTTATTCTGAACGACTATCGCTGGACCTCTCAGTCAAACCAAATTTGGGCAAATTCGACCCCGCATTCCATTGATTACTGGAAGAATGAAACTTGGTTTGGTTCCTTCATGGATAAATATTTTCCTTGGACCTTTCATTCAAGTTTGGGTTGGATTTACATCCAGGGGAGCAACCCGATGGAATTTTGGTTCTATTCGAGCATCGATAATGCGTGGTATTGGACTGGAGCCAACATTTTTCCATATGCATATTCGTCGGCAGATAACGGGTGGTTTTATTTTGATACCAGCAATCGTATGGTTTACGACTTTAAGGAGTCGAAATGGCGTCAATACTAGGAACATTAGCATCTCGCGATTTTTATCTTGATTGTTCATTACGTTCATTCCGATGATCCAAGAACAGGGGGTGTACTGGAGGCAGCAAAGTTGCTCAGCCAAGAACTCAATGAACAGGGTGTTTTGTCGGAACTTTATTTTGACCGAAAGTTAGCACCAAACCAAACATTTACAATCGTCCATGGGCTATGGCAATGGCCCGGCACCTGGGCCAACAAACAGTTTCAATGCAAAGGTATCCCTTACCTACTGTTTCCCCATGGGATGCTTGATCCTTGGTTTAAGCGGAGATATCCGATCAAACATATCAAGAAACAAGTTTATTGGTGGCTTAGACAGGAAAAAATATTAAGGCAGGCAAATGCCGTATGCTTTACGACCGATGAAGAAAGGCGATTAGCAAGAAAAACTTTTTGGCCCTATCATTGTATGGAGAAACTTACTGGTTTGGGAATTCGTAACCCCCCAGCACCATGCACGGAGAAAGGTTTTTTAAATACGACCTTTCTACAATTGAAGGGAAGGAAATTCTTACTTTACCTGGGCCGGATTCATCCCAAGAAAGGCTTGGATATGCTCATAAAATCATTTTCTGCTATAAGTAGTGAAAATGAGCTCCTGGTGATAGCGGGCCCGATTGAAGAAAGTGATTCTTATTACAAACAACTACTCAGGGAATCAACGAAGAGTAAGAATATTATTTGGGCTGGTATGGTGGAAGGTGACTTTAAATGGGAGATGTTGAGACAAGCTGACGCCCTCATATTACCTTCGCATCAGGAAAATTTTGGCATAGTAGTTGCCGAGGCACTCTCCGTCGGAACGCCTGTTTTTATTACAAATAAAGTTAATCTTTGGAGGGAAGTGGACTCATATGGAGCAGGGATTGTGGTCTTGGATAGCCAAGCGGGTATTGACCAATTGATTCGCTCATGGAGGGACAATCAGCACGGCGAAATGTCTAGTGCCGCCTTTCGTTGCTTTGAGGAAAAACTTCACATCAGGAATACTGCCTCAAATGTTATTGGGCTTATGAAAGATTTGAATCTTTCGATAAATTAAGCGTATGCGAATTAACATACTGCAAGGGGCT
>MDTA01112700.1_pt1 | contig 16123 bp, 15 predicted proteins | sample 811151 | NCBI WGS metagenome assembly MDTA01 (sample SAMN05326648, study PRJNA326480) | marine metagenome | isolation source: seawater | place: Indian Ocean: South | collected 2010 | reverse complement strand
TAATTATTTATTTTAAGAGCAACGAACTTATTACATAAGTTAGCTGTTTAAAATAGTTTATAATTATGGATTTTATTGATTTAAAAGCACAGCAGGAACTTATTCGAGATAAGATTGATTTAAGAATAAAAAATATTTTAGACCATGGCAAATATATCATGGGACCAGAGATTGATGAATTAGAGGAAAAGCTTGCTAGTTATGTTGGAGTTAATCATTGTATTACCTGCTCTTCAGGAACAGATGCATTGTTAATGCCTCTTTTAGCGCTTGATATTGGACCTGGTGATGCAGTAATTACAACTCCTTTTACCTATATTGCAACTGTTGAAGTGATATCTTTAGTTGGAGCTACGCCAATCTTTTGTGATATTTATGATCGTACTTTTAATATTGATCCTGAAAAACTCAGTGCATCTCTAAAGGAAGCTTATGACAAGGAGCTGAACCCTAGGGCAATAATGCCAGTAGATCTATTTGGTTTACCAGCAAGGTACAGGCTAATTGAAAAATTTGCCAAAGATAATAATCTGCTAATTATTGAAGATGCTGCGCAGGGTTTTGGAGGTTCCATAGGAGAAAAAAAAGCAGGATCTTTTGGTGATGTTGCTGGAACTTCCTTTTTTCCAGCAAAACCCTTGGGGTGTTATGGTGACGGTGGAGCTATTTTTACCAATGACGATGATTTAGCATCAAAATTAAAGTCTATTCGTGTTCATGGAGGAGGGGATGATAAGTATACTAATGTAAGAATTGGTATAAATGGAAGGCTAGATTCTCTTCAAGCAGCTATTTTACTTGAAAAGTTAAAAATATTTGGTAATGAGCTAGTATTAAGAAATAGTGCTGCAAAATACTATACACAAAATATAAACAAAATGTTTATTTCTCCTCATATTCCTGATAAATATTATTCATCATGGGCTCAATACTCTATTTTAGTACCTGAGGGCATTGATAGAGATAGCGTAATAGCAAAGCTAAGTCAAGACAACATTCCAGCTATGGTTTATTATAAAATTCCTGCTTATTTGCAGCAAGGTTATCAAAAATACAAATACGTTTTAGGTGATTTTAAGGTTTGTGAACAAATTTCAAACAGAATATTTTCAATTCCAATGCATCCTTATATTAAACAAAGCGATCAGGATAGGGTAATCAATGTTCTAAATAATTTAGTTTGATTGTTTTACTTATCTTTGTGATGACTCATTTCTAATTACCTAAATAATAATCTTTAGAAACATGTATTTTACTGTTCAGCTCAAAAATGTATGGAGTACCTGTTGGAATATTGAGTTTTAAAATATCATCGTTTGAAATGTTTTTCAGAATTTTTACAATTGCCCTCAGGGAATTTCCATGTGCAACAACTATTAAATTTTCACCATTTTTTAATCTCGGAAGCAATTCAGCTTCCAAAAGTGGCTTTACCCTCAATAGAGTATCTTTCAATGATTCTGAATTTGGTAATAATTTAGAATCTATATTTTTAAAAAGTTTTTGATTAGATGGATGTCTTTCATCATTTAGCTCCAATTCTGGCGGTGAAACATTAAAACTTCTTCTCCATATTAAGACCTGCTTATCACCAAATTTTTTAGCAGTCTCAGATTTATTCATGCCTTGAAGAGCGCCGTAATGCCTTTCATTCAGTCTCCAATCATAGTTTACATTATTTTTTTCTATTTTTAATTCTTTAAGGCAGATTTTGCAGGTTTTGACCGCTCTTTTAAGTATAGAGCAGTATATTGAATCAATCCTTATAGCGCTTTCATTAATTAAGACACCAGCATTCTTGGCTTCTTCCTTACCTTTTTTTGTTAATTTGACATCAGTCCAGCCTGTAAACCTATTCTGAAGGTTCCATTCGCTTTGACCATGGCGGAGAAGAATTAAAATTGACATTAATCTTTCAAATATATACGTTATGTATTAAGACCTAAACGTTCCTGCTTGTATTCTTTGGACTGTATTTTTCTCCACCATTCTTCATTTTCAATATACCAATTTATGGTTTTAATAATACCCGATTGAAACGATTCTTTTGGCCTCCAGCCCAGTTCATTTTGAATTTTTGATGAATCAATAGCATAGCGAAAATCATGACCAGGTCTATCTTCTACAAAAGTAATGAGCTCTTTGTATGAATCTAATTTATTACTAGGACAAAGGAGGTCGAGCTCTTTGCAAATTGTATTAACAATATTAAGGTTTGTGATTTCATTACTGCCACCAATATTATATGTTTGTCCTATTTTACCCTTTTTAGCGATAAGATTTATCGCATCACAATGATCTTCAACAAAAAGCCAATCTCTTATATTTTGACCATCACCGTACACTGGGAGCGGTTTTGAATCAAGGCAATTTGCAATTATTAATGGAATTAATTTTTCCGGAAACTGATAAGGTCCATAATTGTTAGAACAATTAGTTATTATAGTTGGAAGACCATATGTGTGGTGCCAAGCATTTACCAGGTGATCTGAGCTTGCTTTAGAAGCTGAGTATGGAGAATTAGGTGAGTAGGGAGTAGTTTCTTTAAAAAATCCTTTTTTACCCAAAGAACCATAGACCTCATCAGTGCTTATATGAATGAATTTAAATGATTTATTCTTAAAAAAATAATCGCAGGATGCTTGTAAAAGATAATATGTGCCCAATATGTTGGTATTGATAAAATCTAAAGGTCCATCTATTGATCTGTCTACATGCGATTCAGCAGCAAAATTTATCAAAATTTCGGGTTTAAATCGATTAATCTCAATCCTAACTTTTTCATAATCACCTATATCTCCTTTGACAAATCTATAATTTGGCATTTTATCAACATATTTAAGATTATCTAAATTTCCAGCATAAGTTAGTTTATCAAAATTTAAAATTTCAACATTCTCATTTTTTATTTGACCATTTATGAAATTTGAGCCGATAAATCCATTTCCACCTGTAATAAAAATTTTCATTTAATTTCCTTTGTTAAATTGATGGTTTAATTTTGAGAAAAAAAAATAATATTATATTTAATAAATAATATTTAGTTAATAATAAATTAAATTGTTTTTATTCCAAACACTAAATAAAAGCTAATTATTCAACATGAAGATACTAATAACAGGTTCGGCTGGTTTTATAGGGTTTCATTTATCAAAATCTATGCTAGAAGATGGCTTTGAAATTTTAGGAATTGATGATTTAAATAGTTATTATAATCCTAAATTAAAGAAAGATAGATTATCAATACTAAAAAAATATTCAAATTTTAAATTTGCTAAGATAGACATAGCAAATTTAAAAGAACTTAAAAACCATTTTATCAAGTTTTCTCCACATAAAGTTGTAAATCTTGCAGCACAACCAGGGGTAAGATATAGTCTCAAAAATCCAAATTCATATCTAAACTCAAATATTAAAGGTTTTTTAAATATTATTGAATTATGCAGAAAGTCTGATGTTATGGGGTTAATTTATGCATCGAGCTCTTCTGTTTATGGAAAAAATAACACGATCCCATTCGAAATTAGTCAAACCACAGATACACCAATTTCTCTTTATGGTGCGTCAAAAAAAACAAACGAGCTTATAGCTCATTCATATTCGCATTTATATGGACTGAAAACAACAGGACTAAGGTTTTTTACAGTTTATGGTCCTTGGTATAGACCAGATATGGGGATGTACATTTTCATTAAAAATATTCTTGAAAATAAACCCATAAATGTTTTTAACAACGGAAAAATGAAAAGGGATTTTACTTATATCGATGATATAATCGAAGGTACCAAAGCTGCTATTGAAAAAAATTATCAATATGAAATATTCAATTTGGGAAATAGTAAAAGTGAGGATTTAAAAGAAATGATAAGTATTATTGAGCATGAGCTTGATAAAAAAGCTTTAATAAAATACAAACCACTACAACCAGGTGATAATATTGAGACCTTTGCAGATATATCGCTATCAACAAAAAAACTAGGCTTTAAGCCAAAAACTAACCTTAAAACTGGCCTCCCATCGTTGATAAATTGGTATAAAGAATACCACAAAATCAAATAAATCCATACATTAAAATAAAGTTTATATATAAATAAATATTTTATATATTTTGTGTATACAATTAATAAAAATTGATATAATTTATAAATATTAGTTATTATAGATATCTAGTTTATAATCGAGGTAAATAAAAATTTATAATAGAAAAAAATGAGAAAAATTCGATGAAAATACCTAAATATATATATAAATATTTTGTTTATATTATGTTTTTTGCTTTCCATGGTACTGGAATTTATGCCCAATCCCTGAGTGATATCAAAAAGCTAAGAGAAGAATATGAAAAATTTCAAAAAAACTCGTAAAAATTTCCCATTGATTATCAACAACCTTCTTCATTTCAAAACAACGTTCCTCAGTCAGAAACAGTTTATCCAATTTTCTCAAAATTCGAGATGTCTAATGAGGACAGTTTAGTTTCCAAGTATTTTGGATACAATTTTTTTACATTAAGAGATTCTGTTTATTTTTGGAGCAATATGCCTATACCAGATAGCTATACACTTGGGCCAGGTGATGAGTTAATTTTGTCCATGTGGGGTGAAACGCAACTTAGGGAAACATATGTAATTTCAAGGGATGGAAATATTTATGATTCAAAAGTTGGTCTACTTCCTCTCACAGGTAAATCATTAAAAGACTCTAAGATATTTCTTGTTGAACAATTTGGTAGATTTTACTCTACCCTTAAAGGAAATTCTCCAACAAGTTTTTTAGATATATCCCTTGGCAAGTTAAAAATGATTAACTTCAACATAGTAGGTGAAGTTAATTTTCCTGGCTTGTATCCTTTACATCCATTTTCAAATATCATTACCGGTTTGATTAGATCTGGAGGGGTTGATACCACTGGTTCTTTAAGATCAATTAAAATAGTTAGATCTGAGTCAGAAACATTAGAAATTGACTTATACGATTTTTTCATCAATGGCAACCTTTCCAAAGATATTCAATTAAGAGATAGAGATGTGATAGTTGTACCAACCAGAAAGTCTACCGTTTTTATAGATTCTTCCGTAGTCAGGCCTGGAATATATGAATCTATCGATAATGAGACCGTCTATAAAATGATTGATTATGCAGGTGGCCCAAGTATAAATGCTTCGTCTTTTATAACGCTCGAAAGAATTTTGGATCAAAGTGAAAGATCTAAAAATAAAATCAACTATATAAATTCCTTTTTAGATTACTCTGAAGCAAAAAAAACTCCTGTTAAAAATGGCGACAGAATTACTTTAAGAAGTATTCCGGAAAAAATGAGTAAAGTTGAAATTATAGGTCAAGTTAAAAAACCTGGTTTCTATGAATATTATGATGGAATGAAATTAAGTGACCTTCTCGAATTCTCTGGAGGGGTTGACTCAACTTTTCTAAAATCAGTCTATACCATTCGCGCAGAGCTTGTTAGGCGTGATCCAAAAACGCGCTATGAGAAGATTTTTAATGTCGATATAGAAAAATTAATTCTTGGTGACCCAAAACAGGATTTGGAATTATATAATCTCGATAGATTTGTAGTCCATGCGAACTTAAACTTTTATGAAAGAGAAAATGTACAAATTTATGGTGAGGTGAATGTACCCGGATCATATCCTTTAATCAAAGACAGTGAAACCCTTCAGTCCTTGATTAAGCGCTCTGGCGGCCTAACATCGAAGGCTCTAAAAAATGGAGTATCGATTTTTAGAAACCGAAAATATTTTGATCAAAAAATACTTGAATCAAAATACTTGAATAAAAATATTTTAGATAGCAATACAATTCCAGATGGTAGTCCCCGAAAAGTGCAAAAAATTGAAGATCAACCAAAATGGATAAGATTGGCATGGGAAAATAAAAATGTAGCTCTTATGCCTGGTGATAGTATTGTAATAAGAGAGTCTACAGGAACTGTCAATGTTAATGGCGCCGTATATAATCCAGGATTAATTGAATTTCAACCCCGCAAATCTCTAAACTATTATATAAATGCTGCGGGAGGAGTTACACCAGATGGAAATTCCCATGATGTGATAGTCGTATATGCAAATGGGGTTATCAAGCCAAAAAAACTACTTTCATCACCAAAAATTGAGGATGGCTGTACTTTAATAGTAAATGAAAAGGTAGTAAAAGAACCTTTTAACATAACAGAATTTACCACCACAACTTTGTCTATTATTTCAACCACGGTTACAATTTTAGTCTTATCTGGGCAATTGCAAAGTCAAAATACAAATTAAAAAATGGATTTTATTAAATTAGAAAAACTGATGGAGGAAAATGGTGTAAACTCGTTAGCTCAAATTGCCAGAATTTTAAAAACATCTCCCCAGGCAGTTTCAAATTGGAAATCAAGAAATCAAGTGCCGAGCCATGTAGTTTTAAACATAGATAAATATCTACCTCAAGAAAGTGCCTACCCCCTTCAAAATAAACCAACTTCCAGTGAAAAAGAACAAAATATATCAGATTTTCTTATAATAATTGCCGAGCAAATTAAACTAATTTTACTAATCATATTTTGTTCTGTTTTCTTTTCATTTACTTATGTTCAATATTTAGTGGATTCAAAATATGAAACTACAGCAACTATTTTACTACCTGAAAAACAAAACTCACAAAATTTTGGTTCAATAGCAGCACTGGCTGGACAATTTGGAGTAAACCTGCCTATGGCATCAAATGTAGATCTTTCTAGTCCATCGCTATATCCTGAGCTACTAAGAAGTAGAAAATTTGCAGAAAAAATTCTATCAAAAGAATTTTTTATAGAAAAACTTGATAGCAAAATGCCGTTAATTGATATTCTAACACTAAACAAGAAAAATCATAGATCCACTTTAGATGAAAATATATTAATTGCAACAGAGATTCTAAATAAAAATGTGATACAATTTAATCAAGACCCAAAAAGTACCTTTTCTACAATTCGAATTGCTGCTATGGAGCCAGCATTAGCTAAAGAACTTGCTGAAGTTGTTATTGAAGAATTGGAGGAGCTTAATCGTTTTTTCAAATCAAAAACAGTTAATGAAAAAACGGCTTTTATAAATAATAGAATTAATAACGTAAAATCTGATTTAGAAAAATCTGAAGACAAACTAAAATTTTTCAATGAAAATAATAGGCAAATTTCTTCGCCAGCTCTTCAATTAGAACAAGAAAGGTTAGAGCACGATGTCGAAATTCAAAAAGGTGTTTTTTTAACTCTAAAGCAGCAGTATGAATTAGCAAAAATTGAAGCTGTTCAAGAAGCTTCACTGATTCAAGTGCTAGATAAACCTTATTTACCTCTCAAACCATTTAATAAAAATTTAAAACTCACATTAATTCTATCAATCATTTTTGGTTCCGGACTTTCTCTTTTTGTTGCTTTTATAAGATCATTTATAATCAATAGTAACATTGAGCAGCGCAAGAAAAATAGAAGAATAAAGTTTTTTATTAATAAAAAAGGTAAAGATTTATTTAATGACCCTAGGATATTTGGTTTTATTAGTTGCATTTTAATACTATTTTCACCTCTGTATTTCTCGTACAAATCCTCACAACCAGAATACTTTGGAATGTATTCAAATAAAATTATGCTTATTAATTTAGCGTACTTTTTAACGATGATAGTTTCTCTAACTATTTTTATAACTACATTAAAGAAAAGGTCCAAAGAAAAGAGGGCAGAACAATCAAAAAGCTAAAAAATAAAATAATTAACAAAGAATCAATAATTGGTGTAATTGGACTTGGATATGTAGGTCTACCTTTAGCTTTGCGCTTTGATGAAAAAAAATATAAAACTATTGGCTTTGACATAGATGAAATAAAGGTCAAAAAAATAAACTCAGGAAAAAGTTATATAAAAAATATTTCACCAGATAAAATAAAAACAGCAATTAGTAACAGCTTTAAGGCTACAAATGATTTTTCAGATATAGATAAAGTGGATGTCATAATTATTTGTGTCCCAACTCCTTTGGGAATACATAATGAACCTGACTTAGGGTATATTGAATCAACTATTGATCGAATAAAACCATTTATAAGAGAATTTCAATTAATTGTTCTTGAGAGCACAACCTATCCAGGAACAACTGAGGAGATACTTGCACCAGCGCTAGAGTCACTTGGATTTGATATCGGAAGCAATATATTTCTAAGCTATTCACCTGAAAGGGAAGACCCGGGAAACAAAAATTTTTCAATTAAAACCATTCCAAAAATTGTCAGCGGTTTTACTGAAAAATGTCTTGAGCTAGCTTCAACACTATACGCGGGTATAGTTGATTCAATCGTACCAGTTAGCAAACCTAGAACAGCTGAGATGACAAAGATTACAGAAAACATTCATAGAGCTGTTAACATAGGTTTGATTAATGAATTGAAGATTGTGTGCGATAAAATGGATATTGATATTTATGAGGTTATTGATGCAGCTACAACTAAACCATTTGGCTTTACCCCTTTTTACCCTGGACCAGGGCTTGGGGGTCATTGTATCCCAATTGATCCATTTTATCTTACATGGAAAGCCAAAGAGTATGATGTTAATACCAACTTTATTGAATTAGCAGGTCAGGTTAATACATTTATGCCAACTTACGTTGTTCAAAAAACATCTGAAGCATTAAACAAACATGAAAAGTCTATTAAAGGAAGTAGTATTTTAATTTTAGGAATAGCCTACAAAAAAAATATAGATGATATGAGAGAATCTCCATCATTAAAAATAATGGATTTTCTTTTACAAAAAGGAGCCTTGATAGACTACCATGACCCCTATATATCAGTTATGCCCAAAACTAGAGATTATAACTTTAATCTAAAAAGCATCGAGTTAAATAAATCAAATTTAGCAAAATATGACATTGTACTCCTCCTAACCGATCATGATAGTTTTGATTATGATTTAATTGAAAATTTTTCTTCATTAATTATAGATACTAGAGGAAGATTTAATAAAAGTAAGAAAGTAACAAAAGCATGAAATCAAAAATAGCACTTATTTCTGGAGTTACCGGCCAGGATGGTTCTTACCTCGCAGAGTTATTGCTTAAAAAGGGTTATGAAGTTCACGGAATTGTAAGGAGAAGTAGCTCATTCAATACCGGAAGAATTGACCACATAATTAATAGTTCAGATGAAAATTTTACCTTTCACCATGGCGATATAACTGATGTGAGTAACTTAAATAGAATTCTAGAAAAAGTTAATCCAGATGAAATTTATAATCTCGCCGCGCAGAGTCATGTAAAAGTATCATTTGATTTACCTGATTACACAGCTCAAGTAGATGCTCTTGGGACTTTAAGGTTTCTTGATGCAATTAGAGAAACAAACATCAAAACTAAATTTTATCAAGCATCAACCAGCGAGCTTTATGGAAAAGTACAGGAAGTTCCTCAAAATGAAAACACGCCTTTTTATCCTAGATCTCCCTATGCAGTATCGAAATTATATGGTTATTGGATAATCGTGAATTACAGGGAAGCTTATGATATTTTTGCCTGCAATGGTATTTTATTTAATCATGAATCACCTAGAAGAGGTAAAACTTTTGTTACAAGAAAAATTACAATTGGAGCGGCTCGAATTAAAGTAGGGCTTCAAGATTATCTTGAACTTGGAAACTTAAATGCAATGAGAGATTGGGGCTATGCACCTGAATATGCTGAAGGTATGTGGAAGATGCTCCAAATGGATAAAGCAGATGATTATGTCTTGGCAACAGGTGAAAAACACAGCGTAAGAGAATTTGTTGATACAGTATTTAAACAGTTAGAAATAGAATTATACTGGGAAGGCGAAGGTATTAATGAGGTAGGCATTGAAAAGAAAACTGGAAAAGTAAGAATAAAAATCAACAAAAATTATTACAGACCAACAGAAGTTGATTTACTAATTGGTGACCCTAAAAAGGCGAATAAAATATTAGGTTGGGAGGCTAAAACTAAGTTCAAAGAATTAGCTCAAATTATGGTTAAATCTGATTTAGAAAAAATTACAAAAAGAGGATTTTAGTTTTAATGAATTATTTCAGTCAGAGAGATGAATGTTATATAATTGCTGAGATTGGTGTAAATCATAATGGTGACCTATCTCTAGCAAAAGATATGATTGATGCAGCAAAAAAATCAGGAGCAGATGCAGTTAAATTCCAAACATTTAAAGCTGACAGACTGGTCTCTAAAGGTACTCCAAAGGTAGATTATCAAAAAAGTACGACTTCAGCTTCGGAATCTCATTACGAAATGATAAGAAAATTAGAACTGACAGAAGACAATCATATAATATTAAAAAAATATTGCGAAAATAAGAAAATTGATTTTCTGTCAACACCTTATGATGTTGAAAGTGCAAGCTTTTTAAATGAAATAGGTGTGAAAATGTTTAAAACAGCGTCGGCTGATTTAATTGATTTAGAGCTTCATAAATTTATATCAAAGATGAAAATACCTACAATTATTTCTGTTGGAATGTCAACATTGGGAGAAATTGAAGATACAATTTCAATTTATAATAAATCAAGAAATGATCAAATTGTTTTGCTGCATTGTATATCAAATTATCCTTGCTCTGATGATAGTTTAAACTTGAATGTTATGAAAACATTAAGATCGGCTTTCCAATTTCCAGTAGGATACTCAGACCATAGCATTGGTACAGAAGCGGCCATTCTTTCAATATCACTTGGCGCAAAAGTAATTGAAAAGCATTTTACACTCTCCAAATCACTTGATGGACCTGATCATAAGGCATCATCAACCCCTGAAGAATTCACTATATTAACTAATTCAATTAGAAGAGCTGAAAAAATGCTAGGCGGTGAAATAAAAATTTGTCAAAATGAAGAAAAGCAAATGGCTCAAGTCTCAAGAAAAAGCATTGTTGCTAAAGAAGATATAATAGCAAATACAATTATAAATGAAAAGCTATTTACATTAAAAAGACCTGGGACAGGCCTAAAACCTTCTATGTTATCAAAGCTCGTAGGATTAAAGATAAAAAATAATTTAAAAGAAGGCGAGCTACTTAAATTAAGTGATTTAGGATGAAAATATTAATATTAGGATCGGGGGGGCAGTGTCGCTCTATTATTTCTATCTTAGAAAGTTCAAATCAATATAAAATAATTGGAATTATTGATATTTCTTATAATGGTCAAAATGAATCTATTATGGGTTATAATGTAATAGGAGGATTGGATGAATTAAAAAAATTCTACGGATATAACATAGTTGTTGCACTGGGCAACAATTCAGATAGAGAAAAATTAGTAAGTGAAATACAAATTGAAAACTTTGTTTTCCCAAATATTTATCATAAAAAATCTTTTAAAGATAAAATTTCTAAATGTGGCATGGGTAATATAATGGGATGTTTTAGCTATTTAGGGCCGCAAACTAAAATCGGAGATTTTAATATCCTAAATACAAATTCAGTAATTGAACACGAAGTTAAAATAGGCAGTTTTAATCACATAGCTCCTTCTGCGACGCTATGTGGTAAAGTCAATCTTGATGATTCAATATTAATTGGTGCAAATGCAGTTGTTTTGCCCCGTATTAATATTTCAAAAGGGGCAATAGTTGGAGCAGGGTCAACCTTAATTAATAATGTTTCAAAGGAATTTTCAGTAAATGCTGGAAGTCCAGCGGTTAAGATATGATTTTTTTATCTACAGGTGGTTTTAAAGATTATGCATTTAATACATGCATTAAATACATAGAAAATGGAATAAAGAATATTGAGCTTTCAGGCGGAAAGTTCTATGAAAAGCAATTAAATGAATTGATGAAATTAAAACCACAAGCCAATTTTTTAATTCATAATTATTTTCCCCCTCCAAAAAATCCATTTGTATTTAATTTAGGTTCGCTCGATAAGCAAGTTTTAAAAACTAGCATTAATCATGTTAAAAAATCTATTAGATGGGCTGTCGAATTAAATTCGAAATACTATAGTTTTCATGCAGGTTTTCTTATTGATCCAAAAGTTAATGAACTTGGGAAAAGAATTAATAGGCGAACTTTGTATGATAGAAAGGAATCTTTGAACACGTTTATTGATAGCGTTATAAGCCTTTCAAGGCTTGCTGAAAATGAGGGGATCCAACTACTTATAGAAAATAATGTATTATCAGATAATAATCATAAAGAGTTTAATGGTAATCCACTATTAATGGTTAATTCAAAAGAAACAAATTATATAATGAATAATACCCCAGATAATGTTAATCTGCTCGTAGACGTTGCACATTTAAAAGTCTCAGCAAATTCACTAAAATTTGATCCAATAGTTTATTTAAAAGATTGTGATAAATGGATTAGGGCTTATCATTTCAGCGATAACGACGGCCTATCTGATTCAAATAAAACCTTCTTACCAGATTCATGGTTTTGGAAATATATTAAAAAAGATCTCGATTATTATTCTATTGAAGTTTATAGCGATGATATAGATATACTTAAGAATCAAATCAAAGAACTAAAAAACAAGATATTGTATTAGTTTGAATAATTTAAAAAAATTTATTGTTGATTCATCAAAGGACATAAGATTTGCAATTAATGTCATTGATCAAAACTCCAGAGGTATTTGTTTTGTTGTTGATAATAATAAATTGGTCGGTGTTGTAACTGATGGCGATATCAGAAGAGGGCTGCTTAAAGGTTTTAAACTAGATCATTTAATTACTGAAATAATGAATCAAGATTTCATATCGTATAGTGTTAAAACTAATGACTCAATTATTAGACAAAGCTTCAATGATGGCGTTAAATTAATTCCATTAATTGATGATGATGAATCGTTGGTTGATATTGCAGATATAATGCAATTACACTTCACACCTATTATGGAGCCCAGTCTTGGTAAGAATTCTAAGATTTATATTGATAAATGTTTAGAGACAAACTGGATTTCATCTCAAGGCTCGTTTGTGAGGGAGTTTGAAAGAATTTTCAAAGTTATGCATCATGATTATAATGCATTGGCAGTATCTAACGGAACAGTTGCTCTCCACTTAGCACTAACTACATTAGGCGTAGGTAGAGGCGATGAGGTAATAGTGCCAAACTTGACATTCGCTGCTACAATTAATTCAGTTCTTTATACTGGTGCCACTCCAGTTTTGTGTGATGTTAATGATTCAACATGGTGCATCGATCCAGCAAGTATAGAAGAACTAATTACAAAAAAGACTAAAGCTATTATCCCAGTCCACTTATATGGGCAAGTATGCAACATGGATCAAATAACTAAAATTTCAAATGATTATAACTTGTTAATAATTGAAGATTGCGCTGAAGCAATTGGAAGTAAGTGGAATGATTTGCCAGTTGGAATTTTTGGCGATGCATCAACATTTAGTTTTTTTGGCAATAAAACTATTTCTACGGGTGAAGGGGGAATGGTATTGTTTAAGGACGAGCAGGCATCTAGTCAAGCTACAAAATTAAGAGACCATGGCATGTCTCTCGAAAAAAAATATTGGCATGATGAAGTAGGCTTTAATTACAGAATGACTAATTTACAAGCTGCAATAGGTGTTGCCCAAATGGAGGACTTTGACAAAATAATTAATAAAAAAAGATTTATCTCAAAATGTTATTTTAATAATCTTAAAAAAACAAAAGAAATAATTCAATTCCCTAAAGATTATGAAAAAAGCTTTAACTCTTTTTGGCTATATACGGTATTGCTAGACCCCAAACACGAAAGAGATAAAGTGATAGAAAAATTACTATCTTATGGTATAGAAACTCGACCTGTTTTTTATCCACTAAATGAAATGAATATTTATTCAAAATATACTACATCTAATTCCTTTACAAATTCATCTAAACTTTCCACAGGCGGTATTTGTCTGCCATCTTCACTTAATTTAAATGAAGAGAAGATAAAATTTATATCTGATAGACTCATAAAAGTATTACATGATTAACGCAAAATCTATTATTGCTATAATACCTGCTAGAGGAGGGTCTAAAGGTTTACCAAGAAAGAATATTAAGAATTTTAATGGAAAACCTTTGATTGCCTGGACAATAAAACAGGCTCTAGCTAGCAAATATATTGATGATGTAATTGTGTCAACTGATGACTCAGAGATAGCTGATATATCTAAAAAATTTGGAGCTAGTGTTCCTTTTTTAAGGCCCAATAAGCTTGCAAAAGATAATTCAAAAACCTCTGATGTTATTATTCATGTCATTGAGAGCATGTTGGGCTTTGGAAAGAAATATGAATACATAATTTTGTTAGAGCCAACTTCACCATTAAGAAAGATTGATGATATTGATAATGCAATAGAATTAATGTATAAAAATAAAGATTGTCAGTCTGTAATTAGTGTTGGCGAGGTACATACGGAACACCCTATGATCGTTAAAAAAATAAGTAGAACTGGCCATGTAAAACCATATATGCAAAACAAAAAGCAAATTCATCAAAGACAACAAGCTGATAAGGCTTTTTTCCCATATGGTGTAGTTTATATTTCAAAAATAGATTCATTTAAAAATTACTTATCATTTTATTTAAATAACTCTATTCCGTATTTTATTGAGCGATGGCAAAATTATGAAATAGATGACATAACTGATTTTCAAATAATTGAATACATTTTTAAACTAAAATTAGAGAAAATATATGGGTGATTTATCTTGGAGATTTGATGATCGAGAATATAATTATATAAAAGAAGTTCTTGATTCAGGATTTGCTAGTTCAACTTCAGGCAATATGAATACTAGGCTTGAAGAAGCATTTGCAAAGAGACATAATCAAAAATTTGCTATCACATTTAACTCAGGCACAACCACTCTTCATGCAGCGCTTGAGGCATTTGGAGTTGGCTATGGAGATGAAGTATTAGTAACTCCATTAACAGTGATTTCATGCATGAATGCAATTCTATATTGCAACGCGATCCCCGTTTTTGTTGATGTTGATCCTGATACTTTTCTTATGGATCCGAAAGACCTAGAAGCAAAAATAACAGATAGAACAAAAGCTATAATGGCTGTCAATTTATATGGTCAAGTCTGTGATATGACTTCTATAATGGAAATATCAAGAAAATATAACCTTTTCGTTCTTGAAGATTGTGCTCAATGTTATTTAGGAACGCATAATGGCAAGATAGGAGGAACATTTGGCCACGTAGGAAGTTGGAGCTTTGAGAATTCAAAGCACTTGACCACAGGTGATGGCGGGATAGTTACCTGTGATGATGAGGAATTAGCAGATAAAATAAGAAAGCTCAATACTCAAGGCTTTAGGAATGCTACAGCAAAAAGCGGTAAAATAAGAACATCAAAAGATATGTTTCAGGATCCCAGTTTCAAAAGGCATGATATGTATGGCTTTATGTATAGACTTCCTGAGGTAGCTGCAGCAATGGGTCTTGCTCAACTTGAGAAGGTTGATTGGTTTGTTGAAAAAAGAATTAAAATGGCAAGCTTATACAGTAAAGTCATAAATGATAACGATTGTTCCTGGCTTATACCTCAGCAGGTTCCTGAAGGAGATGTAAATTCATACTATACATATGCTTTGAAGTTTGAGCACCCAGATATTAAATGGTCAGAATTTAGAAAAAAGCATATTTCTAATGGAGGTGATGGTATTTTTGCAGCATGGGCTCTTTGCTACCAAGAAGATTCTATTCCAGAAATTAAAAATAGATTAGAATCAATTGGATTAAAAAATCGACTTAATTGCAATGAGGGTATTTGTCCAAATGCTGAATCAATTCAAAGCAGATTAATGCAGCTTACTACAAATCAGAAAAATGAGGTTGAGATGGAAAAACAAGCAGAAGCGTTTTATAAAACAATTAAATCATTTTCTTAAATGGAAACAAAAGATAACAATTACTCTGTTGTAATCATTGGAGGCGCGGGAAAGATCGGTCAAAGTTTTGCTAAAGCATGCATTGCAAAGGATATGAATGTATGTGTTATGGATTTATGCGAACAATCGACATGGGAAAAACTTGAAATAAAATCAGATTTATTTTTTAATACAGATATAAATGATTCAAAATCACTTTCTCAAGCTATAGAAAAAACCATAGATTATT
>MDTA01145951.1_pt1 | contig 16125 bp, 14 predicted proteins | sample 811151 | NCBI WGS metagenome assembly MDTA01 (sample SAMN05326648, study PRJNA326480) | marine metagenome | isolation source: seawater | place: Indian Ocean: South | collected 2010 | reverse complement strand
TTGATAGGCTGGATGTGGAAGCGCAGTAATGCGTGCAGCTGACCAGTACTAATAGCTCAATTGGCTTGATTTATGCACTGAAAAAAATTTTTAAAATTAATTAGATATTTGATACTGAATTTTTTTTTAAAAAAAATTACTTAAAAACATTTAAAACTTATTATCTTCTTTGTTGTTGTAATTTTCTAAATTTTTTTTTTTACTCAACAAACTAAAATAGTAAAATGATTTAATGTTTTAATTTAGCAAATCAACTTAAGTAGCAATTAATAGTAAATAATTATAAATAATAGAATATATTTACATTATCTTTTATTATTGATATTTACATATGCAAATGAAAATCAATCTCGGCGCTGGACCTAATTGGCAACATAGTGGATGGCATACTTTAGACCACAAATTACAAAAAAACGAAGAATTTAAAATTAAAGGAAACCTCAATAAAATAAATCTTAAAGATAATACATGTGATTTAGTTTTTATTAGTCACACCTTGGAACACATCCCTCACATTCAAATTCAAAATGTCCTAAGTGAAATTAATCGTATAATGAAAAAGGATGCTACTATTAGAATTTTAGTTCCAAATCTTGAAGAAATTGCAAAAGCTTATGTCAAGAAAGATAAAAATTTTTTTAAAAAAGCCTTGGATGAAGATCACTCAATAAGAACTGACCTAGGGCTAGGCGGAATGTTTATGAATTTTATCGTAAGCCCTGGTCAAGATACGATTTTATTAGACAGAAATTTAAAAAAATTTATATCTGGTTATGCTCATTTGTATTCATATGATTTTAATATGATGAAAATTCTTTTGAAAAAATGTGGATTTACAAATATTTCAAGGAAAAAATTTTGTGATAGTAAAATTTCAGATTTTAAAATTCCGTGTCATATTTTAGGAAAAAGCTCAAAATATCACAATCTAAATAATAAATTTTACAAAAAAAATAAGCTAGTACATGAATATAAAAATGGAAAGTATAAAATTAACTTTAAGTTCACAGGCTTTGACAAAGATCCTTTGACCTCACTAATTGTAGAGGCTAAAAAAGATAAATATAAAAAAATAAACAAAAAAAATAATATTAATTATTCAAAAAATAATTACAATAATTATGCTTTTTCACTATTATTCAATAAAGAGGTAAAAAACAATTTAATAAGTAAAAAAATAAAATTTTAACTATTGTATTTTAATTTTTTTCTTTGTTCTAATTCACAATTAAGAATTCTTTTTTTTTTATATGTTAAACTATCTATTAATAAATCAAGATCTCTTTTGACTCTTCTTACACCATCAGGCTCAAGGGAAGCAGCATGGTCAGTGCCTTTTAAAGTCCTGTCTAAGGTAAAATGTCTTTCAACCCACTTAACACCTAGAGTACCTGCAGCTATATCTGATGAAATTCCTTGGTGGTGACCTGAAAAACCAACTGCATGAATTTTATTTTCATATTTTTTTCTTAGTCTAGAAATTTCTAATAAACAAATATCTTCATGTTTAACCGGATAATTAGAGGTGCATGCATATAATATTAGTTTTTTGTTCCTACGGAATTTTTTTGCTAATTCAAAAATTTTTTTTTCCTCTAATTCTGTAGTCATACCTAAAGAAATGTGACAAAAACCCTTAAATTTTCTAAATAAATGAACAAGCAGTTCATGATTATTGTTACATGCTGATGGAATTTTTATATGTCTAACTTTTAATTTGATCAATTGATTAAGTGAAGTTAAATCCCAAGCAGAACACATGTACTCAATTTTTTTTTTTTTACAGTATGCTTGTATTTTTTTATGTTGTGCAATACTAAACTCTAATTTTTCTCTGTGAAGACCATATGTTTTACCAAAGGAATTTGCTGGAACTGGATGAGGTAAATTATATTTTTTTTCACCTAATAACTCAATTGGATTTCTTTTTTGAAATTTAACAAATTTTACATCACAGAAATTTACAAGTGTTTAAATCATCTTTAACGCAAGATTTAAGTTTCCTTGATGATTACACCCAACCTCAGCGACAAAATTTATTGCATTATTTTTTTTTTTCATTAGAAAATATAAAGTATTATATGTGTCTATTTTATGAATTTAAACCTTAAAAATTTTAAAAATTATACTAACAATGGAGTTATTAAAGTCAATAAAGTTTTTTCTCAAAAAGAAATATCTTTTTTAAAAAGAAAAATTAATTTGTACGTTAAAAAAAAATCTTCAAAATTAAAAGGTAAAGAAATAAATTATATAAATAATAAAATTAATTCTATACATCTTTTTACTGATAAGTTTTTTAAAAAATTTTCAAATCAAAAAAAAATTTTAGAATTAGGAAATTTTTTCTTAAAGAAAAAATCTAAAGTAAAACATTATGAGTACTTTGCAAAACCTAAAAAAGTTGGTATGGCTAGTCCAATGCACCAAGATAATTTTTATTGGAATTTGAAAGACCCCAATTGCTTCACAATGTGGATAGCAATTGATAGAGCAAAAAAAAACAATGGCGCTGTTGAATATTTGCTTGGTTCACATAAAAAATTGTACTCTCATAAGCCTTCATATGCACCTGGCAGTTCTCAAATGGTGAAAAAAATAAGTTATCTAAAAAAAAAAATTTAAAACCAAAATATTTAATCTTGAACCAGGTGATTGTCTAATTCATCATTCACAAATTGTACATGGAAGCAAAAAGAATACTTCAAACTTTTCAAGAAGGGGTTTTACAGTACAAGTTACGCCAAAAAATATTAAAGTTGATCAAAAAAAATTTAAAAGATATCAAAATTCATTAAAAAAACAAATTAAGATGAGAGAAAATTAAAATAATGGCACCAGGAAATGAATTAATTAATATTGAAGAATTAAATGAAATAAAAAAAATTTTTACTAAAAGTAATGGTGTTTTATTTGCTCACGGTTTTGATCAAAGAAGAAAAAAAATTTTTAGAGTCCGGGAGTTTGAGAAAAAAATATCAAAAAAGTTTGGAAGCAAGTATGTGCAATGTGTCAGCTCTGGAACAGCAGCTATTAAAATAGCACTTAAATCATTAGGTGTTCGGCCTGGAGATGAGGTAATTACTCAGAGCTTTAATTTTATTGCTACAATCGAAGCTATATTAGATTGTGGAGCCAAACCAATTATAACAGGAATAAATAATGATTTAAATATGCCAGCAGATGAAATAGCCAAGTTAATTACAAAAAAAACTAAAGCTGTGATTTTAGTTCATATGCTTGGATACAGTGGTGAGATAAATAAAATACAAAAAATTTGCAAAAGAAAAAAAATTCCACTAATTGAGGATAATTGTGAAGCACTAGGTGCAACGTATAAGGGAAAAAAACTTGGAACATTATCTGATATAGGTATCTTTAGTTTTGATTTTGGAAAAACAATTACTACTGGAGAGGGCGGGTGTCTTTTAACAAATAATAAAAAAAAATTTTTATATTTTAAAAGATATCATGACCATGGTCACAAATTATTAAAAGGCATCCCAAGAGGTATAGATACTGCGGATATGCCAGGATTTAACTATAGAATGACAGAACTTCAAGCTGCAGTAGGAATATCACAAATTAAAAAATTAAACTTTATTTTGAGTGAAAGTAAAAAAAGATTTTTAATAATGGAAAATATACTTAAGGAAAAAGTAAATTTAAGAAAAATTTATAAAGGATCAATGCCTAATTTTGACACCTTAATATTTAAAATAAGCAATGACAAAAAAAGAAAAAAAATTGTTAAATATTTAATTGATATGGGAATTGGAACTAAAAATTTACCTGATGCCATAAAGTGGCATTTTGCATTTTTCTGGAAACATGCAATTACAAAAGATCAAATAAAAAATACTGTAACTTCTAAAAAAATTCTAGAAAAATATATTGCTATCCCAATTTTTTTAAAAAAAAGTACTAATTATTATAAAAAGATTTCTTTAGGTTTACTTAATTTAATCTAGTTATTTTAGATTAATTATTTGTCTAAATAATAATTATTTTTGTTGCAATTTGTAAACTAACTATTTCAAAAAAAATTTAAAATCAAAATACATATTTTTAGAACTTTTGTGGAAAGTGTGTTTAATTTGACTAGCGTATATTGAAATTATAATACCAATTTTTTTACCAAAAATTTTTATTAATCTCTTATCGTTTTTTGAATATACTGGATTATAATTTCTAATAGTATCTTTTTGATATTTTTTATCAATAATAGTCGCAGCTTGTTTTAATGGATTTTTATTATATGGAAAAGAAAAGTATTTTTTTAAATTAAAGTCCATTTTTTTGCTTTTTTTAAATTTTATATTTTTAATAATTTTTATAAGTTCCTCAAAATTTTTTGGTTTAAAGGAATTGAATTCAACAAATTCTTTATATGTGAAGTGATTATATGCACTAAAAAAAAATTCATCTGGGATCATTTTTATTAAAGAAATATGGGGTTTTTTGAATATGTAGGCATCAACGTTTATAAAGCTGATACATGAAATTATAACATCTTGATTGTTAAGCCAATCTTTTAAATTTGAGTGTTTATCAATAGTTACATTTTTGTTTTTTAAAAATTTAAAATCACTCTCTTTATCTACTACGTGGGTTCTTAAATTTATATTATATTTTTTTAATTCTTTAATTAATTTGAATATTAACGAAAAGAAAAATAAGTCAAAACTTAGTTGACCAATTCTCCAACTGTTTTTAAATAAGTTTTCTTCTTTATCAAGTTTATAAAAGTCATTTATAACATTTTTAGATTTAAACTTTCTCATTATAAACTCATTTGTAAGCGCTATACCAACATTTTTAATTTTATTATTTTTTTCAATTTTACTTTTATTTACCCAATTAGAATAATAAATATGGCCTAAAGAAAATATTTTATCCTTTTTAATATTTGTTTTTTGTAAGAGTTTTTTTTTAATATATTCGCTTTGACAAAAAATATAATCCATTGAATTTAAAGAATTTCTATTACCTTTTTGAAAATTGTTCAGGTAATGCATATCAATAAATTTATCAACAAATGCACAATGCTCAGTGGGCATAAGAATTTTAATTACTTTTTTATCCAACAAATTTATAACTTTTGACAAATACCCATTAGCATGAGGAAAAATAATTATTTTTGGTTTAAAATAATTATAATATTTTAATACCAAATGTTTATTAACTATTTTGCATTGAAGATTTTTTTCTTTTAAATACTTTACAAGCTTTCGTTGTATCGTTAACTCTCTTTTTTTATGATCACAAATTATTAAAATCATTAATTTCTAGTCTTTAAATTTATATTTTTTTTTGCAAGTTCAAAAGTAAATTTATCGTCTATATCAATAAAATTTATTCTATCAACAACATAGAATTTTGATTGAAGATTATAAATTTCTTTATATCTCTGATAGAAATTTTTTTTAAAAAAAAATAAAGATCCAGTTATAAAGAAAAATTTTCTCATGTAGTTTTGTCTATTAATTAATCTTTTATTAATTAAAAAGCTCCATTTTTTATTTTTTTTTTCAACCATCTCAAAAGGACTCTCCAAAGCATGAGTCACGTGTACAAGTGATGAGATTTTATTTTTTTCAATATAATTTAAAGTCTTTTCTATTTCATTTTTTAATAAAAGAGGCGAAGTAACTTGCAGTATTAAAAAATTTTGATTTTTTTTGTTATCATAATAGTTTTTAAAAAAATCATCTATTAATTCTACAAAGGTTGAGTTTGATTTAGAATATTTTTTTTTTCTTATAAAGTTTTTGTCTATTTTTTTATTTTTTATTATTTTTTTTTTATAATCCTCTGAGTCTGTAAGAATAAATATCTTTCTTATTTTTTTAATATTTAGTAATTTATTAATAGTGTAATTAGTTAAGTTTTCCTTGTTTTTAAATTTTAAAATATTTTTATTTTTAAGACCTACTGAATTTGATCTGATTGGTATTATGACGTCAAACATCTAAATTTAAAAAAATAAATCATTAAGTTAATTATATTTCAGATAAAGTAAATATTTTCTCTACAACATATAGTTACTAAACACTATACTAATTAATAAAATTTAGTATTCTAACACATTGTATTAGGTCATTTATAGATTTATACAGAAATTAAATAAAAATTTTCGATGAATCCATTACAAGTATATTTAAAACTTAAAAAAGTACTTACCAAAAGAGAAAAAATATACTCGGTTTGTCTTTTGTTCTTAATGATAATAGCGATGTTTTTCGAGATGTTGAGTGTAGGTTCTTTTCTGCCTCTTACGTCATCATTGATGGATGATAGTTACTTGCCTAAATTTTTGGACAAAATTGGATTTGAAAATAAAAATATTAATTTTAATTTTTTGTTAATAATTTTGTTTTTCTTATTTCTTATTAAAAATATATTTTTGATATTTTTTAATGCTCTAAACATAAAATTTACAAACTTAGTGTCATTAAGAGTAATGAATGAAATTTATTCTTATTACCTGAATAATGATTACGATTTTCATGTTAATAAAAATTCTACATTATTAATTAGAAATATTGACGAAAGTGGAGCAGTGCATTCACTCTTAATAAGACTTTTAAATTTAATTATGGATGTAATAATTGTTTTTGGCTTGATAGTTTTGTTAATAATTGTACAGCCTAAATTTACAATTTCAGTAATAATTTTTTTTTCTATTATTCTAATATTTTTTGCTAATTTAACTAAGAAAAAAATAAGGAAATGGGGTAAAAATAGATTTGATATAACTTTTTTCATGACAAAAAATTTATACGAAGGAATTAATGCATTTAAAGAAATTATACTTTATCAAAAATCCAAATTTTTTATTAAACAAAATTATCAAATAAAAAAAAAATTATTAGGAATAGCTTTTAAATTTAGATTTTTAGAAATGCTTCCAAAGCATATAATTGAGGTAATATCTATATTCGTATTAATATCATTTATAGTTTTCTCAATCAGTGTAACAGGTGACCCAAAAGATGTGATACCAATTTTCGTTTTGTTTGCCGCATCAGCTTTTAAAATTATTCCATCTTTGTTGAAAATATATTCAGCTTTGCAAAATTTTAATTATTTAGAACCTGCGCTTGATAATATTCATTTACAATTAATTGATTATAAAGATCAACAGAAAAAACAAATAGAAAAGATAAATGTCAAAATTGAGGATTTAAAACCTTTTAATAAATTAGAAATACGAGATTTAAATTTTAAATACCCAGGAAATAAATTAATTATCAAAAATTTAAACCTAAATATTAAAAAAAATTCTATTTTAGGCATTAAAGGTAAAAGTGGTTCTGGCAAATCAACATTTTTAAATTTAATTTCAGGTCTTATTAAACCAACATCAGGAGGTATTTATATAGATGAAAAAGATATTTCAGAGAATATAAATGGATGGAAAAGAAAAATAGGGTTTGTATCACAGTCTGTTTTTTTATTAGATGATACAATTAAAAATAATATAGCATTTGGAATTGAAAATGATTTTATAGATGAAAAATTACTCAATAAATCAATTCACCTGTCAGGTTTAGATGAATATATCAATAATTTAGATAGCCGAGAGATGACTTTTGTTGGTGAAAGAGGTCTTAAAATATCAGGAGGACAAAAACAAAGAATAGGAATAGCAAGAGCGCTTTATTTTGAACCTGAATTACTAATTTTAGATGAGGCTACAAATTCATTAGATAAAAAGACCGAAGATGAAATTTTAAAACAATTAATTTCCATGAAAGAAAAAATGACAATTGTTTTAGTCTCACATTCTGAAGAACCATTAAAAATTGCTGATGAAATTTACGAATTGGAGTCTTAAGTGATTTTTATTTAAATTTAAACAATTTTTTAAATTGTTTACCTATTAATAAAATTATTAATCTTCTAAATAAATTTCTAATCAGAATTATATATTTATTAAAATAATATTTGTCTTGTTTTTGATGAATAGTAAAATAAAAAAAAAATCCTTTCATTTTGTTTTTAAAATCTAAATAATTATCAAAGTTATATTTAAATTTACTCATTACTTTTTTAAATATTACCTCTATTAAAAGAATTTCTTTTTTTGAGAGTATGGATCTCCACCTTTTTTCAACATTTTCAGGTAAATAATAATTTTCAGGTGGATAATTATCTAATTCATCCTTTGCTAAATAAGAAGACTCCCCTTTCCACTCAACACCCATAAATTTTTGTCTCATCATTGTATCAGCAAATGATACACCCAACCAATTTGAAAGTTTTTTCATTTCATAATCTAAATTAAAATGCATTTTCTCATTTAAAATTGGATAGCAATTATTTTTATTCTCATTTTTTATGAAGAATTTTAAGACTGATATCATGTCTAAGATCATTATATCAAATTGAAGAGAATTAATTATTCGGTCTGGATTTGAATTTCTCATTCTTAAAATTCCTCCACCCAAAACCGCTCTAGGGTCTCTGAATATAAATAAAAACTTAGCATTAAAAATTTTTAAATATTTTTCACAATGCCAAGAAACATGTTCGTGACTTACGATAATTTTTTTATTATTTAGTTTAATGTCATAAATTTTACAATACGAATAATGTATTCCATAAAAAATTTTTTTTTCTATATTTTTTTCTTTTGAATAAACTAAATATTCGAATAAACTTTTTTTGAAGTTTTCATAAAATTTAATATTAATTAGTAATTTTCTTCTTTTCACTTGATAAGATTTATCGTGTAGGAATAAATTTCCTATCATTTCCACAATTTCTTTATTAGTTAATTTTTTAAAACTAACATTAAAATTATGCTCAATTCTATCTAAGGACCTAAAAAAACTAAAAGCAGGCATTATTAGTATTTCATTGTGATTGTCCAATAAACTATGAAGCCAATCTATGCCAGCATGCACAAAAGATCCTAACATTACAACAGGCAATTTTTCAATTTTTTTGAAATCTATATTTTGCATATTTTAGGATTTCATGATTAATATTTTTATTATTATATATATTTTAATTTTAAATAGTTTAGCAATTAATTTAAAATGAAAAAATTAAATAAATTTTACATACCTTATTTAATATTTATAACAATATTGATCGCTGGAATCCAAATTTATAAAGATTATGGTGTTTCATCTGATGAATTAAATAATAGACTAAAAGGAACAATTAGCCTTAATTATGTAGGTGAACAGATTTTTCCAAAGTATTTAGAAAATTATAAAAAAAATTTTTCAAAAAAAAATAATAAGATTTATAATATTAAAAATCTTCATGAGGCAGGCCTAATTAAATATTATGGAGTCACATTTGATCTTCCATTATATGCTTTAGAACTTTTTTTAGGTATTAATGAAGTCAATAAAAAATATGAACTAAGACATTTAGCAACATTCATTCTTTTTTTTGTAAGTTTAATATTTTTTTATAAATTAATTAAGTTGAGAACTGGCAGTTCTTTAATCAGCTCAACATCTGTTTTGATACTATTCTTAACACCGCGAATATTTGCAAATAGTTTTTATAATAGTAAAGATATGGTTTTTTTATCTTTTTTTATTATAGCAATATACTACTCCTCAAAATTTTTAAAAAAGCAAAACAACAAAAATATAGTATTAGCCTCTTTATTTTGTGCACTTACAATTGATACTAGAATAGCAGGAATTATTATTCCTTTTTTTTTGTTATTTATTTTTTTTATTGAAACTTTGATTGTAGGTAAAAAATTAAAATTTTTAGCTTTATCAAAATATTTTTCTTTACTAATTTTATTTATAATTTTTTTTTGGCCCTTCCTATGGCAAAATCCATTGAAGAATTTTGTAGAGGCATATATTGTTGTTTCAAAATATCCTATAAACTTTGAATTTTTATTTAATGGAAGTTTTGTATCTACTTCATCAGTTCCTTTTTATTATCACGTCCAGTGGATATTAATTTCTTTACCAGTTATAAATATACTTTTATTTTTTTTGGGAATATTTTTTTTTATTTTTGATTTTAAAACAAATTACAGGAAATTTTATCCAAATTTCATACAGGATTTATTTGTTTTTTTAATATTATTTTCTGTAATTTTTTTAACAGTTTTTTTAAACATTACTTCTTATGATGGATGGAGGCATTTTTATTTTATATATCCACTTATTATATTTTTTTCGATTTGTGCAATAAATAGAATTTTACTTTTTAATAATACGAAGACCAAATATTTAATTATTTTTTTTGTGTTTACTTCAATAATATATAATCTTTTTTGGATCGTAAAAAATCATCCCCATCAAAATGTTTACTTTAATTTTTTGGCAGGAAAAAATTTGACAAATAAATTTCAGATGGATTATTGGGGGCTAAGTTATAAGCAAAATTTAGAGATAATGTTCCTATCTGAGACTGATAATAAAGAAATTAAAGTTCATAATTTAAGTTCTAATAAACTTTTTTACCACTCTTTGTCTTTAAAAGATAAACTAAGAGATAGAATTAAAATTGTTTCGGATATTGAGGATGCTGATTATGTTGTAGATAATTTTAATTATAGAGAAAAACCAAATCTGTTCTATTTAGAAAAGTATTTTGAAACTTTAAATGAGATTGTTGTAGATGGTAATAAGATAAATGTTCTTTACAAAAGAAAGATAAACTTTTAGTTTTTTGAAATATTATATTGTGTCTGAATACCAGTTATTACCCAATCTCATTTTGATTTTTTCCTGTCTTGATTTTATTGGGCCTAAATTAAAAGGAATACCAAATTTTTGATCTTCTTCTGCTTGATTTACTAATGAGGTTACTACATGATCAAAAGAGTCCATAAATCTATTATCATCTTTTTCCATTTTAATCGGATCATTTTTCGATAGAAAGTCTTTTATAATATGTTCCAAAGATGTACTCTCTGAAAGTCTTCCTATAATCATCTTTTTATTTCCTTCTCTATTTAAAAAACCAGCCTCTCTAAACAAAAAGACGTCACCAAATAAATCTATAGCAACAGATATTTGAGTGAAACCATAGCTTCTCATTTTATCTCCATTTATTTTCATTAAACCATTATCAAATTGGCCTTTAAAAAGACAATCTAGTGAATAACCATAATCTACAAATAAATCTGGGCAAAGTTTATTTCTTTTTTTTTCAAACGATTTTATATGCAAAACTAAATTTTTCCTTTGTTCATAATCCATTGGTTTGTCTAGGCGATATTTTCTTTCAGTATCTTTAGTATCTGAATGACTTGTTACACTTTGATAATCATCTCTTAATGTAATAAAATCAAAACCTCTTCCATTCTTAACTTCTGAATTAATATTTCCAACAAATTCAGGAATTTTTAAAAATTGCTCTATATTTTCTGGTATTATGATAAAGTTTAGACCTACTTTTAGATTTGGATTATTTAAATTTCTTTCGTTAAGCAGGTTAATAAGATTCTTTCTTACCTGCTTGTAACCTTTTTTGACTCTTGTAATAAACTCGTAGCTGTTTTCATCTATACCATAAAGGGAAATCCTAATCGAGTCAGCCTTCCATAGTCCAGGATTATTTTTTAAGTAACTTGGAGTGAGAGAATACCCATTTGTAATTATTGGAATTCTTATATTCTTGTTATGAGCGTGTATTACCATGTCACCAATTTTAGGGTTTGTTAAAGGTTCTAGCCCTCCAGAAATTGAAAAAGATGTTTGTCCATTACTATCATCAAAAACTTTTTGATACATTTTTAAAGAGCTGTCTAATATATCTAATGGATATTTAGCAGTTTGATTTCTTCCACAAAAACCACAATAAAACATACATGAAACACCAGGAAACAAAGCTATTCTTTTTGGAAAACTGTATTGATTACTTAATACATTATTAGCCTCAGATGCAAATGGTAAGATTGTATTCCAATATTTTGAAGCTAGACCTTTTTTTAATATTAAATCTTGAATAGATTTTGAGTTTGAGATGAAGATGTTTAAATTTATTAAATCCTCTTTATTAATATTTAATCTGTTAATTATTTCTTTTTGGGTAGTCCAAGGTGCTGAGGAAAAGATTTTAACAATTTTTTTTATGTTATCTAAATTATTTACTAAAATTTTATTATTACTATTTTTGTTATTTTTAATTTCATTCAAAAAAAACGAATCCACCTCTTTATTATTTTTAAGTTCACCATCAGTGATCCAGCTATTTATAATATTTTCACTCATTTTTAATTAATTTTTTTATATAATTCTTTTGCAACACTTACAGAGGTATTCCACTTTCCTGAAAATAAAGTTATAACTTTTTTATTTACAAAATCCACTCTATTTAATCTATCATCTGTATTTTCTTTGTTTCTTTCAATTACTCTTACCAAATAGAAAGATCCAATATATTTAGCTAATTTAATAAATTTAAAATATTTTTTCCCATGATTAATATATTTCTTAAACCCAGATAAATTTTTATTTGCTATAAGGCCTTTATTAATAAGAATTTTTTTTCTCGAATTAAATTTTGGAAAAAATCCTTCTTTGACTTCAATTTTAGAAAACTTATTGCTACTAAGTAAATGAAATTTTGTTCCAAGAAATGGATCTATGCATAAAAATTTACCATCAATAATCATATAACTTTTAGATTTAAATTTTCGAGGTAGCTGTATAATTGTTTTTTCAACTAATTCAAATTTATATTTTTTCTTAGGTTTTATTCCAAGTTCTTTTAATATAATGTTATTATTCTCATAAGTCGCTATTATTACTTTATAGTATTTAGATAATTGATTTTTATTAAATTCGGAGTTTAAAAATAAATTAATTTTATTTTTTGATTTATTTAGAAGCCTAATAATTTTTTTCTTTATTTTGAAAATATTAAGATTAATTTCATCTGAAATAATAGATCCTTCAATTGCATCTAATTCATCAAGATTTATATATTTATAATTTAACTTGTATTTTTTTAAAAATTTAATGTAATTTTTGAAAGAAGTTTTTGAAGATTCTTTTGAAACTCCGTAATAATTTTTTGTATTCCCAAAAATATCTTTCCCATAAAATTTAATAAATTCCTTATTGTTTTTTTGCACTTCTTTGATTGTTTTTGTAGCTCTTGGATAGTGATAACCCAAATGAAATCTAAGTTGATTTGATCCAGAAACACCCATAAGTATTTCATTTTTTTTTTCGTATATATCAATTTTAAATTTTTTACTTAATATAAATGCTGCAGATAGGCCAAATAATCCAGCTCCAATTATTGCTATCTTTTTCATTTTTTATTTATTTTCTTTATTTTAAGCATATAAATAAAATAAATTATTTCAAAAAAAGCAGAAAAAATTTTCAATTTACTAAATTTTGATTTTCCATATTTTCTTTTAAGATATTGCACGTCTATTTCACGATATTTTGCCCCGTTAAATATAGAGTAAAGTGCAATATATCTGTGATAATTTTTAATAAAACTGAAATTTTTAATAAATTTAAATTTAACTATTAGAAATTGAGGGCTTGGTGTATCTAAGTTTATTTTTAAACTTAGTCTCAAGATTAATTTGTAAATTTTTGAAGAAATTTTGACAATCAAATTATAATTTTTTTGTTGTTTGCCTATCACTAGATCATAGTTATTACTTATCATTTTTAAAAATTTTGGAATATCTCTGGGATTATCTTGAAAATCACCATCCATAAACATTACAAAATTCTCAAAATTTTCTTTTTTAAGGTACTTCATACCTTTTTTTAATGATCTAGTTTTTCCTAAATTAGATTTGTTTCTTATAAGATGAATATTTTTTATTTTACAGTTATTTATATAATTTTTTAATAACTCAAAACCACCATCATTAGATGCATCGTCAACTAAAATTATTTTAAAAAAATAATTTTTTTGTTTTTTAATAATTTTCAAAATAGATTGTAATTGCTTTAAGATATTCCCAGCTTCATTGAAAAAAGGAATGATAATGTTAATTTTTTGTTTCATTAAATTAATTAAATATTCTATGTTTAAACTTTGAATATATAATTCTTGTAATTAATAAAAATATAATCAACAGAGTTAAGGATATAAAAATACTCGAGTCATTTAAAAAATTTTCAATCGAAATATTTTTATTTGTACGATAAACATGTAAGAAAGATCCTATAGCTTGAAAATATATAAAATGAGAAAGCAAAGTTCCGATTAATTTAGACAAAATAAAATTTTTAATTTTTGCATCAATAATAACTGGAGCGAGGTCTGCTATTTGAACGGGTATTGGCATTAGTCTAGAAATAATCAGTAAAAATAACTCATTTTCATTTGTTTTCTTTTTTATTTTGAATTTGTCAAATTTACTGAGTAATTTTTTAAGAAAATTGGAAAAGTTAAGTTTAAAAATGACAAATAAAATTGTTGAACCTATTGTTTTATTGATTACCACAAGAAAAAGACCAAAATAAATAGGAAAAATAATACCACCAATCAAAATTGGCAACATACCGAAACCTAAAAATAAACTCCATAAAATTGTAAAAATTGAAAAATACATAACTAGTTTAAAATTATAATTATCAATTACGTAGTTATGTAAATTATTAATTAAAAATTTTGGATTTAAAAAATTTTCAATACTGAAATAATCTAGTAAAATATAGAATAAAAAAATTAATCCACAATAAGATAATAAAATTAATATTTGTAAGTTTTTTTGCATGATTTAAACTAGTTAATAGTTACTTTCTTATATAATATTTTTATAAATATAAATTACTTAATTAAACATGATATCTAATAAAATTAAAAACGTTGGTGTACTTGGTAGAGGAAAATGGGGCAAGATGGTAATTTCTAACCTAAAAAATATATCAAATATAAAATTTGTATATGGTAAAAATTTTAAATTTAATAATATAGATAAAGATATTGAATGGGTTTTTATTCTTACTCCTAATTCAACACATTTTAAATTAGCCAAATTATTTTTAGAAAAGAATTACAATGTATTTTGTGAGAAACCCTTATGTATAAATTATAAAAAGTCACTGAAACTTTATAATTTAGCAAAAATAAAAAGAAGAAAACTATACGTAGATGATGTTGAAATTTACAAAAATAAAAAAATTAAAATTAAAAAAAACAACTTGATAATCAGAAAAAAAAAAGATGAGGGAAAATTAATTTCTTTAATAGAACGACTATTTTATCACGATGCTTATATGTTGGCGGATAAACTGGATTTAAATAAAATAAATAGAATTAAGCTTACAACAAAGAAGATATTAAATATTCAATTTTATTGTGATAATAAAAAATTTGAATTTATTTATGATATTAGATCTCAAAAAAAATTACATCAGGTAAATAATACCAATTTATTAAAATTTACTGGTAACCCATTAAAAAAAATGCTTAAAGCTGTTCTTTATCAAAATATAAATTTATCAAATAATAAAAAAAGAAGCTTGTTTGCACAAAAATTAGTAGAGAAAGTTAAAAATAGCAAACTTTAAAAATGAAAAAAAAAATTTTAAATTCTCTTATAAATAAACCAGATGACTACATCTTTAATATTTTAGAAATTGACAATTTTAATAAAGAAATTTCTAGTTTAAGACATTTTTATAGTCACATTATAAGATATGACAAAAAAGTGCAGGGAGATATATTTGAGTTTGGTTGTTACAAAGGAAGGTCTTTGCTTGCAATTGCTTTATTGCTTAAAAAAATAAAATCAAAAAAAATCGTTTATGCTTTTGATAGCTTTAAAGGTTTCCCATCTTATGCAGATCAAGACAATTTCAAAAAATTGAATTATAGAAAAGATGTATTTAGAAAGCATTTACTTTCAACAAAAATTAGGCAACATTTAATAAAATCCAAAATTAATAAAAAAAATATTTCAAGTTCACTAGACTTCAGCTTTAATTCAAAGCTTATTTTAGAAAAAAAAATTAAATTTTTAGGATTAAATAACATTAAAATTATTCAAGGTAATTTTCAATCAACTGTTCCAAAATTTTTATCAACATTCTCAAAAAAAATATTTGCAGTAAATTTAGATTGTGATCTTTATGACTCTTATAAAGTTGTTTTAGAGAATATTTTCCCATACTTAATAAAAAATACCTATATACATTTAGATGAGTA
>MDTA01025648.1_pt1 | contig 16127 bp, 7 predicted proteins | sample 811151 | NCBI WGS metagenome assembly MDTA01 (sample SAMN05326648, study PRJNA326480) | marine metagenome | isolation source: seawater | place: Indian Ocean: South | collected 2010 | reverse complement strand
TTGGCGCCCCGAGACGGAGAAAGGCAAACACCCGGTCTTCACAGTCGACCTGAATGACAATGTCGACCTTGGCAAACTGAACATCACCGCGAAGGAAACTGGGGCGAAATTGACCAAGTTCGTCCTACAAACCGGCATGAACCAGAGGGAAATGCATCCCGTTGCGGTCTATCCCAAAGACCAACTGACGCTCGAAAAGCCTTGGCACCCGAGTGTCACGATTATGAATGACACCGACCAATTCCATGCCCGCCACGACCGCTCGGTCTATGACCTCGGGGACATCGCCCACCACATTGAGTGGGGCTGGATGAGCCAAAGATATGCGGCTGGTGTCGCAGGGAATGTCACAGGCCCATCTCAATCCATGGACAAGACCCTTCCCGGCAAGGTCAAATGGCAACGGCATGAGCGCCACCACAACGCCCATGTCATCTACCGTTTCCGTGGCTACTTTTATGAACCCTTGAATACGACCCGCCGCTTCAAGGTAGTGCTAGGTAAGTTCCGAATCCCAGAGAACACCCATCCCTCCGTCGCCCATCCCCCGGAGTTCCTCCTCGCCGTCAATGGCCGCCCGATCACAAGCAAAGAGAAGAAGAACCAGCTAGAAGGGGCGATCAACCTCCGCGCAGGTGTAAACCGTTTTGAAATCTGGGCAACGGGCTGGGACAACACCATCGGTTTCGGCCGAACTATCCAATTGTTTTCCAACCTTGAAGATCCCGACCAACTCGTTCCCTGCCCAGACAGTTTCTTTGATCCAGAAACCTTTCCTCCCGGAATCCTCACCCACCGAAACGGCCGGACGACTATCATTGCCAATGACGATAGTACCACATTCACTGTGGACTTCCCTGCGGGCTCGAAGGCACGCTTGCTCCGTTTGCACATCATTGGTAACGAAGGCGCCGTACCCGCCATCAACCGGATCACTCTTACGGATGCACAAGGCGGTCAAGTCCTACCAGTAAAAGAAGATTACGCTGGATTGCTCAAAAACGACACCCTTGAAATCCTTGCGGATGACCGGGTTTCCGTCCGCTATGTGGACGACCGTTTCGTCACGAAGTCCAAGGAGAAGCACGAACGCTTCCTTGATGTCCGCTTCACAAATGCCCGGGTCGAGTTTGCCGATATGGAACCCCGCTGGGATAGCAGAAAAGGTGAGATGGCTCCATTCTACGAGAAGTTGCTCCGTTTCCCCTACGGTAATGCCCTCACCTTGGCCGTACATGATGCAGATATGGACAGCACCGTCGAACCGGACACAGTCAACGTCCGGATCAAAGTCGGGAATGGCGCGGAAAAGGTTTTCCAAGCTAAAGAAACCGAGGAATCCACTGGGGTTTTCAAGCTAGTGGTGACTCCGGTAGCACCCGGTTCAGAAAAGCAACGTGACTGGGTAAACACCATCGAAGTACCGGCAGGTGAGACCATCTACGCAACCTACCGCGACGAGGAAACCACCCAACCCGGCGTCGCTGCAGACCGCATTGGATTGATAACCCATGCCGCATTCCAACAACCCCTGTTCCGGATCGGGCATGCCGGGAAAGTGGAATTCCATAAGGACAATGTCTGGATGGTCGAGAGTACGCTGCAAGATGCAGTGTCCCCTCCGGAGGGCGGTTTCCAATTACTCCATGGCCAAATCGCCAATTTCGAAGTGGAAGCACCACATCTTGCATTGAGAAGGTCGGACAAGATCCAGATTTTCCTCCAGACTGATGCGGGACGGAAAGCTGCCGGCGGGAATGGCGGGGAAGGTTTCAGCATCCATGTTCCTGGGACAATCGCGATTTCTGGGGGACTCACTGGCGGAGGGATCGACCTTCGTCATAACACCCCCGAAATCATCGAAACCCGCCGGCGCCTAAGCAAGAACTATAAAGGTGGCCAGGTCTGGTCAGGGCCTAGCGAAAAAAATATTTCAACATTCCGATTCTCGATTCCCCTAGTCGCCGGAATCCTGCCCGACCATGGATACCTGACCTCCGACGAAAAGAAGGCACGTGCCAAAGAGGCTGCGAAATCCCGCTTTGAGGGGATGGGGGAAGTGCGAGTCGACGGCTTGGTCGTAAAGCCGGGGGAAAACATCCATCTCGGACTCCCCTACAAGGATGCTGAAGGCAATGAGAAATGGCTTACGGCATCAGCCAAAGTCACGACCTACCCCATCTTCAAAATCACGGACGAAAAATACCGTACGCCCGTTAACACCTCCTACGCTGGGGAAAACCTCTACCTCTATGTTTCCGATCTCGGCGCAGACCTGACGGACGCTACGGATAGCGTCACCCTCCTCCTCCAGGCAAAATCTGGATCAAAGGGTCGTGTCACCCTCTACGAGACGGAGCCGCACAGTGGCGAGTTCACTGGAGCCTATACCCTCAGCTATGCGCAGCAACCCGGTGTATTACCCCCAGACCACGACATCAAGCTCCAAGGCTTCCCCATCGTCTACGGCGATACGGTTGGGGCGCGGTATTATGATCCGAAAGGTATCAAGACGCCGATACGATTCGTGACGATCAGCAAAGGAGCGGACGGAAAGATCGAGCCGTTTTCCAAAAGGTATGACGACCCGGAAGTTGCCGTCCGCACCCAGTTCTCCCTCGCCGAAGCCTACCTTGAAATGGCTAAACGCCACCGCAAGCTCGGGGAGACTGAGTTGGCCCGTCAGGAATTTGCCGCCGCCAAGCAACTGCTAACCAGTTCCCTCGATCAGTTCCATGATCCGGAAACGCGTTCCCATGCCGAGTACCTCCTCGGCAACCTGACCCTCGAAGAAGCTCTCTCAGCGCCGGATGCCGAGACCAAGGACACCCGTTTCCGCGCCGCCCTCGCCCGCTTCATGAATGTGACCGGCACCTACCCGGACACCCTCTTCGCCTCCAAAGCCCAGTTCAAGGTTGCCACCATTTACGAAGCACTTAAGGAACCTGACATCGCCGCGCAGGAATACGTCAAATTGGCCTACAAGCATCCGGACTCCGAATTCCTTGCCACCTCCATGGCGCGACTCGGCACCCACTTTCTCAAGAAAGCTGCCACATATGAAGCCAAAGCCAAACCCCTTTTGGCTAGTGGCGAAGCTGGCGACAAGGATGCAGCATTTGAAGGGGAGGCCATGGAAAAGATGGCACATAAGGAATACTTCAAAACAGCAAAAATCTTTGAACGCCTCCGCGAACGTTTTCCCGACAATGCCCTCGCTGGCCAAGCCGGCCTACGCAGCGGGCAAGCCTATATGCGCGCCGGCAAGACCAAAGATGCCCTCGATGCCTTCATAGCGGTTACCAATGAAGAAGGATTCGACAAGGAAGTGCGTTCCGCCTCCATGTATTGGGCCGGCATGTGTTACCAAACACTCCGCAACACAATGTCGGCTTACTCGATCTATAAACGCCTTACCTACGATTTCCCAGAAACCGACTGGGCCAAATACGCCCGTGGTCAACTATCCCAACCTGGGATGCTGAACCTGGAGATGAAACTCGAAGAGGAGCGGTTAAAGTCGGAGATTTTAAAGTGAGGAATTTAGGCATGATTAGAAAACAAACGCATGTGTCTTGGGTGAGTCGGTATCAATCACTTGCCTTGTCCCTAGTACTCCTCTGCGTAGCAAAGGCGATTCTGGCGTCCCCTCTCGATGAAAAGGTAGAGATCTTCAAGAACGCCCCAGAACAGAAAGAGGCAGCCGTTGTCGAAATCCTCAAGATAGGAGTTGGTGAGCACCGTTCGGCCAAAGCCTTTGCCTCCGTACAAGGTTGGTTGAATGCGAACCCTACCGAGTCTCAGGAATTGTTGTTCCATGCGGCGGTGGCAGCAGAGTATGCGGGGGAATGGAATATTGCGGTCAGTTTTTACCGGAAGTTCCTCAAGAAAAAATCGCCGAATGCGGGATATGCCGCCTTTGCGGTACCTTCTGTTTACCGTCTTTTGATCAACCATTTGGAAGACTTGGATGCAGCCTATATCTTCATGAGGGAGGACGGGGCGAATTTGCGTAAGTTTGGCCGGGCGCGACAGTTTGACCGTTGGTTCTTTGCTGAGGCGAAGCGTCGGAAAGATGTCGGGGCGATGACGAAATGGCTGACCCTGATCCTCAACAGCGGCGACCCAAAGGACAATTTCCAGCTCCATGTCCAAAACTTGGAAGCCCTCATGCGGGAATTGGAAACTTATAACTACAGTAACGAAGGACTGTTAAAAGCCGTCGAGAATTTGGCCAAGGCCAGGAACACCCCAGCAACGGCGAAGGCGCGTTTGAATTGGGTCGCGGCGATCGTCCCGGTCATCCCCAAGATGATCGAGAACTTTGAGAAAAAGAAGCCTACGCCGGACTCGATGTTGGAGAAGCCTTTGAAAGCCGGAGCCGCCCTCGTCCAAGCCCTCCCCTTTGAGGGTTCGATCCTTACTGCCAACGGCTGGATGCACTATGGTCCGGGACACAGCCCGAATGTGACGGAGTTCCTCAAACCCAAGCGCGAAGCCAAGGCCGCCCCCATCCTCCAGGCACTCTCCAGGATGACGACGGAGCAAGCCCAGACCGTCCTCAAACATTCAGTGGCGGCTTCAAGGGGAAGGACGATCAAGGACTATTTGTTCTCCATCGAGGAACTCCGTGCCCTCGTCCCCAAACTCCCGGCCGTCTTCAACTCCCTGAATGCCCCCGACATCCGGTTCTTTGGCAAGGGTCTCACTGTGGAGGCCGCCCAAGCCATGGCTCCGCATTTTGCCAGGAATCCCCACCTGAATGCGGCGATGGTACGGGCATGGGCCAAGCCAGAGCGCAGGGTTAGTGCGGCAGCCGACCAGATGATGGCGACGGAGTTGTGGAGGTTTGCCGAGATCAAGCCGGTCGCCCACAGCCTTAATCAAAGCGGGATGTTTGAAAGGGACGTGGACTACAATGCCCCAATTGACAAGTACGCCAAGATGGACGCACGGTTCCAGCAGTTGAAGAAGCAAGTCTCCAAAGAGGCAAACCAACTGGATCGCGCCGGCGCCTTCAAAACCATAATGGAAGGCTTGCTCAGCCCGGAACCGAAGACGCCCGGGATGCTCCCACTCTGGGAGGAACTCTTTGCCAACGCCCCGGATGCCGACAAGGTGCTGATGCTGGAATCCCTCGCCTACAACCAGGAAGGCGACCGCAGGTATTTATTCCGCCGTGCACTTGACAAATCCACTTTCGGCAAGGGCAAGGGGAACGGCCGTATGCCTTGGAGGCCGGTGCTGACCAACCACCACTTCCGCTACCACCACAAGGATACAGCCCAGAATGCAGGCAGGCTGATCAAATACCTCCAGACCCTTGTCGAAGCCCAAGCCAAGACGGGGAAACTAGATGAAACCATCTTCGGCGCATGGTTGCACTCCATGGACAAGAATGACCCGGCCACCCGGCAACTGATGAAGCAACTTTCGGCCTCCGCCGCCTACGCCAAACTCCCCAAGGTCTTCCATCGGGTAGCCGCAGACCAGGAGCATTTCGGCCACATTGCGAGGACTCCCGAGCAGGCGATGGTGAGCCCCCAGCATCTCAGCCATGAACTGCTAGCCCTGCCGAAAGAGGCCACCCCCTCCCAAGTGGAGGCCGCCTTCAAGACGGTCATGGCGAGGATTGCCAATGCCCCGACACCCGTCGCCCCCCTTGGTCTGAAGAGAGTGGCCGCACTGGAGAAATGGAGTGACCCGACCCGCAACCTCGCCTTGAGCCTGTTCGGGGAAAACGCCCCAATCGGGGATTATCCCGCCCAGCAAGGTTACGAACCGATCATCGTGCGGCTAATGAAAGAAGCCCAGGCCAACAAACAATTCGGCGCGTTGGAACCCAACTCTGCCGCACTCTGGAAAGCGGCAATCTACACGGATGACCATCGCCGTTATTACGGCGCCAATGCACTGGCAACCATGGCAGAAAAGGCCTTGGAGGCCGATTCCCCATCCATCGCTGTCTCCTTTTCCCGTGCCGCCGCCAAAGGCCCGATCCAGAAAGCCGTCTTCTCCCGTAATGACCAAGATATCCCAAAGATTGCAGAGAAGATCCGAGGGGTTTCCGGTAAAGCGGCCCTGGCCATCGGCGCGGTGGAGATCCCCGTGGATGAAACCGACCCAGCCTACCCGATTTACAAATCCAATGCCGAGTTCGTCATGGGTAACCTCGACACAGCATGGGACTTGTATGAGAAGAACACAGACGCCCTAAACACTGAAGTGCTGCGAAAGTTGGCTGTTGAGTATGCCTTCTGGCTCCTGAAGCGCAACATCGCCTCGGAGGAGCCCAAGCGCTCAGAAAACTTGATCAAGGAGCTGACGATCTGGTCCCGCCAAGTCGCCGGAAGTTTTAGTCCGGAGCAGGAGGCCAAATTGAAAATTGCCTACGCCGACCTCGCTTTCCTCAAGGGCGCCCTACCCACCTCTCGGGCTTGGTACCGCAAGGTTGCGGACGCGGCAGAGTACCGGGGCTCGGAAGTGCATTTCCTTGCCGCGCTGGGGTCGGTCAAGGTCGACCGGGTCACCAAGAACTTTTCTGCAGCTATGACGGAGTTAGACAAGTTGGTCTCCTTCAAAAACCCAAGTTTCCGCCGCCGCATTCACTACTCCCGTGCCGAAGTCCACATGGACCAGGAGAATTACAAGGAGGCTCTGGACGAAGTCAGCTCCGTCCTCCGTCAAGAGCCCAAACACCCGGACGCCCTCATCCTCCAGGGCACGATCCAGAACCACATGCGTAAATTGGTCGAGGCCAGTGAGATCGCCCTCGGCCCGTCCCAGGCGGATACAGTTATCGTTCCGGGCGAAATCCTCAAGGTGAACTTGCGCGACCCGACCTTGAGCGTTTCCGGTATCGGGGCGGACATCGAAGTCGAGATATGGGCAAAGTCCGGTGACCGCGAGCGCGTCATGCTTTACCAACTCGGAGATAGTAAAGAGAACTTCAGGGCAGAAGTTGCCACCACCCTCGGACCGCCGGTCCCCAATGACAAGACACTCCAAATCCTCGGCGAGGATGAGATCCGTTTTGGTTACTCCCAACGCTTTCGGGCGAAGATGAAGGACTTGCCGCCTGACCCGGAAATCGCGATCAGTGTGGCCTCCGATGCCCAACTCGCGTTGACCGCTGGAGCTTTCCCGCCCCGAGAAGGAGAACGTCGACTAGACATCGAGGAGCTCGGCCTTTCCACCGCACAAGCGGCCTTAGGTACACGAGCAGTGCGGCCCGGGAATCCGGTCTACCTCCGTGTAATTGATGCTGATGCCAGCAAGACCCCAGCAGTTGACCAACTTTACCTCACCTTACAAACTTCTAGTGGCGACGAGATCCGGAAATTACCAGTGCAGGAAACGGCTCCGTTCAGCGGCGAGTTCGAAGTGGTCATCCCGACCGCCGGAGCGCAAGCCATTGCCTTCGCCTCGGAAAGTGCCCCAGGGCGCGACCCGAATATGGCAGTCAGCGCGCAGGATTATCCCGGCTGGCAAGGCAAGGTTGGGGACAAAGACACAGCACGTACCTTTGGTGTCGACCTCAATGACAATGTGGCTGCGGCCAAGATGACCGTCCAGATGGAGAATGCCCAGGCCTTGACCCATTTCGTCCTCCAGACCTCGATGAATGGCAAGGAATGGACCACCCGCGCACGTTATCCGGAAGACACGGCACCTTGGGATGGCCGCCCCGTCGTCACCTCCTTCCCGACCTATCGCGGCGGGTTCCCGGTCAGCAATCCGGAAGGTTTGGAACTACCGCAAGACTGGCACCAAAAAATGGATCAATTGTCCTCATCCCCCAGTTGTGGATACATGGCGGCTTATGTCCCGAATCTCACGATGAAGAACGAAGTCGTGGTCAACACAGGGCACCCGGGCTACTCGGGACTTGTCCGTTTCCGGGCGATGTTTTACCAGCCCAATGCAGCGGTCCGGAAGTTCAAGGTTACAGGGTTGCCCGTACCGGAAGGACGCACAGGCGCATGGAGTTTGTTTTATATCGACGGCCAACCCGTGGATGAAGATGCGGAAAAACCCTTAGAAATCGAAAGAGAGTTGGCCCCGGGCCTCCACACCATCGACATCTGGCATCACGGAAGCCGGGCAAGGACGACCGCTGCTAAACTCGCCATCCTCTGCGACCAAGAAGGTTCGGACGAACTCCTCCCTTGCCCTGATGAGATGTTCGACCCGACCACTTTCCCGGAAGGCGTGCAGGCCAAACTGCCCCAACCCGCCAAAATCACCGCTGGAGAAGGTGGCCTCCTCGAAGTGGCTTTTGGTGACCAAACCCAAACCCGCCTCATCCGTTTTGTCATCACCGGGTTCAAGGGGGTGGCGCCCGCGGTGAAGAAAGTCACATTGGCCGACCGCGCCGGGAAACAACTCTTGCCGGTCGAACAAGACTTCATGGCCTTGCGCCAGAACAACCAGTTGGAAGTACTGCCTGGAGATACCATCACCGCCCGATATGAAGACCCGGTTTCCGCCACACCCAAACGTAACCGGCATGAGAAGAGAATCACCGTCGCCTTCAACACAGCAAAATTGACCGCCTCCTTTCTCAATTATGAAACCAACCCAAGGACTGGGGAACGCACCTTGGTCTTGGAGCAAATCCGCCGCTTCCAATACGATGATCCCGTAGCGATCGTGATTGATGATGCGGACATGGATGGCGGACCGGCGCGCGACGTAGTCGACTTCCGGGTCGAGACTAGCAACGGTCAGAAGGTGGTTCTCAAGGCGGTGGAGACGGGCGAACATACTGGGCGCTTCATCGGCAGGGTTTTTCCGGTGGAAGGCACTCCCTCTCGCGATTCTGAAATCCAACTTCCCCCCGGCGGAACCTTGACCGCCTTCTACCGCGATGCAGAAAATCTGGATCCTGGAATACCCACAGACCGCGTTGTCTCGATTTCCCACGCCCAGTATGTGGAGCCCCAAATTGGACTATATACCGTCAATGCGAAAGCCATCCCGGTGTTGGAGGAGGAGGCATCTGGCCCAGCCCCGGCAAAATCGAACAAGCGGCAACGCTCCGGCCCGGAAGTGGTAAAGCCACGCCAGACCCTCATTTATAATTACATAGGGACTGCCGGCCAAGCCACGGATACGCCCGTATCCATCCAAGGTGCGGACTTGCGTTTCGATGTCGTGTCCCCGCATCTCGCCTTTGCCGGGAGTAGTCAGGTCAACGCCTACGTCCAGACCCGTGAAGGTATCATGGCCTACATGAAGAAAAACCCGGACATGTCCGCCCCGCCGTTCTTCAGTAAGGAAGTCCCTGGCACCCTCAAGGTGACTGGATCCTTGTCCAAAGCTGCCCCGCAAGTGCCGGATGGATATGCATTGGGAACCGGTGGAAAGTCCGCAGGCAATACCTCCCCTCTGGAAGAAGGCCGTTTTCAATTTACGGTGCCTTTGGTCCTCGGGGACTTGCCTGTCCGAAGCTACGCCAACAAGAGTGCGGAAAAACTGCCGAGTTCGGCCTTCCCTGACGGTTTGGCAGTGAAAGCCGGGGAGGAAGTCCTAGTCGGTTTCGAATGGGAAACCCCGGATGGCGAGACCAAGTGGATAAAGCAAAATTTTAAAGTTGGTGGGCATGCATTCCTGGATGTGATGCAAAACGGTTACGCAAAGGCTCTGCACCGCGTATATGTCGGAGAGAAGGTCTACATCCGCCTCATTGCCCGGGCCCTCGACAAAGGTCCAGAGCGTGATATGACCTACGTAGAATTAAGTTCAGGCTCCGGTATAAAGACCAAATATCAAGTCCAGGAAACCGAAGGCCATTCCGGCATTTTTAAGGGTGTCTTCACGGTGGGTTACGATGACCGGACAGCAGAAGAAACGAATGCCGAGCTGCCCCCGGTAGCGTTGAACGGATTCCCGGTCAAGTATGGCGACCAGATTGCGGTTTCATATGAAAACCAAGTTCGCCGGGTTGAAGTCAATAATGGCGCCAATGGGGGGATCCAGCCTTTCAGCAAACGTTACACCGGCGATGAAATGGCCGTGCGCACCAGCTTCACCTTGGCCGAGTGTTTCTTCGAACTGGCCAAGAAACACCGAGAGATGGACCAGGAAAGCCTCGCCCGACGCGAGATTGGCCACGCCCGGAAACTTCTGGCTGAAGCCTTGGCCACCCACCGCGACGAGGAGTTGAAAGCCCATGCCGAGTATCTGCTCGGCAACTTGGCCCAGGAGTTCGCCGACCTTGCTAAGAATGACGTCAGCAAGCTTCCCATGTACCAGGACGCCCTCGCCCGCTTCTCCAAGATCCCGACCGATTACCCGGAAAGCGAGTTCGCAGCCAAAGCCCAGTACAAGACTGCCCTCGTCTATGAGAAGATGGGCGAGATTGACAACTCAGTTGAGGAGTACGTCAAACTGGCTTACAAGTATCCCAACCACGAGTTGATCCCAATGGTCATGTCCCGCCTTGGGGACTACTTCCAGAAGAAGGGGCAACAGTTCAAGGACCGCGCAAAGCCCCTTCGCGAAAAGACGGATGAACCTTCAGTTGCAGAAGTGTTGCGACTGGATGGTCTGTCCTATCCCGAATTCCTCAACGCGGCTATGGTTTTCACCAAGTTGTTAACCCGCTTTCCAGATGATCCATTGGCCGGGCTGGCGGGTATTCGTGCAGGCCAGAACTTTATGCGAGCCTTACAGTACGAAAAGTCGATCAATGTCTTTCAAGACGTGATTGAAAACGAGGAATTCGAAGGAGGGAAAATCCGCGCCCAAGCCATGTTCTGGGGCGCTTACAGCCGGGAACTTTACCCGACGTCAAAAGAAGACTACCGTACCCGAGGAAAAATGATCCGTGAAGCCTATCAAATGTACAGACGTATCACGTTCGACTTCCCCGACAGCATCTGGGCCAAACGCGCTAGGGGACGGCTTGCAGACCCAGTTTTCGAGCGGATCATTGAAGTGGAGAACGAAGCACGCGAACGCTTGTTAGAGGCGATGAAGAACCGCTAAAAAAGGAGATTGATTCTGGATACGAAAGAAAAGGAAATGGTTAAGACGGAGCTTGGTGAGGACACCAAGATCCGAGTTAGTCTTCGCAGTCACACCAAGGTGGACACAGGTGGTTGGTTTTGCGACCGACCAGTTTGGGTTTCTCTCACTTCCGATGAAATCCTACTAACTGCGGCAGGGAAACGTCCATTTTTCGAAAGAATTCTAATTCAAAATTGTGGGGAGTCTCATTATAACGCAGCAACTGGAGAGCTTGTTATTTCTCCGGCTGAATCCTTAATGTGCAAACAGCTTGCATTCCATCCAGATGAAGCAATTGAACTACTCAAGGCGATAGGAATCGAGGAGTCGAAATGGATGAACCATTCCGACCTAGATCTTACAGAACCTGATGAGAAATATGACTTTATTACAGCAACTGATGATACTCGAGTATTAGAGGAACCTAAGCCTCCTAGGATTGAAACAGAGCCATCAACCACAAAGCCCTCAAGATTTGCCAAATTTAAAAACAAAAACCTCTAACCATTTACCGAAACCAATACTATGCTAGTACACATACTAAAAGGCGGGCCTATGATGATCCCGCTGGTGATCTGCAGCCTAATAAGTCTGGCAGTCGTTTATGACCGCTGGGCTGCATTCAAAAAAAACCGCCAAATCGACACCCGCTCCTTGCGCGCCAAAATCCTTGAGCATTTAGAAGCGAACAACGTCGTCGGTGCGATCAATGAGTGTGAGACAAATAAAGGTCCCGTTGCGGCAGTCTTGTTGGCCGGCCTTCGCTCTTACAGCCACCTCTATTCCAAAGGTGAAAGCTCCGAGACCATGCGATTGGTCGTGGGTCAAGTTATGGAAGAATATAGTGCTCAAGCCATGAGCGTTGTAAATAAACGCTTAGATGTACTCACGACTATCGGAACTGCAGCTCCCCTACTCGGTATGACAGGAACAGTTACTGGCATGATCGCTTCATTTGCGGGGCTGGCCGATGCCGGTAGTATTGGCGGCAGTGGTGGACAAGTGGCAGAGGGCATAGCCGAGGCACTAGTCACTACCGCAGTGGGACTAATCGTCGCACTTATGGCTGTGATCCCGCAGAGTGTCTTCAATCGCTGGAGTGATCAGATCGAACTAGAGCTTGAAGAAAGCAGCAGCGAAATGGTCGAGTTCATACTCACCTATCACTGATCGGAAAGGCTTCGATGCGGCAAAAAGGCCAGAAAAGAAAAAAGAGGCAAAGGGACGGAGAAATCCCAACCAATTCCTTTTCCGACATAGCGTTCTTATTGATCATTTACTTCTTGGTGGCAACTACGCTGGTCAAGGTAAAGACCATCACTGCGGAAATGCCAACAGGTGAGAAGAACGCAGAAAGTCAGTCAGACAAGACACCAACGATCAACCTTCGAGCCGGAGATATCCATTTCAATGATAAGAAAATCGATATCGAAGAATTGAATATCAAGCTCGCTGAACTCGACTTACAGGCAAAGGATCCCTCCAAGCGAGTGATCCTCTTGGAAAGCGTAGACGGTACGCCCTACCAAGACTACTTCCAAGCTCTAGCCACCATCAGTGCACATGGTGGAGTCGTGGCAATCGTCGAAGAAGATGAATAAAGGATGAAAGCGAGCAGAGCCAATCGTAAGAAGCGCCGTCACGTTCCCGTACCTATTGCGAGTATGGGTGACATCGCTTTCTTGCTCATCATATTCTTTCTGGTTTGCAGTGAGGTCTCTAAGGATAAGACCAATCTCCAAGTGACTCTTCCGGAATCACGGCATGTAGCGAAAAACGAGGCTACTTTCGCAGCTAGGGTTGCAATCGATGAAGATGGAGAAGTCTACCTAGACGGGGTACAGGTCGACGGGGCTAAAGACATAGAATGGGGTGTTCGTGCTTTGTTAACTAATACAGTCACGGAGGAACAAAGATATGTGCAATTTAAATGTGACGCCGTGATCCCTAAAGAAACTTTTGAACCTGTCATAAAGGCAATCGCCGAGGCTGGAGGAAGACTGAAAGCCGTCGGAGAGTTGGAAAATTGAATTTTAACTAAATGAAAACATGAGCAAGAAACTCAAAGATAATGACATCACTTCAGATGACCTCCTTTCGGACTTCCGAGGCAAGGGACTCTTCCCGATCCTCATTTTCACTGTTCTAGTACACGGAGTCGTCCTACTTGGATCCAGTGTGCCATGGATGATGGAAAACTTATTTTCCTCCGTGGACGAAAATGCTTCTGAAGAAAAGCGAATCCAGGAAGCAGTTAGGGAGGCGACAGGCTCCTTGAGAGACATTGCGGATAAATATGGAATCCATCCCGAAGAACTGAGCAGTCAGTTCACCAAGAAGGATAAGCAAGTTCCTACTTCAACGACTACGCAGGTGAAGGCAGAAACTACCACTACTGAAACTCCGGTAGAAGTAGATACCAATAGTACCCAAGATCAACCCAAGTCCGCAATCGAGAAGGAAATTGAAGTGAAAGCAACCGGTCCGTCCTTGCCCGCCATCCCGCAGCAAGAAGAGGAAGATCTATTTAAATAATATCCGGGGTTGTCCCCGCATGAACGCAATCAGAAAAGATTTAGTCCAACTGGACAGGGCATCCCGGATTCCAACAGATCCGTCTTCGTCCAAGGCTCTGATATGTAGTGTCGCAGCGATCCTGTTATCCACGTTGGGGATTGCGTCCTGGTATTTAGGAACACCCGCTCTTGAAGCATGGCTAGGGGCCAACCCAAGCGCCCGTTCTTTACTAGGTAGCAACAACACTCGTGACCTGATCGGTGTAAGCTTCAAAATCTTTGGATTCGTAGGCTTGGTTTGTGGAGTCACGGGAGTGGCATCCCTGATTCGCAAGGGTTTGACCTATCTGCTGTTACGAATCGGTTTGAGCACAGTTTACTTGGCAGTGGCTTTTTATGTGGGAGTTGTATGGCAGGGGCTGTTCTCAATACTTCATGCCGAGATCCAATTAAATGGTGCCGAGCAAGACCGCGCAACCATCCTAATCCTTTGGTGGAAATTCTCTTGGCCTGCTCTGGCAGTTGCGATCTACACGGTCTGGTTGCATATCATGCTGCGTAGCCGCTCGGTCTATTCGTCATTCACGCGTAACCTAGGTCAACCAATGGCAGGTGATAAGGCCTTGGAAGGTCTTCGTACGCATGGTTCAGACCCTCAATATCGTAAAAGCGTCTATGCGAGTACTCTGACTCATATTACCATTCTTATCCTAATTCCCTGGATACTCCAAATGGGAGGCTGTGTCACTCCCTATAAAGTCCCCAAGGGGAGCGGAAACCCAGTCGTAGCCATGGTCAAGATGGTTAAACCCAAGAAAAAAAAGAAAAAGACCCTGACCCTTCGCCCGGATTCAGCAATTCTCTTCGAAATACCAGACCTAGACGAAACTGAGGCCGATCAGGAGATGAAAGAGATGACGGAGTTGACCTACGAGGCCAACCCAAATGCGGCAGTTGGACAACTCGGTAAGGGTGGAGGCGATAAGGGAGGTTGGCCTGAAGGGATGGACGACTATAAGATTCGTTTCATCCGTCTTGATCATGGAGGGCAAGGATGGGACGATGGAATGCACCAGACCGGTGCGGATATTAACTTCCTTCGTCATTTTTCCGGTGTGACCGGGTTCAAGAAGATCGCTCGAAAAGGTGAGAGCCATGGCATTGCTATGCTAGCTAAGTACCCGAAGGACGGGTTTCCTCCCTTTGTCTACATGACAGGCAACCACAACATGGGACGAGTCGGCAGTAGGGAGATAAAAGCTTTAAGAGAATATTGCCTGGGCGGTGGCATGTTAATTGGAGACGCAGGCAGCAGTCATTTCCACAACTCATTTACCCACTTCATGCGCCAAGTGTTTCCCGACAAACAGATGCTGGCTATCGCCGATGATGATATAATTTATCAACTCCCATACACATTTCCAGAAGGAGCCCCAGCCTTCTGGCACCATGGTGGTCGCAGAGCCTTGGGTATAAAACACGAAGGACGATGGGTTGTGTTCTATCATCCAGGAGATATGAACGATGCCTGGAAACTCCAAGGGTATACCGATGTGACCCCTGAAATGCGGGATGCGGCCATGAACCTAGGAATCAACTTGGTTCGCTATTCATTCGACAATTGGAATGACGCCGTCGCCAAAGCGAGGAAATAAAGATGCCTTTCGAGTGGAATATGGATTACTTCAGCCTGAGCGGCTACGCCAGTGTCATGGCCTTGGTGTTGGTCTTCACGCTTTGGTTCATACATTTTATTTTCAAGCCTCAACAAATAGTCTGCTACTTAGCTATGGGGATGGCCATCATGGCTTTTTCATTAGGGAAGCACAACTCATTGACCTATGTTAACAAGATCCAGCCGGACCGCTCGCAACAAAAGGCGGAGCTGGAAGCAAAAATTGCGGCCGAACAACAAGCAGTACTTGACCAACGAGGTGAACAAGTTGCTCAAATTCGCTTTGCAGAGGATGCCGAGGATGAGTTCCTCGACCGTGCAGGATTGGATGATGAAGATCTGGAGAATCTCGACAATATCAGGGAAGAGCTGACTCCGGACTGGAAGCGAGAAAAGAAAAAACGATCAGCCTCCACCGAGGGATCGGAGGGTGAAGGAATGGACACTGCTGCAATAGAAGAATCCGCGGAACCAGAGCCGATTGTGATGCTCGAAGCTGACCTCATGCGAGCTAATCATTTCGACTACTGGAACCTCCAGATATCAAAGTGGTGCATGGGACTTGGTTTGCTAATCATTCTCTACGACTACATTCGCCGCCACAATCGATATGAATCAGCCTATTTCCCGTTAAAGATCCCGAGTGCACTTGCAAACCTAGTTACTCCGTATCCATCTGTGGTAGACCGAAGCAGTAAGCCACGTCGTAGTGTTCCAGATGAGCTCGTCTGGTTAACCAAACGGGGCGATCCTTTCGTATACTTCTCATCAAATTCGGCAAATACAAAAGAAGTCTATGATGCGCTGGTGTCATTCTTTGGAAAAAAGAAGAACTCCCTCCAAATCATTAAAACAAGCACCTCAGCATTCACTGACAACTTTGCTTTTGAAAGCTGGTGGTTTGGTAGGTCTTCAGTCATTGT
>MDTA01188061.1_pt1 | contig 16129 bp, 11 predicted proteins | sample 811151 | NCBI WGS metagenome assembly MDTA01 (sample SAMN05326648, study PRJNA326480) | marine metagenome | isolation source: seawater | place: Indian Ocean: South | collected 2010 | reverse complement strand
TAATGTTGATTCATTAATTAAATGGATTAATGATTATAAATTAAATACTCAACCATTATATAGCTCTTTTCTTTATAATGAATATGATCACTCAATTGAAAATGTTGAAGAAATTAAGCCCTTGTATAATGAAAACTCACATTTAATTGATGGAAGATTAATTATTAAAAACAATTTTGATGAGCTTTTAAATCAAAATAAAAATCTCGTAATTTTTGGAGAAGATTCAGGAAAAATAGGAGGTGTAAATCAAGGATTAGAAGGTTTACAAGATAAATATGGGAAAGAAAAGGTTGATGACAGAGGAATTAGAGAGGCATCAATTGTTGGCGAAGGAATTGGATTAGCGCTTAGGGGTTTTAGACCTATTGCAGAAATTCAATATTTAGATTATTTAATTTTTGCTATTCAAACCCTAAGTGATGATTTAGCGACAATGTTGTATAGAAGTGTTGGAAAACAATTAGCTCCACTAATAATTAGAACAACAGGTCACAGATTAGAAGGTATATGGCACTCGGGCTCACCAATTGGAATGCTTATTAATTCTCTTAGAGGTGTAAGAATACTTCTTCCAAGAAACATGGTTAAAGCTGCTGGCATGTATAATGCATTATTAAAGTCCTATGAGCCTGCAATTGTTATTGAACCTTTAAACGCATATCGTTTAAAAGAAAAAGAACCAATTAACTATGCTGATTTTTGCCCAAAGATTGGTAAAGTTGATTATATAAGAAGAGGAGAAGATATTACCGTTGTTTACTATGGATCTACGTTAAGAATTGTAGATAAAGCATGTGATTTACTTAAAGAACATGATATAAACATTGATTTAATTGATATTCAATCTATTATTCCATTTGATATTGATAATGATATTGTAAAGAGTTTAAAAAGAACAAATAAGCTTGTTGTTATCGATGAAGATTATCCTGGAGGTGCAAGTTCTTATATAATGAATAAAATATTGGAAGAAAATGATGGATATAAATTTTTAGATTCAAAACCAATTACTCTAACAGCAGTTGAGCACAGACCACCATATGGTTCTGACGGCGATTATTTTACTAAACCGTCAATTGATGATGTTTTTGAGACTCTGTATAAAGTCATGCAAGAATATAATCCTGGTAAATTTAAATTAAGATTATCCTAAAATTTCTAACGCAAGCTGAGTTAAAATTCTATTATTCTCTGTAGTAGTTGAAATACCCTTAGATTTTAAGTCATATCCTTTTATAATATCTAAAACCTTAACTGTTTCTTTCATATTAATATTCATACTAGCATTTTTAAAATCATTTAAAAAAAAGGCATTAACCCCAATTTTTTGAGAAATTTCTGCATTATTTGATTTATTAAGAGAATGTATTTGAAATATTTTAGTATAATAATTATACAAATTACTCAATACGATTTGTATGGGATATTTACTTGAATTTTTAGAAAAATACTCAGATATTTTTAAAACCTTATTTAAATTTCTTTTTCCATATTGATTTTGTAATTCGAAAAGATTGTACTCATTATTTATTCCAAAATGATTAAGAATAGTTTTTTCATCTATTTCTTTTGAATCACCATGGTGAAAACATAACTTTTCAAATTCATTATTTATTTTACTTAAATTATTTCCAGTTAATTCTGTTACAAGTTGGGTTGTTTTATAGTCTAGTTCAAATCCATATTGATTTGAAATATATTTAACCCAAGGAGATAATTGGTTGTTATAAATCTTTTTAAAATTTATAATTTTTCCATTAGTTTTAAAAAAGTCAATGATGTGTTTTTTTTTACTAAAATTTGGATCACTTATAAAAAACACAATAACTGATGATTTTGGAATAGAAGACAGATTCTTTGAATACTTTTCGATGTCTTTAATTAAATTGTTTGAGTCTCTGATTAAAAAAAATTGAATATCACCCATCATTGGAAAATTACTAGCTTTTAAAAGTAAATTTTCAAATTTTGTTTCATGACCGTACAATACATTTTCATTAAAAGATTTTAACTCTAAATCAGTTTTATCTTTAAAAATTTTAATTATAATATTAGTAAAATATATTTCTTCAGAATTAATAATAAATAGATTGTCCGAAATATTATTTTGTAATGTTATTACGGCATCTTTAAATTGTTCTACATTTGATATTGTTATCATGAAAAAATTAAATTTTAAAACCTATAATTTTAAGATAAAAAATAAAGATAATAAATCATATATTTTTGACATAGTTAGAAAAAAGTATATTATACTAACTAAAGAAGAATGGGTTAGACAAAATACTGTTTTCTATTTAATTAATGAGCTTAAGATTCCATTATCTCATATAAACGTTGAAAAAGAGTTTATTATAAATAATCTAAAAAAAAGATTTGATATTGTAGTTTATAGTAAAACTGGACATTGTTCAATTCTTGTTGAATGCAAATCTTTCAACATTAAATTAAATGAAAAAGCAATTGATCAAATTTTGATTTATAATAAGTTTTTAAAATCTAGCTATTTAATGATTACAAATGGAATTAATCATTTATTTTTAAAAAACTTGAATGAAAAGGTTGATGTTATAAATCATCTTCCGTTTTACTTAGATCTATGAAAGTATCAATTGTAGTTTTAAATTTTAATGGAATTAATCTTTTAAAAAAATTTATTCCTCAATTAATAAAGAATTCTAATGGATATGATATTTATGTTGTAGATAATAATTCATCTGATAATTCAATTTCTTTTTTAAAAACAGAATTTCCGGAAGTTAAAATTATAAGAAACAAAGAGAATTATGGGTATGCAGGTGGATATAATAGTGGACTAAAACAAATTGATTCAGATTTGTTTATTTGTTTAAACAATGATGCAACTTTTTTAGATAATAAATCTATTGAAAACATTGTTAAAGTTTTTAAAAAAAACTCTTCTATAATAGCAGCGCAACCAAGAATAATTAACTACTCAAATAAAGATTTCTATGATTATGCTGGTGCATCTGGCGGCTTCATTGATTTGTTTGGATTTCCTTTTTGTAGAGGAAGAATATTAAATCACATAGAAAACTCTACAAGCTATCAAACAACTAGAGAGGTTTTTTGGGCAAGTGGAGCTTGCTTAGCAATAAGAAAAAAGTCATTTGAATCAGTTAATGGTTTTGATTCATCTTTTTTTGCTCATATGGAAGAAATAGATTTATGCTGGAGGTTGAAAAATAAAGACATTAATAATAAAATTGTTGTTATTGGAAACTCTAGTGTTTATCACTTAGGTGGTGGAACACTTAATGACAACTCATCATTTAAATATTATTTGAATTTTAGAAATTCAATCATAATGTTAGTAAAGAACCTTCCCAAGAGAATGTTATTTATTTCTTTATTTGGAAGGTTTTTAACTGATTTATTGATTTTAGTTTTTTCAATATTAACCTTAAGGTTTAATGTTTTTTTTGGTTTAATTAGAGCATATTCTTATTTAACAATTAATGTTTTTAAATTAAAGCGAGTTAAATCAAACAATGAGTATTATAAATTTTACTACTGTAAATCAATTTTTTACAATTATTTCTTTAGAAGTAAAAAAATCTTTTCTAAAATTTAATAAAATTTTAACCAGAAACTTTTCTTTAATTTTATAAATTAGATAAAAATATAAATCATGAAAAAAAGCATTTTATACCTATTGAGTTTTATTGTTTTATTGTCTTCATGTGTTTCTCAGAAGAAATATGCTGAACTTGAAGCAACTAATCAAAAAAACCTAAATCTTTTAAATTCTGCCACAGTAAAACTAAATACATGTCTTGATGAAAAAGCAACTGCTGAAGCTAATATGAAAGCTCTTCAAGATCAAGTTGTTTTCTTAAAGGCAAACAACCAAGATTTAATAAATAATATGGGTAATCTAACTACTCTTTCTCAAAAGGGTGCAGAAAACCTTGAAAAATCTTTAGAAAGTCTCAAAGAAAAAGATCTGGTTATCAGAACAATGCAAGATGCAGTTACTAGAAGAGATTCAGTTACTTTGGCTTTAGTAACAAGCTTAAAGGGTGCATTTATAGATATTAATGATAACGATATTGAAGTGAATGTTGAAAAGGGAGTAGTATTTATCTCTATCTCAGATAAACTTTTATTCAATAGTGGTAGCTATTATGTTTCAGACAGAGCAAAAGAAGTTCTTGGAAAAGTTGCTCAAGTTGTTTTAGATAAACCAGAAATTGAATTTATGGTTGAAGGTCATACTGACAACGTTCCAATTCAAAATGAAATACTTCTTGATAACTGGGATTTAAGTGTTAAAAGAGCTACTTCAGTAGTTAGAGTTTTACAAAATGATTTTGGTGTCCCACCTGAAAGAATGACTGCCGCTGGTAGAAGTTCTTACATCCCTGTCATGGATAATGACACATCAGATGGTAGAGCCAAGAATAGAAGAACAAGGATTGTTGTTCTTCCAAAACTTGATCAATTTTATGATTTAATTGAACAAGGAATGAAAGCAGCAACAAACTAATTTTTAACAATTTATATGAGAAAAGGGGACATTTTATGTTCCCTTTTTTTTATTTAATAACCTTTAATTTTGCAAATTTTAGAAGAACTTTTTTTTCTCCTGAATTATTAAAATTAATTGTTGCTCTTGAATTTTCGCCATCTTCCTCAATTTGCTTAACCTCACCTTTTCCAAATCTTTCATGAAAAACCACATCATTAATTTTAATATTAATCTTAATTTTCTCAGAGGATGATTTAAATGATTTCAGTTTTGATATGTTCTTTCTTTTTTTAAAGTTTCTTAGCCTTAATAAAGTGTTATCAATATGAGAAGGTTGTTGTTGATCTAAAGAGTTTTTATTCGTGTATTTATTGTCAATTTCAGAAAGAAATCTACTTGGTTCACATTCAATTAGATTTCCCCATTTAAACCTTTGATTACAGTAACTTAATGTTAAACTTTTTTCAGCTCTGGTCATTGCTACATAAAATAACCTTCTCTCTTCTTCCACTTCTTCTCTAGAATTAATACTCATTATTGATGGAAATAAATTCTCTTCCATTCCTAAAACATATACAATTGGAAACTCCAATCCTTTTGCCATATGAACTGTCATTAGAGAAACTTTTTCATTAGAAACTTGTTTATCAGTCTCTGAATATAGCGCAACATCCTCTAAATATCTTGAAAGTGACTTGTCTGATTCAAAGAGTTCTTCTTGACCTTCTATAAAATCATTAATACCATTTACTAACTCTTCTATATTTTCAATTCTATTAAAAGACTCTAATGATCCTTCATTTTTATAAAAATTTACAATTTGTATTTTATTAATTATGTGTGATACTGTTTCGTATGCATTGTTATTTTGAGAAAAAACTTTAAAAGAAAGAATTTGGTTCCTGAAATTCTCTAATTTTTCTATCGTTCCTTTGTTAATTTTTACTGAAGGATCATTAAGATTTGAAATAGAATCAAAAAGTGAGATATTTTGTCTTTCAGAGACTAATGTTAATTTATCTAAAGTAGTCTGTCCAATTCCTCTTGAGGGAAAATTTATGATTCTTCTTAAACTCTCTTCATCATTTAGGTTTTCAATTAATCTTAAATAAGCTAAAACATCTTTTATTTCTTTTCTCTGGTAAAAAGATAATCCACCAAAAACCTGATATTCAATATTAATTTTTCTCAAGGCATCCTCTACAGCTCTAGATTGAGCATTTGTCCTGTATAAAACTGCAAATGATGAATTACTGAGAAATTCATTATTCTTTCTCTCAAATATATTAGAAGCAACAAATCTTCCTTCATCAGAATCTGAAATTGATTTATTAATAGTAATTTTTTCACCATCACTATTTTGAGTCCATATGGTTTTATCTAACTTAAACTGATTATTTTGGATTAATGAGTTTGCACACTGTACAATATTATTTGATGATCTGTAGTTTTGTTCTAGTTTATAAGTTTTACAATCTGGGTAGTGTTTTTTGAAATTTAGAATATTATCAATGTTAGCCCCTCTAAAACTATAAATACTCTGAGAGTCATCTCCTACAACACAAAGATTTTGATGTCGATCAGAAAGAGCTTTTATAATTAGATACTGTGAGTAGTTAGTATCTTGATATTCATCAACTAGTATATACCTAAACTTATCTTGATATTTAGAAAGGACCTCAGGAAATTTATTCAATAATTCATTTGTTTTAAGTAAAAGATCGTCAAAATCCATAACAGAAGATCTAAAACATCTTTCAACATATCTTTTATAAATAATTCCGAATTCTGATCTTTTAGACATTTTATCAACTTCAATCATCTCAGGATTGTTAAAATAGTTTTCAACCGTAATAAAATTATTCTTTAAAGAGGAAATCCTATTTCTTATTTGTTTAGCCTTATAATGATCTTTATTTAAATTCAGCTCTTTAATAATATTTGAAACCAATCTTTCTGAATCATATGTATCATATATTGTAAAATTTGTAGGATAACCTAATAAAGGTGCTTCAGATCTTAAAATCCTTGCAAAAACCGAATGGAATGTGCCCATCCATATGTTTCTAGCTTGTGAATCACCTACACTTTCTGAAATTCGTTTTTTCATTTCAGCCGCTGCCTTGTTTGTAAATGTCAAGGCTAAAATATTAAAGGGGTCAATATTCTGATTAATTAAATGAACAATACGATAAGTCAGAACTCTTGTTTTTCCAGATCCAGCTCCAGCAATAACAATCAACGGACCATTTTTATGAATTACAGGAAGTTTTTGTTGTTCGTTAAGTTTCTGAAGGTATTCAGTCAATTTTAAGTTTTAACTGTTATTAAACTTTAAAGTTAATAAATTAAATTTGAGAAGTGAACCCCAATAAATTAAATACTTCTTTAGAGTTTATAAAAGGAATAGGTAAAATTAGATCTAAATTAATTAGAGATGAATTAAAAATAGATACATGCCAACAAATGCTTTATAATTTTCCATTCAGATATATAGATAGATCTAAATTTTTTAAAATTTCTGAAATTAAAAATGAAATGGTTCATGTTCAGATTAAAGGAGTATTTAAAGATTTAAAACTGGTAAAATTTTCCAATAAATATAGACTTGAGGGAAAATTTTTTGATGGATATAATTACATGACAATTAACTGGTTTAAAGGTCTAAGTTGGGTAGAAAAATCAATTGAACTTAATAAAGAATATGTATTGTTTGGTAGATTATCTTGGTTTAACAATACACCTAATATGGTTCATCCAGAATTTGAAAGAATGAATTCAATTGTAAAAAAAGGTTTTGTAAAGATTAAACCCGTTTATCATTCAACAGAAAAACTTATTAATCATGGAATAACAAATAATTTTTTTATAAAAATTATTAAAAATATTTTTTTATTTGTTGAAGATGAATTAAATGAAAATCTTAATAAAGAAATTAATGAAAAATATAATTTTTATTCTACAAGAAAATCATTAATTAATATACATTTTCCTAAAGATTTTAAGCATTTAGAAATAGCTAAGAAGAAAATAATATTTGAAGAGTTTTTCTTCAATCAATTAAGGTTTAATCTAATTAAAATCAAAAGAAAAAGAATTAATCCTGGATATTACTTTCCTTTAATCAGCAATAAATTCAAGACTTTTTACGACAGTAAATTAAACTTTGATTTAACAAATTCTCAAAAAAAGGTCTTAAAGGAAATTCGCGAAGATTTTTTTAGTAAAAAACAAATGAATCGTCTACTTCAAGGCGATGTTGGTTCAGGAAAGACAATTGTTGCTATTATGTCAATTATAATTGCTGTTGAAAATAATTTTCAATCATGCGTTGTTGCACCTACTGAAATTTTAGCACAACAACATTTTTCATCTTTTATTAACTATTTAAGTGATATTAATATTAATGTTGAAGTTTTAACTGGCTCAACAACTAAATCACAGAGAAAATTAATATTATCTGATTTAATTATTGGTAAAATAGATGTTTTAATTGGAACGCATGCTCTTTTTGAAGATGATGTTATGTTTAAAAATCTTGGTTATGTGGTAATTGATGAACAACATAAGTTTGGTGTTAAGCAAAGAAGTAAAATGTGGAAAAAAAACAACCCCCCTCCTCATGTTTTAATTATGACTGCAACTCCAATACCCAGAACATTGACAATGAGTTTATATGGAGATCTTGATATATCAATAATAGATGAGATGCCACCAGGAAGAAAGGATATTGTTACAGTTCACAGAAAGGATAGTAATAGGTTAAAAGTATTTGCTTTTTTAAAAGATCAAATTAAGTCAGGAAGACAAGTCTATATAGTATATCCACTAATTGAAGAATCTAAAAAAATGGATTTAAAGTTTCTTGAAGATGGCTATGAAAGTTTATTAAGGGATTTTCCAAGAGATAAATACCAAGTTGGAGTTTTACATGGAAAGATGAAAAATAATGATAAAGATTTCGAAATGAAAAGATTTATTGATGGTAAAACAAATATTTTAATTTCAACAACAGTAATTGAAGTTGGTGTTAATGTTCCAAATGCATCTGTTATGATTATTGAAAGTGCCGAAAGATTTGGACTGTCTCAAATGCATCAACTTAGGGGAAGAGTTGGTAGAGGAAGTTATGAAAGTTATTGTATTCTGATGACTAAAGATAATTTAAGTAATGATGCACAAACTAGAATAAAAGCAATGACAGAGACTAACAATGGTTTTAAAATTTCTGAAATAGATTTAAAATTAAGAGGACCTGGTGATGTTTTAGGTACAAGACAGAGTGGTGATTTAGATTTTAAGCTTGGTGACATAGTGAATGATGGTGATGTATTTAATGAAGCTTTTGAAGAAGTTAAAAAACTATTATCAACTGATCCTGATTTAAAAAACATATCTAATAACAATATAAAATCATATTTGGTTAATAATTCAAATAATAAATCCTGGAATATAATTGGTTAATTAATTATTGATAATATATCTTTACAGAAATGAAAATTTCTTTTAAATGGATCTCTGAAATTATAGACGAAAATCTAGATTTTAAAGAATGTGCTGAATTACTTACTGATATTGGATTAGAGGTTGAAAAGTCTTATGATTTTTCAAATACAAATACTGATCTTTCTCAACTTTTAATTGGAAAGGTTAAAGAATGTATTAAACACCCTAATGCAGATAGACTAAAATTAACTACTGTTGATATTGGTGATTCTGATGATCTTAAAATTATTTGCGGTGCACCTAACGTAGATGTAGATCAAACAGTAGTTGTTGCTCCTGTTGGTAGTACTTTAACAAGTATAAAAGGTGATTCATTAAAGATAAAAAAAGCGAAAATAAGGGATATTGAAAGTCATGGAATGTTGTGTGCAGAAGATGAAATTGGCATAGGCGAATCTCATGATGGAATTATAATATTAGACAGAGAAATTAAACCTGGAACCAAAGCCTCAAAAGTATTTAAATCTTATTCCGATAAAATTTTTGAAATCGGACTTACACCAAACAGATGTGATGCTATTTCTCATTTTGGTGTATCTAGAGACTTACGTGCAGCTATTTCATACAGAAAAGATAAGCAAATTGATTTGATATCACCTTCCATTTCAAATTTTCACAATACAATTATTTCTCCAAATCTTAATATTGATATTTCTGACTCAAAAGATTGTCGAAGATTCTGTGGGCTGATTATTAATAATATTGAAATTAAAGATTCACCAGATTTTATTAAAAACAGACTAAATGCAATTGGCATTAATCCTATAAATAATATTGTTGATATTACTAACTATGTTATGCATGAATTAGGACAACCACTTCATGCCTATGACAGGAATAAAATCAAATCAAATACAATTAAAATTCAAAAATTTTCTAATCCTAAAAAGTTTATAACCTTAGATGGTGAAGAAAGAGATTTAACAAATGATGATTTGATGATTTGTGATGATAATACACCGATGTGTATTGCAGGAATTTATGGTGGGTTAAATCATTCAGTAACTGATGATACCACTACAATATTTCTAGAAAGTGCTTATTTTGACCCAGTAACAATTAGAAAATCCTCTAAACATCACCTCCTTAATACTGATTCATCATATAGATTTGAAAGAGGAGTTGATCTAGATAATACAGAATTTGCTTTAAAACGTGCAGCTGCACTTATTATTGAACATTGTAATGGAGAAATTATAAGTGATTTAATGGATGAATACCCAGGAAAAATTGATGAAAAAAACATAGTACTGAACTTCAACAATGTTGATAAACTTATAGGTTTTAAAATTGATAAATTAAAAATTAAATCAATACTTAATTTGCTTGATTTTAAGATTAATAATGTAACTGATATTTCTGCTGGTATTACTATTCCTAACTACAGACATGATGTTAATAGAGAGTGTGATGTAATTGAAGAAATTTTAAGAATTCATGGTTATAATAACATTGAAATCGATAAAAAACTTAATATTTCTATATCATCATTAACAAATTCTAATAATAAATATCAAAATCTTATTTCAGACTATCTATCTTCATTAGGTTTTAATGAAATTATGAATAACTCACTTGTTGGTGAAAAATCATCTCAAAAAGATAATAAAGTAATATTACTTAATTCTTTAAGTTCTGATATTTCAGCTATGAGAACTTCATTATTACCAGGAATGTTAAAGTCTCTTTCTCATAACATTAATAGAAAGAATACAGACTTAAAATTTTATGAATTTGGCTCCACGTATAAAAAACAAAATGATGTTTACAAGGAAAGTAAAAAACTTGGAATCATTCTTTCGGGAGAAATAATTCAAAGTTCCTGGTATTCAAAAAATAATAAATCGGACCTGTTTATATTAAAAAATATTATTCTTAATATTCTAGAAAAATTTGGAATAAATTATAAAGAAACACATGAGAATAATAGAATTGTTATATCATATGCAAAAAATAATGCTAAAATTGAAAAAGTTGAAAAATCATTACTTTCTAAGTTTGAAATTAATGATTATGAAGTATTTTACGCATCAATTGAGATAGATACTATATATGAATCTAAAACAGATGAATTTTTTAAAGTAAAGAAATTGTCAAAATATCCTCAAGTAAGAAGAGACTTTTCATTCATTATTGATAATAAAATTCTTTTTAATGATTTAATGAATACTATTAAACAGACAAGTAAATTGATAAAAGAAATTAAACTTATGGATGTTTATGATGGTAAACCCCTGAAATCAAATGAAAAATCTTACTCATTTTCTGTAGTTCTAGAGGATATAAATAAAACTCTTGAAGATTCTGAAATAAATAAGATTTCAGAAAAAATTATTAAAGAGACTTCAAAAAAGTTTAATGCTGTTTTAAGGAGTTAATATATTTCTTCCCTTAGTAATTTAACCTTGTTGTCAGAAAGATAATCTTCAAAAGTCATTAATTTATCGATTATTCCATTAGTTCCTATTTCAATAACTCTATTACCAACTGAATTAGCAAACTCATAATCATGTGTGGTTAGAATTAAATTTCCTTTGAATTTAATTAAAGAATTATTTAATGTTTGTATTGTTTCTAAATCTAAATGATTTGTTGGTTCATCTAACATTAAAAAATTTGATCTTTCCATCATCATTTTTGAAAGAATACATCTAACCTTTTCTCCTCCTGAAAGAACATTACATGATTTCAAGGCTTCTTCGCCACTAAAAATCATTTTACCTAAAAAACCTCTTATAAAAACTTCTTCTCTCTCTTCATCATTATTTGCCCATTGTCTTAACCAGTCAATTAGATTAATGTTTTTATTAAAATATGAGTCATTATTTAAAGGCAAATAAGAGCTGCTTATGGTACTACCCCATCGAAATTCTCCACTATAATTAGTATCGATTCCATTAATAATTTCGTAAAATTTTGAAGATATTTTGGAGTCTTTTGAATATAACACCACTTTATTTCCTTTATTTAATGTGAAATCAATTGGCTTTGAAATTTCATCAAATGATAGCTGATTTACATTTAAAATTTGATCTCCACTTTCTCTGTCCATTTCAAATATGATTCCTGGATATCTTCTTGATGAAGGTTTAATTTCTTCGATATTAAGTTTATCAATCATCTTTTTTCTAGATGTAGCTTGTTTAGATTTTGCAACATTAGCACTAAATCTTGCAATAAACTCTTCAAGTTCTTTTTTCTTTTCTTCAGCCTTTTTATTTTGCTGAGCTCTCTGCTTTAGAGCAAGTTGACTTGATTCATACCAAAAAGAATAGTTCCCAGTATAATGAGTTATTTTTCCAAAATCTATATCTGAAATATGAGTACAAACTGTATCAAGAAAATGTCTGTCGTGTGACACTACAATTACTGTGTTCTCATAATTTATTAAAAAATTTTCTAACCATTTTATAGTTTCAAAATCTAATTCATTAGTTGGTTCATCCATAATTAGTATATCTGGATTTCCAAATAGTGACTGAGCAATTAAAACTCTAACTTTAGTTTTACCATCAAGTTCAGACATCATATTATAATGCAGATCTTCATTGACACCTAATTGTGATAATAAAGATGCTGCATCACTTTCAGCATTCCAACCATCCATTTCTTCAAATTTATTTTGCAATTCCCCTACTCTAACACCATCAGTATCAGAAAAATCTGACTTAGAATATAAATCATCCATTTCTTTTTTTATTTCATAAAGTTCATTATTTCCCATTAGTGTTGATTGCAATACTTGGAAATCATCATAAGCATTGTGATTTTGTTCAAGAACTGACAATCTTTTTCCTGGTTCTATAAAAACACTTCCTGAGTTAGGATTAATTTTCCCTGACAAGATTTTTAAAAAAGTTGATTTTCCTGAGCCATTAGCTCCAATAATTCCATAACAATTACCTTTTTTAAATACTGTATTAACTTCGTCAAAAAGAACTCTTTTTCCGAATTGAACTGAAAGATTTGATGTACTAATCATAATTGCTGGCAAAAATAACAAATTGATATTAAGAGCCATATATTTATATTATTTTTATATAAATGAGGTTATTAATTCTGTTTTTTGTTTTTTCTTTTATTTCATGTAAGAATGACAATCAAAATATTTTTTTTGGAGGAAAAATTTTAAATAAATCAGCCGATAAAATAATATTGAATAAAGATGATAATATCATTAGTGAATCTTTAATTGATGAAAATGGATTTTTTCAGATGAAATTAGATTCAATTAATTCTGGTTTATATAACTTCTTTTTGCAACCTGAATTTCAATATGTTATTCTTGAAAAAAATGACAGTATATATATTAGGTTGAATAGTCTAGATTTTGATGAATCTCTAGTTTTTATGGGTAATGGCGCTTCAAAAAACAACTTTCTAATGGATGTATTTTTGAGTTTTGAAAAAAATGAAGATATATTAAATAAATCCTTTAATGAATCATTTGGTAATTATTTAAAAAAAGTGGATTCCGTCTTGTCAGTTCAAGAAAATAAATTCATTGAATTTAAATCAAAAGTAAAAATTTCACCATTTGCTGAAAAGATGATAAACAACGCTTTATTATATCCATATATGGAAAAAATTCAATCATTTATATTAAGAAGAAATATTAATGAAGAGTTATGGGATAAAATTCTTTATGATTATAAAATTGATTTAAATGATAAAGATCTAACTTTTTTCAAACCTTATATTGATTTTATTTACCTATATACTTTTAATATTACAAGAATAAAAAATAAGGAAATTGATAAAATTGATTTTCAGATTAACAGATTAAATATAATTAATGAAATGATTTCAAGTAATGAAATTAAATCTAAACTTTTTAGATTTTTAGCTTTTGAAGTTCTATTAAAAAACACATCTATTTCTGAAAAATCTAAATTTATAGATGAATTTCTTAAAATATCTACTTTTAAAAGTATTAATGATGAAGTAGATGAATTATATGAAAATCAAAAGAAAATTACCCCAGGAAATGATTTTCCTCTAGTTTATTTTGCAAATCAAAATGGATCAATTGTAGATATTACAGGTGAAAAAAAATCTAAAAAAGTTTTATTCTTTTGGTCTTATGATCAAAATTCTCATTTAAATGCAATTCATCAAAAGATATTTAAGTTAAAAACTACATACTCTAACCATAAATTTTATTCTATTAATATTAATGATTCACAATCAAAATGGCTTGATAATATTATTTCTAATGATGTTGTTAATATTAGGAGTGTAAATTTTGATGAAATGAGTAAAAAGTTAATTATTGATAATTTAAATAAAATATTTTTTCTCAGCGAAGAAAATAAAATTCAAAAAATAGATTTAATTGATAATCTTATTTTGAATTAATACTGTCTTTAATATCTTCTAATAATTCAATCATTTTGTCAAATTTTGCTTGTTCATCGTCATGTTGCTTTAAATGCTCTGTTCTTTGAGGAGATTGATCGGAATTGTTCTCGATTATGACAGCAGTAATTAAAAACAAAATAAAAATAATGCAACCAAAAATAAAAATCGAAGTGTTAACAGCAATTGTATATAATGGATCTTTTAAATATTTCAATTATGAATTTGATTTTTTATGGTAGTCTAAGAACTTTTTTAAACCAGAGTCTGTCAAAGGATGATTAAGTAATCCCTTAATAGCAGAAAGAGGTGTAGTAACAACATCGGCACCTATCTTAGCACAATCAATAATATGCATTGTGTGACGTATTGAAGCTGCAAGAATTTCTGTAGTGAAGTCATAGTTATCATAAATATCACGGATTTCTGAAATTAAATTTAACCCATCAGAGGATATATCGTCTAATCTTCCTATAAAAGGAGATAAATAAGTTGCTCCAGCTTTAGCAGCAATAATTGCTTGACCAGAGGAGAAAACAAGAGTGCAATTGGTTTTGATTTTTTTATCAGTAAAATATTTAATTGCTTTTATACCTTCAGAAATCATAGGAACCTTAACAACTATTTGTTTATTTAATGAGGCTAAGAATTCACCTTCTTTAATAATACCTTTAAAATCGGTAGAAATAACTTCAGCAGATACATCTCCATCAACGATGTCACATATTTTTAGGTAATGGTTAATTATATTTTCATGTCCACTAATTCCTTCTTTAGCCATTAAAGAAGGATTAGTTGTAACTCCATCAAGTATGCCTAGGTCTTGTGCTTCTTTAATTTGATCAAGGTTAGCTGTGTCGATAAAAAATTTCATTATAATTTATTGTATTTAATTAATATTTTTTCAAATACTGAATCCGGTAAAATTCTTTTTAAAATTATTGAAAACTTTTGAAAAAAGGTGCCTGCTTTATAATGAATTTTTGGATTTTTTGATTTGATAATCTTAAAAACAAGTTTTGAAATAATTAAAGGGTCGCTTCCACTTGAATCAACATGCTTATTCATTTCTTTCCATGTTCTATAATACTTTTCAAAATAAACTGAGTCTTTATTATCAAAAGAATCAATCCTTCTTGAAACAATATTAGTTTTAAAATCACCTGGAGCAATATTTGTTACCTTAATATTATAATCAATTAATTCTAATCTCAAACTTTCTGTTAAAATTTCTAATGCGCTTTTAGAGGCACAATATATTCCTCTAAAAGGAAGGCCTATGTATCCAGCAATTGAAGTCATATTGATGATTAAACCATTTTTGTTGTTTCTCATTGAAGGAAGTACAGACTTAATCATTTCAATTGGTCCAAAAAAGTTTGTATTAAAGAGTTTTTCAACATCATTTATATTAGAATCCTCAACAGGACCTGTAAATCCAATACCAGCATTATTAATAAGTATATCAATTGAATCCTCTTTTGATAGTATATAATTAACACATTCTTTGATGTCATCCCTATTATTAATATTTGATTTTATTAATTCAAATTTTGTATCTGGATAATTTAAAGGATTTCTACAAGTACCATAAACTTTAAATTTTTTAGAAGATAAATATTCGCCTATACTTTTTCCAATTCCTGAGGATGCACCGGTAATTAATACTGTTTTCATAAAAAAAAGGGCAAGTAACTTATATCACACCGCTACAACCATTTACCCTTGCTGTGTTCCCACCCTGGGGGATTCAATGGGAGCTGGTTGCAT
>MDTA01005823.1_pt1 | contig 16130 bp, 11 predicted proteins | sample 811151 | NCBI WGS metagenome assembly MDTA01 (sample SAMN05326648, study PRJNA326480) | marine metagenome | isolation source: seawater | place: Indian Ocean: South | collected 2010 | reverse complement strand
ATTACCTCTACATCTTTAAAGTCACCGATATCAGGAACTAAAATATTTTGAGCCATAAAAACTTATTATAAACTGGATTAGAATTTTTTAAAAATTCATTTATTTATAAAATGTAAAATTTTCAATAAAATTGTAACTTATTCACTTTTGCATGATATTTTGACACATTTCTATCCTCTTTTGGTCAATAAAATTTAGTCAATAAGGGGCATGAAATGGTTTTTAAACTTATTTAGAAAAAAGAGCATTTGCTCCGAACAATCTCTAATTGTTCAAAAAATTCTATTAAAAAAATATCTGTTAAGATAAATATATAAAAGCTAATCTATATTTATATGAATAATTTCCTTTGGAAGCCTTCTAAGGACAAGGTAAAGAATTCTCTTTTAGAAGAATTTTCAAAATTTAGCAATCTAAAGCCTAATTCTAGTTTTAAAGAGATTTGGAATTGGAGTGTAAAGAATCCTAAAATTTTTTGGTCCAAGCTTTGGGATTTTTCTAAGATAGTAGGTGACAAAGGTGAGGAAATAATTAGAGAAAATAAAGTATTTAACGAAACTAAATTTTTTCCGGATTCAAAAATTAATTATGCTGAGAATATTTTAAAGAAAAAGAATGATGAAATAGCAATAAATTTTTTATCAGAAAATGGTTTTGAAGATAGTATTACATGGAAACATCTGAACGAGAAAGTTTGTAAATTTTCTACTTATTTAAAATCTCTAAAATTAAAAAAAGGTGATCGTGTCGCAGCATATGTTCCAAATAAGATTGAAACTATTATTGCCTTTCTTGCTTGTGCAAAAAATGGAATAATATGGTCATCTTGTTCACCTGACTTTGGAGTTCAAGGTGTTGTTGATAGATTTATGCAAATTGAACCAAAACTTTTAATAACATGTGACTATTATTTCTATAATGGAAAAAAAATAGATATTTTAAAAAATGTTGAAGATATATTAAAAAAGATTAAGTCAGTCGAAAAAACAATTGTTTTTCCTTACGATAAAAATAAAAAATATAGTGTTAAAAATTTTTTAGATTTTAATAAGATTATTAAAGAATCAAATCCTGATTCATCTTTTGAGAGATTTAACTTCAATCATCCAATTTATATTCTTTACTCAAGCGGAACTACAGGCAAGCCAAAATGCATAACTCATGGAGCTGGAAATGTATTAATAGAACATAATAAAGAATTTATTTTACACTGCGATATTAGAGAAAGTGAAAAAATTTTTTATTATACAACTACAGGATGGATGATGTGGAATTGGTTAGTCGGGGGCCTTTCCACTGGTGCATCAATATTTTTATTTGATGGATCTCCAACATATCCCAAAATAGATGTTCTTCTTGAATATTGTCAGAATAAAAAAATAAATTTATTTGGTGTAAGTGCCAAGTATATTGATCATCTTAAAAACAAAAATTTTTCAAGCAAACATTTAGATTTGTCTTCAATAAAAATAATTACGTCAACTGGCTCAACTTTATCTGAAGAAAGTTTTAAATATGTTTACGAAAAAATTAAAAAAGATGTTCATCTAGCCTCAATTGCTGGCGGCACAGACCTTGTAGGTTGTCTTGTTTTAGGTAATTTATTTTCAAATGTTTATAAAGGAGAAATACAAGGCGAAAGCCTCGCAATTGATGTTGATATATTTTCTGAGGAGGGAAAGAGCGTTAAACTTGGAGAAAAAGGTGAGCTAGTTGTAAAAAAACCTTTTCCTTCAATGCCAATTAAATTCTGGGATGATGATAACGGTGAAAAATACCATAAAGCTTATTTCTCAAAATTTAAGAATGTTTGGCATCATGGAGATTTTATAGAAAGGACACCCAATGAAGGTTTTATCATGAGAGGAAGATCGGACTCAACTTTAAATCCAGGCGGGGTGAGAATAGGCACATCAGAAATTTATCAACAAGTAGAAAGTATTGATTTTATAACAGAAGGTTTAGTAGTTGGGCAAGACTTTAAAAATGATAATCGAATTGTTTTATTCGTAACAACCCAAAATAACATTGAATTAGATAAAGAAAAAATTGACTTTATTAAAATGAAAATTAGAAAAAACTGTTCCCCAAAACATGTTCCTTCATTAGTTTTTAAAGTTCCTGAAATACCAAGAACAAAAAGTGGAAAAATAGTTGAAATAGCTGTAAGAAATATAATTAATGGCAAAAAAATTGATAATTTGCAAGCAATAGCAAATCCAGATTGTCTGAAGTTATTTGAAAATATTTTGAAAAATAAATAATTAACTATAAAATAGATAAACTAGAGCAATTAAACACCAAAAAAATAAATAATAAAGAATATATCCCTTTACGGTAAAAGGTAACTTTTTAAGTTTACGCTTTCTTTTTCCTTTATATGTTTTTGAAATTTCCATTATCTCTCAATACACATAGCAATGCCCATTCCCCCACCAATACACAAACTTGCCAAACCCTTTTTTGCATTTCTTCTTTTCATTTCATGAATGAGAGTAACAAGAATTCTAGCTCCAGAAGCTCCTATAGGATGACCTAGTGATATAGCTCCTCCATTAACATTAACTTTTTCAGTTGGAATTGAAAGTGTTTTTAAAACTGCTAAACTTTGAGATGCAAAAGCCTCATTAATTTCTACTAGATCTAAATCTTTAACCGTCCAGCCTGCGATTTCTAAAGCCTTTTTAGAAGAAGGAATAGGTCCAGTCCCCATCAGAGATGGATCTACTCCACAACTTGCCCAAGATTTAATTGTTGCAAGTTTTTCCAATCCTCTTTTCTCTGCTTCTGTAGAAGACATTAAAGTGAGCGCAGCTGCACCGTCATTTATTCCTGATGCATTACCAGCGGTTACGGTACCATTTTTTTGGAATATTGGTTTAAGTTTCTTTAATGCGGAAATTTCTATTCCTTCTCTTGGATGTTCATCTCTATTAAAAACACTTTCAGAGTCTTTTAATTTAATATTCACGCTCACAATTTCACTTTTAAACCTATTTTCTTTTTGAGCTTTTAATGCCTTTTCCTGAGAATTTAGAGCAAATTTATCTTGATCATCTCTTGTAACCTGGAATTTAGTTGCAACATTTTCTGCTGTTACGCCCATGTGATAACCATTAAAAGCATCCCACAGTCCATCTCTTATCATTGTATCGATAAGTTCTGCGTCTCCTAATCTTTTACCATTTCTTAAATTAATTGCATGTGGAGCAGAAGACATACTTTCTTGTCCACCAGCTATTACAATTTTGGAGTCCCCAGATTTAATGCTCTGACAACCACTGGCTACCGCTCTAAGACCAGATCCACAAACTTGATTAACAACGTAAGCTGGTTTTTCTTTAGGGATTCCCGAAGCCATAGCAGCTTGCCGTGCTGGATTTTGTCCTGCACCTCCTGTTAAAACATGCCCCATAACAACCTCATCAACTAAATCTTTTTCCAAATTTGATTTTTTGATTGCTTCAGAAATTACTTTAGATCCCAATTCAGAAGCTGAAACATTTTTTAAAGTTTTTCCAAAAGATCCTATAGCTGTCCTAACTGCAGAAGTTATAACTGTGTAATTTTGTTTAGTATTCATATTTAAATTCTATATTATCTTTTTTTATTAATGTCACAAGTATAGCAAGACATATAAAAATTATTAGTGAATTAAGCGTATAAAAGAAACTACCCGAGCTTTTAATTGGAAAAATTTCAGCAAAAAACACCATTAAAAAGGGGTACGCCACTACATTATTTGTATTAGTTTTTAAACAGACTTTTTTTATACTTTTAATAAGTATGATGGAAAATAAAAATATTATTAACAAAAGTCCAAATATTCCTAAATCTGAGATTATTTCTAAATAGTAATTATGGGGATGTGTGTTACATGTTATTCTTTCATTAATTTCAATATTTTTTCTCATGGTACAATTAAATCTATAAGATCTCACTCCACCACCAATAAATTTATTCATTTTCCAAGTGTCATATGAAGTTTCAAATTCTCTAAATTGTTCCGGAAAATCATTTCTCTGCCTATCTGAGTCTTCAAATTCACCTTTAATAATTTTATTGGTAATAAAAACCATATTCTTAATACTTGCTTGAAAATGATTAATATTTTGATTTATAGAAGGTTTAATAGATTTAAAAAAAGATATGGAGAGTAAACTAATAATCAAGATTAATATAAAATATTTTAAGGTTTCAAGTTTAAAAATAGAAAAGAAGCCCAAGGTTATTAAAAATAATAAAAGAGGCATTCTATTTCCTGATATAATTATTGAAAAAACTATTAGAGAAATTATAAAAATAATATAGAACTTAAAAAATTTTTTTAAAGGTTTTAAGAAAACCGGTAAAAAAATTAGAAAAAATGAAAAATTTTGAATGTATCCTCCCGCAATTAATTCATCACCAAATGGGCCTGATAACTTTCTAGGATGTGGCGAAACCATACCTAGAATATTTTTTCCATTTATAAATTGAAAGACAACGTCTAACATAACGAATAAACAAAAAATTGAAGATGTATAAAAAAAATATTTGATATTAAGAATTTTTTTCTCCATTAAAATTCTTATTGCGAAATAAAGCAAAAAGAACCTTACATACCCAACTGATTTTAAAGCTAAATATTTTAAATCATAATTTCTTATAAACTCTAAGTATATAGACTTAAGTTTTGGTGGAAAATTTTCTGGAGGACTGATTTCTTTTGGAAAAAAAAAATTTTCAAGCAAGTTATAAGTACCTGAAAAAATTATAAAGATTAAAATAACGAACACCAATCTATCTATTGTGTTTAGTTTAAATTTAAAGAAATCTTTGTAAAAAAAAATAAGAGAAAAAATAATAAAAAGAATAATATTTATGTTAACAATTAATGACCCAATTATAATTGATAATGGCAATAAGCAAAAAAGGAGGTTTATTATTAAGGCTTTGTAATTTTTATCGTAAGTTTTAGTCAAAAACATACAATTCTCTTAATTCATCTTAAAAAAATCTTCAATAAAAATAAATTTGATTTATAGAGTAGAAGATATTTGATAATCTAATTTTAAGCGCCTGTAGCTCAACTGGATAGAGCGCTTGGCTACGGACCAGGAGGTTCTGGGTTCAAATCCTAGCAGGCGCACCAAAACTTTATATGATAAAAAGTAAAACTTATTTTTTAATAATTATATTTATTTCAATATTATCGAGAGCATTCGCAATACATTTTACTGGCGACAGAAGCATAGAATATAATGAATTTGGAATAATACTATACAATTTAGAAAATTATGGAACTTTTGGTTTCAGGAAATCTGGTGAGGAGATTTTTCCAAATATCTTTATGCCTCCTCTCTATCCTTTTTTTCTTTATTTAATACAATTATTAAATCCAATAAAAAGTCTTTTTTTAGATTTAGTTCTTTACTTGCAATTGATTTATTCAATTATTGGAATAATTTATTTTAAAAAATTACTTCTAAATTTCTTTACAGAAAAATTAAGTAATTTGGGAGCTACTATCTTTGCTCTTTTTCCATTAAACATATACTGTGTTTCGCAAATATCATCAATTTCTCTTCAGGTTTTTCTATCTATTTTATTTTTTTACTTAACATTTCAAATAATTAAAAACTCAAACTTAAAGAATTTATTAAGCTTTTCTTTAATATCTGGTCTCCTTATTCTTTTAAGAGGGGAATTTTTTGTCTTTTATTTTCTAACGCTTTTTTTTATTTTTATTACTAACAAAAATATTAAAATTATAATTTTTAGTTTATTTATTTCATTAATAGTTGTTTCACCTTATGTAATAAGAAATTATTACATTTTTGAAACATTAACGATAACAAAATCTTTTGGTTATAATCTTTGGAAAGGAAATAACCCTAAATCAAAATCACAAGGATATGAAACAATCTACGATGAAGAGATGCAGAAAAAAATTGATGAAATTTATCCATCTGCTAAATATGATCTTTACATAGATAAAATTTATAAAGCTGAAGCTATAAAAAATATAAAATTAGAACCGTTCAAATATGTTAAATCATATTTTAAAAAAATATTTGCGTATTTGTTTGTTGATTTTGAGTCTTCTTATCCAAATTATTATAAATTATTACACATACTTCCAAAAATTTTGATATCAATTTTATCACTAGCTGGTGTTTTCTATTTATTAAAAAAAAGAAGTTTAATAAACTATTTCACGGTATACTATTTTTTAAATATTTTTTTATTTTCCATTTTTTTTATTATACCAAGATATTCTTTAATTTTGTTACCAGTTCAGATTATATTAAGTTGCTATTTTTTTAAAAATTTAAAAATTTATACTAGAGATTAATTCTCTAATTATTTTTTGTGTGGAGTATTTTTGTTTCCATTTAGGAAAATGATTTTTAAACTTTTTCATATTGGAAATGTACCATATATGATCACCGACACGGTTTTTTTTGCTAATTTTTTTTTTTATTTCAACACCAGTTTCTTCTTGAATAAAATTTAAAGCCTCAATGATCGAACAATTTGAAAACCTTCCACCACCAGTGTTGTAAACTTCTCCCCTCCTTGGTTTTTTAAAAAATTCCCAAAAACATTCTATTAAATCACTACTATGAATATTATCACGAACTTGTTTACCCTTATAACCGATTATAGAATATCTTTTTTTTATTAGCGATGACTTTACTAAATAAGATAAGAAACCATGTAGTTTTGCACCTGAATGATTTGGCCCTGTAATACATCCTGCACGAAAACAAGCTGTTTTAAGTCCTATATTTTTTCCGTATTCTTGTACTAATAAATCAGCATAAGATTTTGAAACACCAAAAAAACTATGAACATTATTATCTATAGACATTTTTTCATCTATGCCTTTAAAATACTTATGATCATTTTTAATTTCGTACCTTGTTTTTTTTTCGATAAGCTTAAGTTTATTAGGATTATCTCCGTACACTTTATTAGTTGACATAAAAATAAAGGTCGCTTCTGGACAGAACTTACTTGTTAGTCTTAGTAGGTTTAAAGTTCCTTTAGCATTAACCTCAAAATCGATATTTGGACTTATTTTTGCCCAATCATGCGATGGTTGAGCAGCAGAATGAATTATAAGTTTAATATTTTTTTTATATTTTTTAAATATCTTTTCTAATTTAAAAAAATTTCTAATATCGTAATTTAAGTGTTCATAATTTTTAAATTTAGATATTAAATTTTTTTTAACCCAATTTGTGTCACCATCTACTCCAAAAAAGAGTTTTCTAAAATTATTATCAACACCAACAACTTTAAAACCTTTGCGAGCAAAAAAATTCACTGACTCCGAACCAACAAGACCTGAAGAACCTGTAATTAAAGCTACACTCATCTAAAAAACCTTTTTAATAAATCATTGTTTGCAGAAAGCCAAAAATATATGTCCCAAAGAATAGAATTTATATTTCTAGTTGGTTTCCATTTATAGTAATTATAAATTTTAGAATTGTCAGTAATAAAATAAGGTATATCATAATTTGAAGTTTTCTTTATTTTTTTTAAACGAACTTTGTTATTTGAAATTCTTTGACAAAGATCTGTTAGTTCTTTCAAGGATACTGAATTTTTTTTCCCTCCACCAATGTTAAAAGTAATATTTTTTATTTTACGAAAATTGACAATCTGTTTCAAAATTATTTCACAAACATCATCAATATGCAGAACATCTCTAACTTGATTACCAGATCCACCGTATCCAATATAACTCAACCTTTTTTTATTTATATGCTTAGCCATCCAAAGTGACATAAAACCCTGATCTTGTTTCCCAAATTGCCATGGCCCACTTATCACTCCAAATCTGTTTATTATATAGTTAATATTATTAGAGTAATTAACTTCTTTAATTAAATCCTCAGATGCTAATTTACTAAAACCATATATGGACTTTATACCGCTCGTGTCAAAATTTTCTTTGATTTCGTATTTCTTATTTATTTTTTTTTTAAGATTTTTACCTTTTATTAAATCTCGAATCTTATTTATAGAATAAACTCTACTCGAAGAAAGAAAAATAATATTAGATTTATTTTTTATACACTTTTTTAGAATATTATATGTTCCCACAAAATTCGTAAAAATTACTCTATCTGGCTCTTTTTTAGAAACTTCTATCGCTGCTTCAGCACAACAATCGATAACTAAATTAACGCTAGGAAGTTTTTGTATTTTTTTAAAATTTGAGATATCAAAATTAAAATTTTTAATACCGTGCTTTTCAATCCTTTTTTTATTTATTCTAGAGCCAGGTCTAAAAAGATTGTCTACACTAATAATCTTTGAATTTTTTATATTTTTCTTAAGAAAAATAGCTAAATTTGAACCTACAAACCCACAACCGCCTGTTATAAGTATTTTCATACTTGAATATTTAAACTATTAATTAACAAAAATAAAATTTTATGCTATCAATTTTAGTACCTTTAAGAGACGAATTTGAAAATTTAGACAATATTTTAGAAAAATTCGATCAAAAATTACAAAATGTTAATTACGAAGTTATTTTTATAAATGACTTTAGCACAGATGACACTTATCCAAAGTTAATTAAAATTTCTGAAGAAAGAAAAAATGTCAAAGTTTTAAATAATAAAAAAAAGGGATTAGGTGGAGCTTTAAATCTTGGGATAGAAAAATCAAATGGTGACTATATTTGTATAATGATGGCGGATCTCTCTGATGACCTTGATAATCTTCTCAGATATAATAAGGAAATAAATGAAAAAAAACTGGATGCTATTTTTGGATCTAGATTTTTAGCCGAATCAAAGGTTGAAGGGTATCCCATCAACAAATTAATTTTAAATCGAATATTTAATATTTTTGTAAAAATTATTTTTTTTAGTAAATATAATGATTTTACTAACGCGTTCAAAATTTACAAATCAAATATGCTTAAAGGATTTCTCCCCTTAGTCTCTGAAAGTTTTAACGTGTTTCTCGAAATACCACTTAAGGTAATTACAAGAGGTTATAAGTATGAAATAATTCCAATAAACTGGTATAATAGAAAAAGAGGAAAAGCAAAGTTTAATATTAAAGAACTAAGATCAAAATATTTATTTACTTTAATTTATTGTCTAATTGAAAAGATTCTGTTAAAAAAGAAAAAATAAGTATGAAAATTTCAATACAAAAAGCTGTTATTATTTTTTTTTTTTATAATTTTTATAATTCTTATCTTATTAAGTTTAATTTTATAAGTTAAAAGATAAAATCAAAATACCCAAAATAATTCTATAAATTACAAATAAATTTAAATTAAATTTCTTAAGGTATATTAAAAAATATTTAATTGTAAGATATGAAAAAATTCCTGAAAGAAGTATTGCAATTAAATTTATTGTTGAATAATTTAAATTTTCAGATAAAAAGATATTTTTTAAACCGTAGATACTCACTGCAGCAAGAGTTGGTAAAGACAATAAAAATGAAATTTTAGCTGAGTCTGATCTTTTAAAATTTAAAAATCTAGCGGCGGTAATCGAAATTCCAGATCGACTTACCCCGGGAATTAAAGATAAAATTTGTAGAATGCCGATAATGATAGCAGATTTGTAATCAAAATTTTTATTCATATCCTTTTTAGTCTCGAGCCTATCACTAAAAAAAAGCAAAAGACCAAAGATGATAGTTGTGAGTCCAATAATTCTAACATCCCTTAGAGCATCGATTGCATTTGATTTTACAAGTATAAAACCTAGAATTATGACTGGGATAGATGATACGAGAATTTTTAAAAATAATTCTTTATATTTTATAAAATTTAAAACTTCTTTTTTAAAATAAAATAAAACAGCAAAGAAAGAACCAATATGAAGACTTACATCTATAGATAAATTTTTATTATCAAAATTTAGATATTCAGATACCAAAATTAAATGTGATGAAGAGCTGACTGGAATGAATTCTGTCAAACCTTGTATAAAAGACAAAAGTATTATTTCGATCACAATTAAATTTTATACTTAATGATTGTTTTTTTATAGGCATACGTGAATGCATAGCTGATATGCACAGGATAAGTTTAAAAAATGGGAGTTTTCTGAATAATAGGTAATAGTTTATGACCTATTTATCCTTTTTTTTTAGGTTATTTTTTAGTATTTATCACGAGCTATGGCTAAAGAAAAAATGTTAAAATTTGTTGATATATCTCAACAGTCGCCCAACAAGCGTTCCACAAATAAGCGGAAGGGGGATTTCCAAGAAATATACGATGAATTTATAAATGAAAAAGCAAAAGAACAATCAAGTCGATGTTCTCAATGCGGCGTTCCCTTTTGTCAAGTTCATTGTCCTCTTCATAATAATATTCCAGATTGGTTAAAACTCACGGCAGAAGGAAGATTAAAAGAAGCTTACGATTTAGCACAAAGCACAAATAATATGCCGGAAGTGTGTGGAAGAATATGCCCACAAGATAGATTGTGTGAGGGAAATTGCGTGATAGAACAATCTGGACACGGAACGGTTACAATTGGTTCGGTAGAAAAATATATTACTGACACTGCTTGGGAAAAAGGTTGGGTAAAACCAATTAATATTCAAAGAGAAATGAAAGAGTCCGTTGGAATCATAGGTGCAGGACCAGCTGGTTTAGCGTGTGCTGAAGAGCTTAGGAAATTAGGATTTAAAATTACTATTTATGATAGATACGATAGGCCGGGAGGATTGTTAATTTACGGAATACCGAATTTTAAACTTGAAAAATCCGTTGTATTGAGAAGAACAAAACTTTTAAAGAAGAGTGGAATAAATTTTGTTCAAAATTTTGAAGTTGGTAAAGATAAAACTTTGGAGGAGATAAAAAAAAAACACGATGCTGTTTTAATAGCAACAGGTGTTTATAAACCAAGAGAAATTGAGATACCAGGTTCAAACTTAAAAAATATATTTCCTGCGATGGATTTTCTAACTGCATCGAACAAAAAGGGATTAGGAGATAAAGTTAAATTATTTGATAACGGAACTTTAAATGCAGAAGGAAAAGATGTAGTAGTAATTGGAGGCGGTGACACTGCTATGGATTGTGTACGAACAGCTGTTCGTCAAAAAGCAAAATCAGTAAAATGTTTATATAGGAGAGATAAAGAAAATATGCCAGGATCTGCAAGAGAGGTAGCTAATGCAGAAGAAGAAGGAGTCAATTTTATTTGGTTAACAAGTCCAAAAAAATTTATTGGTCAAGAAAATGTTTCTGAAATAGAGGTAAGTAAAATGAAATTAGGTGAACCTGATTATACTGGTCGAAGAAAACCAGTAATTGAAAAAGGAAACGAATTTAAAATTTCTACAAATTTAGTAATAAAGTCTTTAGGATTTGATCCTGAAGATTTACCAAAATTGTTTAATTCAAATGAACTTGCAGTTTCTAAATGGGGCACAATAAAAATTGATTTAAAAACTATGCAAACAAATATTGACGGAGTTTTTGCCGCTGGTGATATTGTTAGAGGAGCTTCCCTTGTGGTTTGGGCAATTAGAGATGGAAGAGATGCTGCATCTCAAATTGAGAATTATATTCTACAAAAAAGAAAGAATAAAAAGGAATATTACGCCGCTTAATGAAAAACTATAAAAAGAATCTAAATTTTTTAATTAAAAATAATATTTATGATCCTTCAATGGAGCACGATGCTTGTGGTGTAGGATTAGTGGCTTCGACAAATGGTAAAAAAAGTAGAGAAATAGTGGACTATGGAATTGAAGCCCTCAAATCAGTTTGGCATAGAGGCGCAGTTGACGCAGACGGAAAATCGGGAGATGGAGCAGGTATTAAGTTAGAAATTTCCCCAAATTTCTTTAAAGAAAAAATTACTGCAACTGGTCATACACATGAAGCGGATAAAAGAATTTGTGTTGGAATGATATTTATGCCTAGAAATGACTACGCTGACCAAGAAAAATGTAGATCAATTATCGAAACTGTTCTTTTGAAGGAAGATTATTATATCTATGGCTGGAGACAAGTGCCAGTAAATCCTAAAGTACTAGGCTCTACTGCTGAGTCTAACAGACCCGAAATAGTTCAAGTTTTATTTAGAAAAAATAAAATTTTAAAAACAGATGATTTGGAGAGAGATTTGTTTGTATGTAGAAAAAAAATTGAAAAGTTAGCAAGACAATCACAGCTGAAAGAACTTTACATTTGTTCATTTAGCTCAAGATCTATTGTTTATAAAGGAATGTTTCTTGCTGAGGCATTAGCTGACTTTTACCCAGATCTCAAAGATAAAGATTTTACCTCAAGATTTGCTATTTTTCATCAAAGATATTCTACCAATACTTTCCCAAGTTGGGACTTGGCTCAACCATTTAGAACTTTAGCGCACAATGGAGAAATTAATACTGTTAAGGGAAATATAAATTGGATGAAAATTCACGAGCAAGATATGTCGAGTTCCCTCTTTAAAAATGTTGATGATTTAAAACCAGTTATTCGAAGCACTTCAGATTCTGGTGCTTTAGATAATGTTTTTGAACTACTAACACATTCCGGAAAATTAGCTCCACTTATAAAACTTATGATGATACCGGACGCATGGTCAAAAAGAAGCAAAACTGTCCCAAAACAACATCAACAACTTTTTAATTTTTTAAATAGTACAATTGAACCTTGGGATGGTCCAGCAGCAATCTGTGCAACTGATGCGAAATGGGTGTTAGCTGCAGTTGACAGAAATGGTTTAAGACCTTTAAGATATACTATCACCTCAGACAATCTTCTTTTTGCAGGATCTGAAACTGGAATGATAAAAATTCCTGAAGAAAAAATAATCAAAAAAGGAAGGTTAGGACCTGGAGAGTTGATAGCCGTAGAGTTAAAGGAGGGAAAACTTTATCAAGATAAAGAAATTAAAGATTATATTTCAAAAGACTATAATAAATTCAATAAACAAATTATTGATTTAGATAAAAAGCTTTCTATTACTAATGAAGAAATTAATTTCTCAGGAAATGAATTAAGAAGAAGACAGTTTTTATCTGGTTACAGCGTTGAAGATTTAGAATTAATATTACACCCAATGGTAGAAGAAGGAAAAGAAGCAGTTGGATCGATGGGTGATGATACTCCCGTTGCAGTCTTATCAAGTCATTTTAGGCCGCTATCTCATTACTTTAGACAAAATTTTAGTCAAGTTACTAATCCTCCAATTGACTCTCTAAGAGAAAATAAAATAATGAGTCTCAAAACAAGATTTGGAAACTTAGGAAATATTTTAGATTTTGATAATTTAACAGAAGAAGACATTTTTGTGTTAGACAGTCCTATTTTGACGAATTCCCAATTAAGAAAATTTAAAAAAATTTTTTCAAAAAAAATAAGGATAATTGATTGTACCTTTGATGTTAGTGAGTCTCTTAAAAGTAATTTAGAAAGAATTAAGTCAGAGTCGGAGACGGCTGTTAGGGAGGGTGGGACAACACTAATATTAAGTGATAAAAATATTTCAAGTAAAAGAACTTATATTCCTATGGTTTTGGCTGTAGGATCTGTTAATTCAAATTTAGTTAAATTAGGTTTAAGAGGTTATTGTTCTATAAATGTAGAAACATCAGAAACACTCGACACACATTCTTTTGCAGTTTTGATAGGTGTGGGAGCAACAACTGTAAATCCTTATTTGACAATAGATAGTATTAATCAAAGATTTCAAAAAAAATTATTTGGTAAATTAAATTTTAATGATTGTGTCAAAAGATATAAAAAGTCCGTTGAAAACGGATTGCTTAAAATTATGTCTAAAATGGGTATATCCATAATAAGTGCTTACAGAGGCGGTTGTAATTTTGAAACGGTAGGTCTAAGTAGAGCTCTTGTATCTGATTACTTTCCTGGAATGATCTCAAGAATTTCAGGTATTGGAATAATTGGTATCGAAGAAAAAATCAAATCTCTCCATTCTAAAGCATTTAAAAAAGATGTTCTCATACTTCCAATAGGTGGAATTTATAAATATAGAAAATCTGGTGAAAATCATCAATTTCAGGGAAATTTAATTCATACCCTCCAAAATGCTGTTAGTACAGGGTCTTACGAAAATTACAAAAAATACTCAAACGGAATTCATAGTTTAGAACCAATTAATTTAAGAGATCTTTTAGATTTCAAAATTACTAAAAAAGCCATTGATGTTAATGAGGTTGAAAAAATTGAAAGTTTAACTAAAAGATTTGGAAGTGGAAGCATGTCTCACGGAGCTTTATCAGAAGAAGCTCACGAAACTTTAGCTATAGGGATGAATAGAATTAAAGGTGCTTCCTGTAGTGGTGAAGGTGGAGAGGATTCTAGAAGGTTTAAGATTCTTGAAAATGGAGATACTGCTAATTCTCGAGTGAAGCAGGTAGCTTCTGCAAGATTTGGAGTTACTATTAATTATCTTAATAATTGTAACGAGATAGAAATTAAAATTGCGCAGGGAGCTAAACCTGGAGAGGGTGGTCAATTACCTGGTTTTAAAGTCACCAAAGATATTGCTAGATTGAGACATTCAACACCTGGAGTGACTCTAATCTCACCACCTCCTCACCATGATATTTATTCAATAGAAGATCTAGCCCAGCTAATTTATGATTTAAAACAAGTGAATCCTAATGCTAGAATAGGAGTTAAATTAGTCGCCTCTACCGGAATAGGAACAATAGCAGCTGGCGTAGCGAAAGCAAAAGCAGATGTAATTTTGATTTCAGGGCATTCAGGAGGTACCGGAGCCAGCCCCCAAACAAGTGTTAAATATGCTGGCATACCATGGGAAATGGGTTTAACGGAAGCAAATCAAATTCTTACATTAAATAACTTAAGACACAAAGTAACACTTAGAACTGATGGCGGTTTAAAAACAGGAAAAGATGTGGTTATAGCAGCAATGATGGGTGCTGAAGAATTTGGAATGGGAACCTCTTCATTAATTGCTATGGGTTGCATAATGGTAAGACAATGCCATTCAAATACCTGCCCAGTGGGTGTTTGTACTCAAGACGAATCTCTAAGAAAAAAATTTTCAGGAACACCAGAGAAAGTAGTTAATTTTTTCAGGTTTGTTGCACAAGAAGTCAGAGAAATTCTTGCTTCACTAGGATTTAAAAGTCTTAACGAAATAATAGGAAGAACTGATTTATTGACTCAAGTAAGCAGGGGCTCGTCAAACTTAGATGACTTGGATCTAAGTTCACTATTAGTCAAAACAGACCCGGGCACAAACCCAAGATACTGTGAAAATAAAATAATAAATCATGTTCCAGACACATTAGACGAAAAAATATGGAATGATATTAAAGATAAGATTGAATTAAATAAAATATTAAAATGTGAGTATGAAATTAAGAATACGCACCGTGCAGTTGGAACTAGGATATCCCATCATTTATTTAAAAAATTTGGCGACGATTCAATGTCAGATAATAATTTAATAATTTCATTAAATGGTTCTGCTGGTCAATCTCTTGGTGCCTTTTCTAAAAGAGGAGTTAAAATTATTGTTAATGGTGACGCTAATGATTATGTTGGTAAAGGATTGTCCGGAGCAACGTTAGTTGTTAAGCCATCTATAAAGAGCAATTTGGTTTCAAATAATAATACTATAATCGGAAATACTGTAATGTATGGAGCTACATCAGGAAAATTATTTGCTTCAGGTAAATCAGGAGAGAGATTTGCAGTTAGAAACTCTGGAGGTATTGCGGTAGTCGAGGGATGTGGCTCAAATGGCTGCGAATATATGACTGGAGGAATTGTAGTAATTTTAGGGGAGGTTGGTGATAATTTTGCAGCAGGTATGACTGGTGGAATGGCATTTATTTATGATCCAAAGAATAACTTCGAAAACTATGTAAATCCTGACAGTGTAATTTGGCAAGTTCCCGAAACAAAGTTTTGGGTACAAAAATTAGAAAATACATTAAAAGATTTTCATTCTGAGACCGGTTCTAATATTGCTAAAATTATTTTAGATAATTTTGAAAAAGAGATTAAAAACTTTAAACAAGTTTGCCCAATCGAAATGCTAGATAAACTCGAAAATCCTATTTCTTTGAAGCAGAAAAAAAATAAATCTGCTTAATGAAAAAAAAAATTAAATACCTTTGTTTTGGTT
>MDTA01216864.1_pt1 | contig 16136 bp, 16 predicted proteins | sample 811151 | NCBI WGS metagenome assembly MDTA01 (sample SAMN05326648, study PRJNA326480) | marine metagenome | isolation source: seawater | place: Indian Ocean: South | collected 2010 | reverse complement strand
ATAATTTGTGCAAGATTTTCAAAAATAACATCAATTATAATTTTTATTTTTTAAGGAATTTATGTAATATTTTTGGAGAAAAAAAAAGTATTAAAAATTTTATTTTTTGAAGAAAATTTTTATGTTGAATTATCTTTTTAAAAACTCTGAGATTTTTTTTTGAGTTATTTATCAAAAAAGATATTTCAAGAAAACTGAGTCTTTTTTCATAATTGATAATGTTTTTATTAAAATCAAAATTTTTTTTTATCTTTTTATTTTCCTCAAACCAAGTTTTGTATTCTTTATAAAATATTTCGGTATTTAATTTGGAAAAATTTTCGTCATGAATTCTATAATTAATTAATGGTAAACTTATTGCATGAGCATTACAAATACTTGAAATTTTCATTAAAAAATCAAAATCTCCAATGATATTATAATTTTCATTAAACTTACCAAATTTTTGAAAAAGCTCTTTTCTAAAGATCACACCACTAATTATAATGAAGTAATCTTTTGATAAAAAAGAGTATATTTTTCCTGAGGGTAATGAAAAATTTTTGTAAAGTTTTATTTTTCTTTTTTTTTCAAAATAAAGATTTGTATTACAATAATAAAAATCAAAATTTTTATTTTTAAAAAAAATTTCTCTTGAAGATAAATAATCTTTTTCCCACCAATCATCACAATCTAAAAATGCAATTAAATCACCTTTGGATTGTGATATTGCTTTATTTCTAGCTTTATAAAGATTATCTTTAATAGAATTTTGAAAATATTTTATTCTTTTGTCTTTAAAATTATCTATTATTTTTTTTGAATTGTCTGTTGAGGCGTTATCCCATAATATCAGTTCAAAATTTTTATAATCTTGTTTAAGAACACTCTTCAAAGAATTTTCTAAGTACTTTTCTCCATTATGGAAATTAATGATGATACTAATTAAATTTTCCATTTTTTGTTCGTAATTTATTGTGAAAACAAATCATTTAAAAAATTACCATTTTAGTTTTTTTTTTGTTTGGTTTTATGATTAAAATAAAAGTAAAAGCCTATTGGGTAAAAATAAATCATCGATAGCCAGTTATTGAAAAAATTACCACTTGGAACTAAAGGCCAAAAATTAACAAAAATAGATGCTAATAAAATAGCTTTACAGGTCTCATCTTTGTTAAATTTTTTTTGATAATCAATCTTTTTTCTACACAAAAGTATTTCTCTTAAAATATAAATAAAAGCAAAAATTAATAGAGAAAATCCAACTAAACCATTTGAAACCAGAACTTGCATATACGTATTGTGTGGGTGAGTAGAACAACCGTCATTGTTCTCTAATATATATATGTTATTCCTACACAGGTATCTAAAGCCCTTAATACCTGTGCCTGCAATCGGATGATCTGTAAAAATCTTATAGGATAAAATGTAATGTCCTTGGTGATCATGTGTAAATATGTAGAATTTGCCTAAAATTTTTTTTTTATAAGACTCAATGATTTTTTCATCTTCCTTAAATTCTGTTATATTTTTTCCAATTATTTGATTATAAGATTTTACGAACATTCTATGTGCAGGATTAATTTTAGATGCATTTTGAAAACTTGATAAAAGAAATGTTAAAATAACAAACGTTAAGGTTGTAAAAAAAATAAATTTTCTAAGATATTTTGAAATAAAAAATAATGTCAAAAAAAACAAAATTAACAAAAAAAAAGATGTTCTACCACCTGATAGATAAACAACAAAACATGCTAATGATACAATGAATATATAAAGGAAATATTTTTTTTTATTATTAACGTCAAAAAAATCATCCATCACTAAAAAAACTAAAAAAATTGGAAGAACTTTGACTATAAAACTTCCCAATATAAGCTCTTCACCAAAAAAACTAGAAATTCGATTTGAAATAACCTCATTACCTAAGATATTTTTTCCTGAGTAGAACTGCAATAATGAGTCAAAAATTATTGTTAAAAAAAGAAAGACATAAAATAGAATTACTTTTTTTTTAAAAATATCAATTTTTTCCAAAATAAACCAAATTGAAAAAGCAAACAATGGTATTCTAAAATAGAATATTGCACCTATTGTACTTTCTAAATTATAAAAGTTTGAAAGTGTTGAATAGATAGTAGATAAATAAAAAAGAGTAAAAAAAATTAGAAATTTATTTTTATAAAAAATTATATTTTTTTCTTTTATAATTTGAAATACAAAAAATATAACTATTGATATTAAAAATAATTCTGAGACTAAAGGGCCCAACAACAATAATAACGGAAAAATGACTAACCCATATTTCAAAAAACTTAAATGATTATATTCTAAATTCATTTTTATTTAATCTTAACTTCCTTTTTAAAATATCTTATAGTCCTCTTAAGACCTTTGTCTAAACTTACTCTAGCATTCCAAGATACATAATTTTTGACCTTGGATAAAAGAGGGTAAAGTTTAATTATTTCATCTTTCCTAAGAGGAATTTTATTGAATTGTGGTTTTCCACCTTTAGAAAATTTACAAATTTTTAAAATCAATTTTTTTATACTAATAGTTTTTCCAGATCCTATATTGATTATTTCACCATCTAATTTTTTATTTTTTAGTATTTTTATCAATACATTAATTAAATCATCAATATATATGAAGTCTCTTATTTGATACCCTGATGAACAATCAAATTTTTTATTTCGGATTGCATTCATTATTGTGATTGGAATTACTCTATTTTCATCCTGCATAGGACCATAAACCAAATATAATCTTAGAATTGTACTTGGAAATTCATATTTTTTATGAAGTTCTAACAGAAATTTAGTGCTTAAAAGTTTTGCTCTACCATAAACAGAATAGGATTTTTGTGGATTTTTATTGTTTTCTCTTTGAGGCGATTTAAGTTTACCATATTCAACACTTGAGCCGATTTGAATAAATTTTTTAATTTCCTTATCAACAAAAAATGTTGCCAAATTTTTACATCCATAAAAATGGCTTTGCATAGTTTTTTTTTTATCAGAGTGATCAACATAACCAGCTAGATTTACAACATAGTCAAAATTTGTAGGTAAATTCTTAAGTAATTTTTTTTTAGATAGATCTATTTTTAAATACTTAACATTTTTTAATTTTTTTTTTTTTATTGGGGATTTTGTAGAAATACTTACCACTGACCAATTTAGGTCTAAGCATTTTTTGGCTAAATGATAACCAATAAATCCTGTACCACCAGCAATTAAAATTTTATTTTTTTTCAACTTAAAATTTTTTTTTACTTTTTTTAAATTTTTTTTCTAAAGTTTCTTTATCCCTCAAAGTATCCATACATTGCCAAAAACCATGATGTTTATAAGCAACTAAATTCCCTAGAGCTGCAATTTTTTCTAGTGGTCCTCTTTCAAGATAAGTTTTATCATTACTTATGTATTTAAATATTTCAGGCTCAATTACAAAAAAACCACCATTTATCCAACCTTCATCAATGCTTGATTTTTCCTTAAAATACTTAACTGTGCTATTTCTAATTTTTATAGCCCCAAATCTTGCAGGAGGTCTTACAGCCGTAAGTGTCATAATTTTTTTTTTTTCTCTGTGAAATTTTACTAATTTTTTTAAATTTACATCACTCAACCCATCTCCGTAAGTCATCAAAAAAGTTTCTTTATTTAGATATTTTGATAATCTTTTTAACCTTCCACCTGTCATAGTTTTCAATCCAGTATCAATTATATTTATTTTACAATCTTTGATTTTTTTTTTTTAAAATAGTTTTTAATTATTTTGGATTTATAACCAACGGCTATAAAGAATTCTTTAAAATTATATTTCTTATAATGATGAATTAAATGAATTAAAATTGGAATTTTATTTATTGAAATCATTGGTTTTGGAATAGTTTTTGTATACTCAGATATACGGGTTCCAAATCCCCCAGCTAATATCACGACTTTCATTTATTTTTTTTCAAAGTTTTTTATTTGATTTAAAGAAAAATTATAAATATTTTTTTTTTCGTATAAACATTTATACCAATCAGTTACTAACTTGATTAATTCTTTAAATTTTAATTTATTTTTCCATTTAAGAATTCTAAGAGATTTATTACTGTTTAGCTTTAAAAGAGTTGACTCAGAGTAAGTAAGTTTACTAGACTCCCAATCAAGTTTGTTCCAATTTTTTTTTATCTCTTTTACAACATCTATCACACTATAATTTCTATTTTTAGGTGGACCAAAATTAAATACTTCTCCATTTAACTTTTTATCTTTTTTTATTTTATTTGCTAAAATCAAATATCCATTTAATACATCAAGAACATGTTGCCAAGGTCTTGTTGAATTTTTATTTCTTAGTTTTAATTTTTTATTTCGAAAAATGGATTTCATAATATCAGGGATTAATCTGTCATCTGACCAATCACCACCACCTATAACATTTCCAGCTCTACAAACAGCAATTCTTAAGTTTTTTTTATATTTTAAAAAAGATTTAAAATACGAGTTTATTACAAATTCAGCAGAGGCTTTAGAGGAGCTATAAGGGTCATCACCTCCTAGGATATCATTTTCTACATAACCTCTTTTAATTTCAAAATTTCTATAACTTTTATCACTTGTAATGATAATTGATACACATTGAAACGAAGATAATCTTAATACTTCAAGTAAATTTAGTGTACCATTAAAATTTGTTTGGAAATTATATATAGGGTTTTTATATGAGTCACCAACTAACGCTTGAGCTGCAAAATGAAAAATAAAATTAGGTTTTATATTATCAATAACTCTTTTTAACTTATTTAAATTTCTAATATCAAAATTAAAATTCTTAATATTTTTCTTCATTTTAAAATTTTTGATATTTGTTTTTTTTGGATCAAAATTATTGGAAATGCCATAAACATGTGCACCTAAATGATTTAACCATAAAGATAGCCATGAACCCTTTAGGCCAGTATGACCAGTAATGAGAACTTTTTTATTTTTAAAAGAGTGCATTAAATATTCTTTTTCCAATTATTTAAGTTATTATTGATATAAAAAAAACTTTTTATTTTTTTTTTAACTCTAGAATTTATTATATTTGATAATTCACTAACGTTTGAAAAAAAAATATTTTGATTTTTTAAATTTTTAAATGGTGACAGATTAATACTATCATTAGGCTTATAAATTGCAATTTTATCAGTTAAATGGGAATATTCAGCAGATGCACTTGTTGAATTTGAGAAAATAAAAAACTTGAATTTTATTTTTTTTGGAAAATCATTAATAATTCTTAATCTTTTATTTTCAGAGTTGTATTTTGTAATATCGCCAGGGTGAACTTTGAAATATATAATTAAGTTTTTTTCATCTTTTAAAAATTTTTTTACTAATTTTAAAAGTTTTTCATTCGATATTCTTTCATAATCACCAAAAACTAAAATTTTATTTGAACTGTTAGAAAATTTCTCTTTTTTTACATTATTTAACCAATTATATCTTAAAGCCTCTACTAATTTTAATTTATTTTTACTTATACCTTGATTGAGTAGAAGTTCTAAGTTTATTTTACTAACAGTAAAAATCTTGTTTGGTAAATATATATTTTTTTGGTTGAAAGATTTTGTTTGATAATAATTTAAATGCCAAAATGGCATAGTTGCATGGATGTATCCAATACTATCTATTTTTTTTTTCTTACAAATTCTTAACAAAATTTTTTCCCAACTTTGATTTTCCATAAGGTAAAAACATCTTTTGATACTTGGGTTTAAATCAAAAAAATTTTTTAATGAATAATAATGTTTTAAATTTTCTAAACACGTTATACCAGAAAAAGATCTTTTTTGAATTACATATGAAAGCTCCAGAAGAGGTAATTGTGAACTTTTCTTATTTCTTAAAATTAAAAAAAGAAAATAAAATTTCCAAGATGAAATAAAGGATAAAAAAATAATTTTTATAAAATCTTCAAAATAAAAATAGTTATTTAAAAAATTTTTTTCTTGTAGATTAATTATTTGGTTCTTAGTATCGATTTTTAAATGGTTATATTTCTTATATCTTTTTGAGGGAATAAAAAGGTTAAGATAAAAAAAGTTTTTTTTAATGATTTTTTCTAAACCTCTCCAATGATCGCTTGTAAAAAAAAATTCCTTATTGAAATCTTTTTTATAATGACAAAAATAAGATACTATTAAGTTTTTATGATTATTAAGAGTATTTCTTTGTTTTCGGTTAAAAAAAGTATTTTTTTTCAAAAAAAACAATAAACTTAGAAACCAATTTCCTAAAACGAAAATCTTAAATCTATGCTTTAATTTTTTTTTTTTTTTATTGCTAAGTGAAAAATTTATTTCTTTTTTATATTTCTTTAAGACCTCATATACGTCCGGATCTATATTGTTTAGTATAATATATTTTAATTTATGACTTTTTATTATCTTTAAGACTGCTAAAAATTCTAGACATTTATTTATATAATCCTCTTTAAAAATATTTTTTTCGTTAAAATTTGAAAGATCCCAGAGATTTACATATTCATTGATTTGAAAAAAGTTTTTAAAACTTTTATTAAAAATTTTTATTTCCCCGGAACTTTCGACAACTTTTAAAAATTCAGCTTTAAGAGAAAAAGAATTTTTATCTATAAACTCATTTATGTTAATTTTTTTTAAATTTTTTTTTAAGTAAAAAATTACTTCAGGCTCCATAATTTTTAAAATATTCTTTTAAAATTTTTTTGATATTTTTTTTTTTTGATATTTGGTATACAATCATATTCCCAACCCCCTTAGTTAAAATAAACTTAAAATATTTATTACTATGCTTTTTGTCTTTTTCTATATTTTGAATAAAACTATTCAAATTAATCTTTTTTAATGGATCCAAATTTGTGATTTTTTTTATGTCATTCACCATAATGTCGTATCTATCTTTTTTTAGTAACCCAAATCTCTTAGAAAAAAAAAGTGCAATTTGTATTCCATGAGCAACAGCTAAACCATGTGGAATTTTAAACTTAGTAGTTTTTTCAATAGCGTGTCCAAAAGTATGTCCGAAATTTAATATTAGTCTCTGACCAGTATCAAACTCATCTACCTCTATATATTTTTTTTTAATTTTTAAACTTTGATAAATAATTTTTTGCAATACTTGTTTATTTTTTTGTGCTTTTATTAAATTTTTGAAAAAAAAAGGATATTTACTTTTTGATAAAAAATAATAATGGGACATTTCTCCCAAACCAGAAAGAATTTCTTTATTTTCAAGATAATCAAGTATTTTAGTATCGATTTTAATTTTACTTGGTGGATAAAAATTACCAATTAAGTTTTTGAACCCTTTAAAATTTATTGAGGTTTTGCCTCCTATACAACTATCTCCCTGAGAAATAATTGTTGTTGGATAAAAATACCAATCTATCCCCCTAAAAATGATAGAGGATAAAAAAGAACAAATATCTTGTACGACGCCCCCACCAACACAAATTATTTTGGTATCTCTATTAATCTTTAAATCTAACATTTTTTGAATAATTTTTTGAAGTTTAGAAAAATTTTTTTCAATTTCTGATGGAGTTATGACAATTTTTTTTCTGTTTAATTTGATTTTTGAATTAACATTTTTATCAACTATAAAAATATCATTTTTATTTTCTTTTATAAGATGTGTACGTATATCGTTTATAAATAAAACTTCATAATTTCTTATTTTTGAAACTATAGTAATTTTTTTCATTGAATAATAAATCCACCATCGATTACACAATTTTGACCAGTTACATAATGATTATTGTCAGAACTCAAAAAAATTACATAGGGTATAATTTCCTCTGGCCTAGCAATTTTTTTTAATGGAATATCTTTTTTCATTTTATTCATTAAATTAATTCCTAAAACTTTTCTTGTTAAAACAGTATCAACAAACCCTGGACTAACAGCATTAACTAAAATATTGTATTTTGCCAAATCTAAAGCACAAGCCTTTGTTAAACCTATTAAGCCACTTTTTGAAGACGAGTAAGAGGCTCTCCTACTCTTGCTAATTGATCCAAAAATTGACGAAATATTTATAATTTTACCTTTTCTTTTTTTAATCATTTTTTTTGAAGTTATTTTTATTATTTGAGCAGGTACTGTTAAATTTACCTTAATTATATTTTCAATATCCTGTTCTTTTATGTTAAAAATTTCATCCACAATATTTATACCAGCATTGTTAATAACAATATCAAAAGTGATATTCTTTATATTTGATAAAAATGTATTAAATGAATTTTTATTAAGAAAGTCACATTTCAAAACTTTCAAATTTCTCCTATTTAATTCAAATTTTGTAGATGATGAATATACCTCAGCACCAAGTGATAAATATTTCTTTATAAGACAATTTCCTAAACCACTATTATAACCTGTTACTAAAATTTTTTTTTTTTTAAAGGATGTTATCATCTTAATATTTATTCTGAAACCAGTGAGCAAATATATGATTGATAATTAATTGGATATCTTCAACTGGACCATAATCAGACTTAAGAGATTTAATTAAAATTGTATAATCAGAGTAATTTAGTAATTTTCCTCCATCAAAACCCAAAAGTGCAAAAATTTTTCCTTTACCCTTGATCCATTTTGCAGCTTTTATCAGATTTAAAGAATTACCAGAAGCTGATAAGATAATTGCGATATCGCCCTTTTTAAATTTCATCTTAAGTTGATTCAAAAAAATATTTTCGTAACCTGTATCATTAGCTATAGCTGTTAAAACAGATTGATTTGAATTTAAACAAGTAATGTCAAATGTTTTTTTTGATTTAGATTTTTTCATTATATCAAATCCAAGATCATTAGCCATCGTAATTGCAGTAGCTGCTGCACCTCCGTTACCAAAAACAAATATTTTACTTTTCTTTTTCTTGGCAATTTCTAGCTCTTTTCTTATTTGATCTAAACTATCAATATCAAGGTGTTTTAGTGAGTCGTTAAGATAATTTATATAACTCTTTGTAAATGATTTGAAATTTTTTGCTAATTTAAAATGATTTTTAAGTGTTTTCATTTTGATTTAAATTTTTTATACCATTCATCATCAGATAAGTAAATTTTATCTATCATTCTCATAACATTTAAAGCATCTTGATAAGATCCAGTACTAACTTTCATATTATATTTAATAATTTTTGCAAACTCCTCAATTTCTAATCTCCAAGAATCATCTTTTAAAAACTGATATACTTTTTTTTTTTCTTTGTTTTTCAAATAGGGCTTAGATAAAATTATAATTTTTTCTTTCCCATATGATTTTGTTCCTGAAAGAATTCCACTTAAAACAATTAATGCTTTTTCCAAAGTTATTTCTAATGAAAATTTGTGTTCCCATTGTGTTGCAGTAGAATGAATTGAAGCAATAATATTTTGGTTGGTATTTTTCATTATTGCGAAGGCATTATCTTCAACATCATATCCCCAATAAGAATTTGAGATAAAACTCTTAAACTTATCAAATTTTCCACCAAATTTTGTTATTAGATCTAATAAATGAATTCCTTGATCTATTAAAATTCCTCCGCCAGAGAACTTTTTTTTTGCTCTCCATTCATTTTTTCCAAATGTTACAATTTTACTTTTTCCATAAACTGCTCTTAAATTTATAATCTTTCCAAAAGTTTTTGATTTAATTAAGTTTTCTGCTTTTTTAACAGACCCATGATATCTATGATTGAAACCATATTTTAATTTTAATTTTTTATTCTTATCTAAAATCTTTTTAAGTAGTTTCAACTCTTTATAATTTCTTGCTGGTGGTTTTTCACAAAAAACATGAATTCTTTTTTTTAAAAAAAAAGATGTAACCTCGACAGCTAAATAATTGGGCAAAGTTATAAAAACTGCATTTAAATTATGTTTGGTAAATTTTTTATAATCTTGAAAAAAATCAATTTTTTTTTCTTTAAAATCTTTTTTAAAATTTATATCAGAAATACAACAAAGTTTATAAGATCTATTTTTTAAAATATATTTTTTTCTTCTTTGTCCAACAACACCAAAACCAATGATACCTACTTTAATCATACTTTTGTAAATCTTTTTTTTGAAATACAATAATTTGCAAAATCAACAGTCTTTATTTTAGATTTTGCAAAATTAGAAATATTTCCAGAGTAAGAAAATTTATAAATATTTGAAGAAAAATTTTTTTTTAAGAATTTTGAAGCTTCATTTAAATTTATAATATTATATGGAACCTTAAAATTTTTTTTACGATTAAATGATAAATAAGATTTTTTTGTGTCGTTTTCTATTGTAATTAAATTTGTTTCTCTAAGATCAAATAATAAAAAAGATTTAAATAAATTTTTTGAATTTTGAATTATTTTTTTCCAATTTGCAGTTAAATGTAACACTCCATAAATAATAACAATATCATATTTTTTTTTTAGAAACTTGAAATCATTATTCTTTACTAAATAAAATTTAGCATCAGGATATTTTTTTTTTGCCTTAAAAATCATTTTTTCACTTTCGTCAATACCTGTATATTTAAAATCTCTTAAATATGATTTCAAAATTTGATAAAATCCACCTTGAGCACATCCAATATCTAAAATAGAACAATTCTCAAACAAAACTTTTTTTAAGAAAAATTTTTCACCTAAATAAAGATGTTCTTTTTTTTTTCTTTCAGACGAAAAAAAATTTTGAGCATCTAAATCATTCCAAACATTCATAATTTTTATTTATCAAAATTTGTCGAGTATTTTTTAAAAAACTTATCTTTACGCATATATTTTTCAACAATTTCTAAATCTTTTTTACAATCAACAGAAAAAGAAATTTTGAATGGATAATCAGCAACGTATTGTCCTCCGTAATTATCACATATACGATTTGAGTCACAAGACTCAATTTTTTCTAAAAAGGACTCACTTGTAGAATTAAATTTTTTGAGAAAATCATATCTAAAAGCAAAAATACCATATATCCTTTTAGCTCCTATTTTCTGATTAAACTTTTTACAATAAGGTACGGGAGATCTTGACGTATACAATACTTCTTTTTGTCTATTATTAATTATCTTTACAATATTAGGGTCATGAAATTGTTTTTTGCTGATTATAGACATTCCCAAAACTATAGATCTTGCTTTTTTATTTTTTTTAATTTCTTTCAAAACAGTCTTTATCATATCAGGTCTCAGCATGGGCTCATCGCCCTGCACACAAACAATGATATTATTCTTATTTGTCTCATTCTCAGATTTTAAGATTTTATTTGCTGCTTCAAAGACTCTATCAAGACATCGTTTGTGTTTTTTAGATGTTGTGATGTATGGAATATTAAGACTATTACAATAATTTAAAATTTCTTTATCACACCCAGCAACATATAATTTGTCCCATACTTTTAATGATTTTGTTCTTAAATAAACATGCATTAGCATTGGTATTCCGCAAATATTTTTCAATGGTTTCCCTGGAAATCGAGATGCAGCCATACGAACTGGAATTATTCCAATAATCTTGTTTCTCATTTTTTATACCTGTAGAGTTTAGAAATTTTCTCATTTTTTTTTCCAAGATTTTTGGACTCTAAGTATTTTCCTAATACTATTTCTTTGTTTAATTCACTTGAAACATAAAAAGAATGCAGTAATTCCAATGTTTTCAAACAATCAATTTTTTCAATCACTTTAAACTTTTTATTTTTGTAAAATTTCAATATTTTTTTATACAATTCAAGGTGTCCAAAACCATAAATAATTGGAAATTCTTCAGAGTGTTTTTTGCACATTTTGGGATCGGGTGTATAAATCTCTAGATGATTGACAGCCTTACCTCCAAGTTGAGCCATACCTTTTGATCCTAAAAAAGAAATTGAGGCCTCGTAATCATTAGGTCTTGCTGCTGTAGTGATCTCTAAAGTCCCTACAGAACCATTTTTAAATATTAAATTTGCTATTGCTGTGTCCTCAACTTCAATATTTGAACCTAAAGTTTTCATTATTGCTCTAACAGATTTTAATTCACCATTGAGAAATCTTATTAAATCAACATGATGAATTCCCTGATTTGTTAAAGCTCCACCATCATGAGAGAAAGTGCCTCTCCAATTTGACATATTATAATATCTTTGAGGTCTGCACCATCTCACTCTAACAGTGCAGATATTAATCTTACCAAGTTTTCCCTCTAAAATTGACTTTTTTAAAAACTTTACTGCTTTATTATATCTATTTTGAAAAACAGGAAAAATATTTATTTTTTTTTTTAATGATATTTTGTAAATATTATTTAAGTTTCTTAGTTTAAGAGTAGGTGGTTTTTCTAAAATAATATCCACTTTGTGATTTTTTATTATTTCTAAAGCGTGTTCATAGTGCATTCCTGATGGAGTTAAAATTGCAACTAAATCAAGATTACATTCATCAATCATTTTATTAAAATCTTTATATTTCCTTAATTTCAAGTTTTTATATTTATTGATTATTTCATCACATTTTGCCTCTATTAGATCACATATTGCAACTATCTCGAAATAAGACCCTAATTTTTTTAAAAGATTTATATGGTGTATTGTTACTCTGCCAGCACCAATAAAAGCAATTCTTTTTTTCTTCATATCTATTTTATTATTTTTATAATTTTATTTATATTCCTTGAACTAGTTAATGTAATTCTGGAAAAATTTTTTAAAGATTCATGTTTTTCAAAAAGCCTAAAGTAACTTAATTTAGATAATTTTTTAATTATAATATTCTTTTTTTCATTTTTTAATTTAAAATGAATAAAATTCCCATGGCTTAAAAAATAATCAAATTTATTTTTTTTAAAAAAATTATATAATTTGTATTTTCCATTATTCATATCACTTATAATAGAATTCAATTCAGTAAGATATTTATTTTCTAATAACACTTTTAAAAATTCAGCCCCAAAAGTATTAATTTCATACATTGGTCTCCTTGTGTTGAGAATTTCAATATTTTTTTTATTTGAGATAATATAACCTAGTCGTAAACCTGCTAATCCCCAAGCTTTTGATAAAGATCTTACTATAAAAATATTTTCAAATCTTTTTACAAAATTTTTAGATGTTTCTTTACTAAATCCATAATAAGCCTCATCAATTAAAATATAACAATTGTTTTTTTTACAAGTCTTTATTAATTTTAAGATATTTTTTTTTTCTATAATTGTACCTGTTGGACTGTTGGGATTTGCCAAACATAGAATTTTTGGTTTTTCATTTTTTATTTTTTTTATCAAATTATTTAAATCGAGATAAGGTGCATTTTTTGAAAATTTATAATCAAATTTTAATTGATGTAATTTAAATATTTTGGGGTAAACATCATACATTGCGAAAGTTGGAGAAAGTGAAATGACTTTTTCTTTTTTTTTTGTGAAACCCTCAAAAATATTTTTTATACAACCATCTGATCCATGACCGAAAATAATATTTTGAGGGGAAATTTTTTCATAAGATGATATTTTTTTATATAAACTTCCAAGCTCTGGGTATGTTGATATATGTAAAGGATTTATTTTTTTTAAAATTTTTTTGTAAAGATTTAGTAATTTTGGGTGAGTATTTTCGTTTTTGTCTAGCCAAAGTTTGTTAAATTTTCTTGGTTTCTCTAAAATCCATGACGGTCTTTTTATTAAATCAGTTTTTTTCATTATTAATTTAAATTTTCCTGTGAATAATTAAGTTCGATTGGATAGTTTTCAATTTTATAAATTTTTTTGATTTTTAAAGTTTTATTTACGACATTACTTACATTAAAATATAGTATTTGATAAGATTTATTTGTATACCTTGATCGATGGTATTTAGATACTTTCAAAATATTTGTTTCAACTCATTATATATTTTTCTTAAAATATTAGAGAAAATTTCTGACCGATTTATCCTATTAAGGTTTAAAGAATTTTTAGAACATAAATGTTATGTAAGAAAAACTATCATAAATAAAAAAATTTTGTTTTTTACACCAAATGACTTAATTAGATGGAGAGTAAATACAATTTTAGAAAAAGAACCTGAGACAATTCAATGGATAAACTCATTTCAAAAAAAATGTATTTTTTGGGATATTGGTGCAAATATAGGAATATACTCAATTTATGCAGCAATAAAAAAAAAAAATATAAAAATTTACTCATTTTAGCCCTCTACCTCTAATTTAAGAACTTTGAGCAGGAATATATCAATTAATAAATTACAAAAAAAAATTCATATAATTCCTTTCGCATTATCAAATCTCAAAAATAAAATTTTACTTTTTAAAGAAAGTCGTTTTATCGAGGGTGGTGCACTTAGTGCTTTTGGGGTTGACTATGATTTCTCGGGTAAAAAAATATTTTCTGAAAATTCATATAATACTTTTGGTACTTCTTTAGATAATTTAATTGAAAAAAAAATATTAGATTTACCCGATTATATAAAGATTGATGTTGATGGTATTGAACACTTAATATTATTTGGTGCAAAAAATTTATTATCTAACAAAAAATTAAAAAGTGTTTTAATTGAAATTAATGATGAATTTAAAATTCAAAAAAAAAAAATAATCGAAATTTTGAAAAAAAATAATTTTAAGTTACTTTCAAAAATGAGAAATGATGATTATTACAAAGACGAATTTGTCGGCATTTACAACTATATATTTGAAAAAAAATAATATTTTAAGCTTTAGGCATTTTTAGATAATTTTATCTATATTACTGGCAACACATTCCCAAATTGATTTATTAACATTTTGATTTTTCTTAAAACATAAATATTCAGATGCATATTCATTATATTTTGATAATTTTATATCAAAAAAATCAAACTTTTTTATTTGGTTAAAATCGTAATTATAATTCAAATCAACATCTAGCTTTACGGATTTAAGTTCGTCAGCAAAACTCTCAGTAACTTTACTATTTATAAGGGAAATAGAGTCCAATATTTTAAAATTTAATAATAAAATTGGTTTTTTAAACAATATTGCATAATTTATAGCTGTCGAATTATGTGCGATTACTAATTTTGAATTATAAATTAACTCAATAGTTTTATTAAAAAAGTTTTTTCTACTTTTATCAAACAGATTTTTCTTTGATCGTCTAAAATGAGATGCAATAATAATTTTTTGTGTTTTGTTTTTACTTTCAATATCCTTAAAAATTAAATCCAAACAATTAAAAAATTTGTCTTTATTCATTAGATTGTGTTTATTATTTGTAATTTTAGCCTCAAAACTATTTTCAAATTCTTGGTCAATATAAACAATTAAATTTTTTTTTGATTTTTTTTTCAAATATTTTTCTGCCTCCAAAACCTGGTTTGATTTATATTTAAAAACCTTATTTGGATGATTTAAAAATTTTTTTAATGAATATTCATTGTTGATAAAATAATATTTTGGTGAAATTTCAATGATGTTGTAAAGCTTATTAAAAAATTTTTGATATAAAAACCTAAAGCCTTTTAAAAATGTAAAGAAAAGTCCAAAATTTAATAGTGTATTGATATCCTTTTTTTTACTTTGATATTTTTTTTTTTCGGTTAGAAAAAAAAAATCTTTTGATAATTCAATTTTTATACACTTTTTAAAAATTAAAAAAAATTCTAAGAGTAGTAATTTTAAATCTTTCCCAGCTAAATTAAGAAATATTGTGTTTTTTCTTATTTTTTTTATATTTTTAAATATTTGCTTAAAACTTTTAATGTAGACAAAATTTTTTTTATAAATTTTGTTATAATTTTTTGAATTATATTCTTCAAATACTTTTTTGTTTAATAATGGGGTAAGAGACCAAAAAATTAAATCTATTTTTTTATCTTTGAAACCCACATTAAATCTTTTGTAATTTGTCGGGTTGAGTAATTGATTAACCAAAACAACTATTTGGGTTTTCATAGAAATTAAAGCTGATAACTTATTTTGTTTCCTTTATTATTTTTTGCATATTTTAGTAAAATTTTTGATTTAGATAATTTTAATAAATTACTTTTATTAATTTTTTTTAAATCTTTTTCTATCTTTGAAAATTTATTTGTATTTAATTCAATCCTAAAAATACTTTTATCCATCTCAACTCTTTGTAATACTTCATCACTAAAACTTAATTCTTCATTTTGTTTTTGACCAATAATTTTTTTTGGAATTAATGAGATT
>MDTA01061305.1_pt1 | contig 16136 bp, 13 predicted proteins | sample 811151 | NCBI WGS metagenome assembly MDTA01 (sample SAMN05326648, study PRJNA326480) | marine metagenome | isolation source: seawater | place: Indian Ocean: South | collected 2010 | reverse complement strand
CCAGTCTCTTTTTATATTAATATTTCCAATACTTAATTTATTTTTTTTTTTTAATTTAATTTTTAGAATATTGGAAATTAATTTCTTTAAAACATATTCTTTTGGTCTTAATTGTGACTCATGATTAAATAGAATAGCTGAACAAACGGGAAGGTCATAGGTATTTCTATATTGTTTTATTATTTCATAAGAAATTAATTTAGATAAACCATAGGGGCTAACAGGATCTTTGATTGAATTTTCTTTTAATTTTTCTCTCTTTTTTTTTTGACCAAACATTTCACTACTAGCAGCATATAAAAATTTAGATTTTTTACCCCTTTGTTTTAATATGAAATTTAAAATAATTTTAACCGGACGTATTTGACTGTCATATGTTTCTTGAATAGCACTAAATGAATTAAAGACACTTGATTGTCCTCCTAAAAAATAAATTTCATTAAAATTTTTATTTAAGATTTTTAGAATATTTATTTTATTTGTGTTTTTTAATAAATACAATTTTATTTTTCTTTTAATATTCAATTTAAATAAATTTGAATATTTATTTTTTCTACAAATGCCATGGACTTTATAATTTTTTTTTAGAAGTATAGATGATAAGATTGCTCCATCTTGGCCTGTAATTCCAAATATTAATGCTTTTTTTGTCATTTATTAAATTAACTTCTGATATATCTTATTAGTTTCAACGGCACATTTTTTCCAAGAAAAATTTTTTTCTCGATTATATCCTTTTTTTATATAAGCTTCTTTTAATTCATTATTATTTGTGATTTTAGTAATACAATTTAATAATTCATCTGAAGAAGTAGGAGTGAAATTTAAAGCTGCATCTCCATATACTTCCGGTAAACTACTGGTATTACTGGAGATCACTGGACAACCTAATGACATTGCTTCTAAAATAGGAAGTCCAAATCCTTCGTATTTTGAAGGATAAATAAGTGCTTCTGCAGATGAATATAAAGATGATAAAATTTCATCTGAACCTTCAACTTGATGTATTGAACTTAAATCAACTTTTAAATCTTTGATATTATTTATTTCTTCTCTAATAAATTTTCCACCACCAAAACATACAATATCAAAATTTTTTTTTATTTTTTCATCAAGAGAATATGATTTAAGTAATAAGGTAAAATTTTTATATCTTTTTCTTGATCCGACGAATAAAAAAAAAGGCTTTGACAACTTAAATTTTTTTCCTGATTGTGTTTTTAAAGAATTAGCCAAGTAAGTTATTGTTATTTTTTTTTCATTAATACCATAATAATTAATTAGATCTTTTTTAGTATTTTCTGAAATACATATAAAATGGTCAATATTTTTAAAAATTTTTTTTTTTGGAAGTGAACTTAACTTAAATTCATCCATAAATTTTTCATGAATTAGATCATAAACTGTAATTACTTTTGGTTTTGTTGTATCAAAACATTCGCTGTAATACGTAAGGTGGTACAAATCATAACTCATAAATTTAAAATAATATTTTGAAATTGAATTGTTCAAAATTTTAGTCAAAAAATTTTTATTAATATTTATAGGATATTTTTTTTTAAAATGAGATTGAATATCATTAAGATGTATATTGTGATTGATCGGTGCAACTATCATGGGTTTTTTATTTAATGAAATTAACCCTTTGATTAACTGTACAAAATATCTGGACGGACCACCTTTATTTTGATGCGAAAATATCTGGTGATCATAAATTATTTTCATTAATTACATTTTAAATATTTTTTTACTAATCTTTTTAATATAATTAACCTCTTTTAAATTAAGGTTGTAATATATTGGGAATGATAAAGTATTTTCAAAGAATTTCATTGCATTAGGAAAATCCTTCCTTTTAAACCCATATTTTCTTCTATAAAATGGCTGTGTATTTACTGGTATATAATGCACTTGAACTTTAATTTTGTTTTTTAAAAAATCTTTAATAATTTGAATTCTCGATTTTTTTATTTTTTTCATGTTAATTCTCAAAGGATAAAGATGGTAAGAATTTTGACTAGAAAAAATTCTTTGAGGAATTATAAACTTTGATTTATCAGAAAAAAATTTATCATAAATTCTTGAGATTTGATCTCTTTTTTTTAAAAACCTATTTAATTTTTTTATTTGACTTAATCCAATAGCACAATTTATATCAGGTAATCTAAAATTGTAGCCTAGTAAATCCATTTTATATTCCCAGTGCCTATTTTTTTCTCTAGTCATACCATGAGATCTAATTAATTTTGCTTTTTTGTCATAAGTTTTATTATTTGTTAAAATTGCACCACCTTCACCTGTTGTGATTACTTTTACAGGATGAAAGCTTAAAGATACAAAATCTGCATATTTTACTGCATAACCAGTGTCTTTGAAGTAAGACGAACCTAATGCATGACAATTATCATTTACTAAATGTATCTTATATCTTTTTTTTAATTTTAAGAATTTTTTCCACTGTGCCGGTTGCCCTCCATAATCAACAATGACTGCAGCTTTTATCTTTTTTTTTTTATCTTTTTTTAGTTCAGACTCTAGAAGATCAGGATCCATGCAATAATCATTTAAACTTATATCAATGAAAATTGGTTTAGCCCCACAATGTTCAATTGTATTTACTGATGAAAGAAATGTTATTGGAGGAACTGCTATTAAATCTCCTTTTTTCCACTCAAGAATTTTGCCAATTGTCAACAAGGCCGAAGAACCATTGTTTACAACTGAACAATATCTAGAATTTAATTTTTTTTTTAAAGTATCTTCAAATTTTTTAACTAAAGGTCCTTGAGTTAGAAAATCACTTTTTAAAACTTTATTAACATTTCTAATATCATTATTATCTATGTATTGTTTTCCGTAAGAGATAAACATTAGTTTTATTTTTCAAAATCTAATAAATTTTTTTTTATCAAATCTTTAATCTGCCCTGCACTTAAAAACTTTTTATTTTCTAAACTATTATAAGAAATACCATCAGTTATTTTTTTTTTGAAATTAGAATTTAATGGATAAATTATATAATTATTCTTTTTGTCAACAGTATTAAAAAATTCAGACTTATTTATAAGTTCTTCATGAATTTTTTCTCCCGGTCTGATTCCAATTATTTTAATTTTTCTTTTTGGGTTAATAGCTTTTACAACATCAGTAATTTTATATGATGGACATTTTGGAATAAATATTTCTTTGCCTTTCATATTTGAAAGACAACTCATTACAAAAGAAACTGCTTCTTTAATTGTAATGTTAAACCTTGTCATTCTATTATCAGTAACAGTAAAATCTTTATTATTCTTCTCCTGACTTAAAAATGTTGGGATTACTGAACCTCGGCTACCCATAACATTCCCATATCGAGCTACACTAAATTTTGATTTACTCTTTCCCTTAAATAAATTTGCAGAAATAAAAAGCTTTTCTGCAGTTAATTTTGTTGAACCATAGAGATTTAGTGGTGAGACAGCTTTATCAGTGCTAATAAGTAAAATTTTATCAATATTTTTTTTTATAGATACTTCAATCAAGTTTTGTGAACCAATAATATTAGTTTTAACTGTTTCAAATGGATTATATTCTGTTACCGGAACTTGCTTTAATGCAGCTGTATGGATCACAACATCAACATCTCCTTCTAACGCCCAATTTAATCTTGATTTATCTCTAACATCACCAATAAAAAATCTAAAAATTGAAATATTTTTCTTTATGAATGGTAATTCTAATAATTTACTTTGTTTAAATTCATCTCTACTAAATAGAATAATTTTTTTTGCTAATTTTCTATTAATTAAATTTTCAATTATTTTTTTTGCTAAAGAGCCAGTGCCACCAGTAATAAAATACTTTTTTTTCATATAAGTTTATCTAATTTTTTAAAATTTTTATCTTTTATTTCATATATCTCATTACAAAATTTAAATATACTATCTTCATGAGAAATGATTATTATCGTAGTATTTTTACTAATTTCTTTTACTAAATTCATTATATCTTTCTTGTTCTCTTTATCTATGTTGTTAAAGGACTCATCAAAAATAATAATTTCAGGAGATTTATATAGAGCTCGTGCAATCGCTATTCTCTGAGCTTGGCCGCCCGAGATACTTGATGAAAATTCTCCAATACCACTAATTGATCCTGTCATATATTTATCTTTTAAATCATCAAGATTTAATAAAGATAAAATTTTATTTATTTTGTTAGTGTCAATTTTTTTTACGTCTGTTTCTAAAGAAATATTAACTTCTATACTTTCATTAAAAGTATAAACATTCTGTTGGATATAACTAAACTTTTCCCTCCAGAATTTTTTATCTAAGTTAGTAATACTTCTATCATCAACTAAAATTTCACCTGATTTTGGACTTATTAAACCTACTAAAATGTCAATAAAAGTACTTTTGCCTATTCCACTTTTTCCCTTTATTCCAATAATTGAATTTTTTTTAATAATTAGATTCGCATTATTAAAAATTCCAATATCTGAGTCATACCCGAAAGAAATATTTTTAAATGTTATACTTTTATCAAAATTTACTTTATCTATAATTTTTTGAAAATCGTATTTTTTTTCAGATTTATCATTATAGATTTCTATTAAATTGTGCAGGGCCGCCTCTGAATAATTGAGTTTTTGATAAGATCTAATTAATAAATTAATTGTCGGAATAACACGAAGCATAGCTGCCATGTAAACCCCAATAATTGGAAGATAAAGGTTTACACTTTCTACAGTTAATAAAGTAATTAAAAATGCAAAAACTAAAATTAATTCTAAAATTATTTTAGATAAATTTCCAAATATTGTTCTTGAAACTCCAATGTTAGCTATTCTATTAAATACTTTTTTCAAATTTTTAAGAAAGATGAATTCTTTATCATTAATTTTAAGTTCACGTATTCCTTCAAACATATGTTGAAGATTTTTTATTAATACAAATTGTTGATGTCGTCTTTGCTCACCAAAAAAAATAAATTTTTTTCTCAAAATCAAAGAGAAAAATGAAACAAATAAAAATAGAAACATTAACACAAATAGTGTTGCTGAGGGACTAATCTTAAAAGATAAAATGGTAAATCCAATTAAAGTTAAAATGCATAGGAAAATTGTTAATATAGGCTGAATAAAATTTGCATTTAAGATCTGAATTTCAGATGTAAATTCTCTAATATATTCAGCAGAACTTTTTTTTCTAAAATTTGAATAATTTTGTATTAAAAAGTTTCTCAAGATTATTTCTTGATGATAAATAGTGAGATAAGCTAAATAATTAGTTGATATTTTCACGTAAAAAAAAGAAAAAATATTTTTTAAAAAAAATAGAAAAAATACTAATAAACATAATATATATAATAAATTTTCCGAATTAAATAATTTCAAAAGAGCATCAATATTAATATAATTAACTGTCGATCCATTGTTGATAATTTCTGAAAATAGTGGGAGTAATATTCCAATAGACAAAACATCAAAAATAATTGAGACAATCATTAATAAAAAGACAAAAATTAATCTTTTATAATTTTTTTTTGTTAAAATAAAAAATGGTTCGATTAACTTTTTAAACATTTTATATTTTTAAAGTTTCTATTAATTTTTTTCTTTTACTTACTGCAATAATATAATTTTTGGATAATATTCTAATATATCTAATCAATGAAAAGTAATTTATATAAATTTCGTCTTTTGTCATCAAATAATTGTAAATATGATAAAAATATTATATTAACCTCAATAGCTTAAATTAAATTTTTTTGAAGCTATTTAAAATTATGAACAATCTTTACTCCCTGTATCATTTGAACACTAACTTTTCCTCAATTAACCCATCAAAATTAAAAACTTTAATAAACAATTCATATTCCAAACTATTAGATATGGTTGAAAATAATAATTTTAACATTGCAATAGAAGCGAGTGGAAAATCATTGATTGATATTTTTAAATTTAATGAAAAATTTATTAAAAGATTAAGGCATTTAATTGACATCAAAAAATGTTCATTTGTAGGCAGTGGTTATATGCAAATTATCATGCCATTATCTCCTTATGAATTAAATGAAAAAAATTTATCTTTTGGCAATGAAATATATAAAAAATTATTGGGTTTTAAGCCAGAAATACTTTACGTTAATGAGCAGTCATTTTCTAAATCATTAATACCTCTATTCAAAAAATACAGATACAAAAAAATTATTCTTGAATATAACAATACAAACTTATCGATTAAAAAAAAATTTACAGATGCATATTCTATTGACTGTATTAAAGACGATTATAATAATAAAATTGATGTGATTTGGAATGATCATATTTTATTTCAAAAATTTCAAAGGTATGTTTCAAATGAAATATCAGAAAATGAATACTTGTCTTTTTTAAAAAAAAAGCAATTTAAAAGAAATCAATATTTACCCTTATATTGTAGCGACATCGAAGGATTTGGTTTTTCCCCAGGTAGATATAAAACAGAAGCTAAAGATTTAGATAATCATTGGAGAAAAATTGAGGCTATATATACAAAATTAATCTCAAAAGGGTTCAATCATAAAAATATTTATAAACTTGAAAGTAAAATAAAACGAAAATCCTATAATGTAACCAGCATAAGCAATCCAATAATTGTAAAAAAACAGTTAAAATACAATCTTACTAGGTGGTGTTTAACTGGAAGAAATGATTTAAAAATAAATACCTTTTGTTGGAGAATTTTCTCAAAGCTAATTAAATCAAGTAAATCTAATAAAAAAAAATGGCTTGAACTTTGTGAGCTTTGGTCAAGTGATTTTAGAACCCATATCACAGAAAGTAAGTGGAAAAAATTAATCAAAAGATTTAGGAATAAAAAATTGATTAAATTAGATGATACCAGTGAAATAAAATCAAAATCTTATAAATATAAAAAAAATGTAAAAAATCAAAATATTTTACTTAAAGATAAAAATTATTTGTTAAATCTAGATAGAAAAAAAGGATTTTCTATTAATGACTATAGAAAAATAAAAATTTCAAATAAAAAAATTTTTGGTTGCCTTAGTCAAGGATTTTTTGAGTCTAACAAAGAGGATGTCGATTTTTTTTCTGGACATTCAATTTTGGAACTAGGTACAAAAAAATTGACTGATATAAATGATAAATACAGAAATTATTATTATAGTATTTTAAAATCAAATTTAAAATTGTCTGTATTAAATGGAATGGAAAACCACCTTACTAATAGAGAAATTCTAATTTTAAAACAAGGTGGTATAGTTCTAATAAATAGATTTAAAAATATACCCAGTTCATCTCTAAGAACTTTTTACTTAACTATAAATCCAAACTTTCTTAATAAGAGACATCTATTTTTACAAACACATAACGGAGGAAGTAAAGCTGAAACTTTCAGATTTGAATCTGACGGGTTTAACTATGGAAAACGTGTTTCAAATATTGTATCAAGCACAACATGCCTAGGCTCTACAAAAAATTCATTAATTATTGGTGACAATAATAAACAAATTAAAATAAAATTATTTAGAAATCTTTCTGCAATAATGCCAATGCTTGAATATAGAAAAATTAATAAATCGTATTTGTTGAGAATATTTTTTTCTTGTTGTGAAACTGATGATACTTCAAAAGAAAAAAAATTAAACTTTGTTTCAAAAATACAAATAAATATAGAAAAAAAATAATCATTTTTATCAATTATTAGTAACTTTATTGTTTATTCTATTTTTATAAATCATTTATATTTTAAAATTTCTTTCTCTTTTTCCGTGTCAAAAATAGATAATCTTTTATGTTTTGAACTTATAAATTTATCAAAATGACGATATACCTTATCCCTTAAATTTTTATTTAAGTTTTTTTCCCAATAATCATAAAATTTGACAGTATGAATATTATGATATCCTCCTATTTTTTTTAAAAATCCTTGATAGTCATCAAATAGCCAATTTTCATCATAATAAAAATGCTTCATAAAATAACATTCATAAATTTCATTTTTTTTTATTTTTAATTTAATTTTTTTTAAATTATTTAAAACTTTCTTATATTCACTGAGATTTTTTGGATTAATATTAAAATTGTAATTTATATGAGGGTTATTTTTACTAGCATTGATTACTGGAATACCAAGATAAGCATACTCAATAGCAACAGAGCCATAAACAGTCAAAACAAAGTCTATACCTTCAGAAATTATTTGATGATGTGATGTATTATTTGGAATTTTTTTAATATTAGGAAATTTTTTAATCAATTGATTGACGACTTTATCAGTATATTTTTGGTACCTTTCATACTTATTCCCGAAATATGGATGGTTTTTAATATAAAATTCATATTTATCGTGTTTCTCATTTGAAAGTTTACCTAAATAACAAATCCATAAATAAAAATCAGAAAAAAAATTTTTTCCATTTACATGAACTGAGTCTGTAAAATCATGAGTACATATCAAAATCTTAATTTTAGAATTTCTGTTTAAAATAGATTTCTTTCTTTTACCAACTTTTGGGAATGAGCTTTTTGATCTATTAACTAATCCAACTTTAAAACCTGATTTTCCTTTAATGATTCTCTTATTTAAATTTGTTTTTGCAATCTCTAAAGTTTTTTTTTGAAATCTTGTATTTATTTTAGAGAAATCTTTTTTAAAAAATTTAGACTCTCCATTCATTGTCTGCATCTTTTTATCGATTTTTATTACCGCTCTTGTATGAATTATATAGCTAGGTATGTTATTATTTATTGCAATTCTGATTGGTATTCCATAAGAATAACATGAATGAACACCTATTAAATGAGAAACTTTATTTGATTTAAAATATTCTTCCCAATATAAAAAAAGCTCTAAAAATTCTTTTAAAAAATTTCTAAAATCTTTTGTTTTTGGATTAATAGTTGGTACTAATCTTGATTTTAGATAAGTATCGTAAATTAGATCACCAATCCAAATTTTACCTACTTTAAAATTGACGATATCTCTGTTTTTTATTGAATTTTTAAAAAATTTATTACTAATTTTTTTTGCCTTGTTAGTAATATTTTTTGTTATTTCTGGCCTTAAAAAAGCTTCAACACCAAATGATTTATATATCTTTTTAAATCCTAATAACAATGAAGTTGATAATTTCCATTTTAGTTTTTGAAAAGAGCTTGTCTTTAAAGGAGATACAATTAAACTATAATTAAAATATGCAACAATTTTTGACGAATTTTTTTTTTTGAAAAAGTTTCCCAAAAGAGCCTGGCATAAATGAGATCCGTGGAAATTGTTATACTCAACTAATATAATTTTTTCGTTTTTAGATTGATGATTGAATAATTCTTTATTTTTTTGAATTAAGTCTGAATTTTTTATCATTTAATTTTCACTTAATTTATTTTTTTCCTATCGCAAACAAACCTTTAGATTTTCCTTTAAGAAAATTTGGTATAAACTTTGTATCGCCTTTAAAAGGAAGTAAATAATAAGCTTTAAAAAATTTGAATTTTCCCTCATACCACCATTTAGGCTTACATCTCAAATTTGGCAAAATTTCTACATTTCTAAAACCTTTTAGTGTTAAGATATCTTTCAAAGACTCCTCTGAATAGGGCTTTACGTGCGTAGGGTCGTCCCAAAATGTATCTTTACTATATTTCCAATTTGGTGTGGAAAGATATATGTGGGAATTCTTTTTTAGAACTCTTTTACACTCACTCAAAAATAGATTTGGATTTTTTATATGTTCCAAAACAGCAAGGCTTACAACTAAATCAAACGTGTCATCTTCATCTTTGAATTTATCAATTTCAAAATCAATATCATTAATATCATAATCTTTATAAATCATACCTTTTTCCATAAATTCATTTTTCAAAAATTTGTCGCCTGATCCTAAGTCTAAAATGTTCATCCCTGCAGTAAGCTCAAAGTTAAAAAATGTTTTTAAAATAAATTTAATAGTCTCAATCTCTCTTTTTGCAGCATAAGCTCTATTATCTTTTGATAAAGATGAATTTCTTTTAATAAAATATTCTTTTTTTGTACTCATTTAAAAACTTGATTAAATTATAAACAGATTGATTTGTGTTTTTAACATTAATAATGACTTTTTATATATTTGATATTAAGTTAAATAACATACATGAAATTTATAAATTTTTCAAATTTCAAGAGTTTATTTTCAATATTAACAATTAATTTAAAAATTATTTTTTTCAAAGTAAAAGGAAAAAAAATTATATTTTTTTATTCGCCAAGTCAAAAATTAAATAAAGTAGCTAGTCACATTGAATATTTATTTCAAAATTTTGGAGAAAATTTTATTGTTATATTTGGATTAAATTCAAAAAAGATTTTAAAAAAAAATAATCATTATTTTATTAAGCCCATTTTTTTGAAAGGAATTTTTAATGTTGATATTTTTCTTGATAATGTTTGCGTAAAGTTTTTTACCAATAATTCTACAAGAGTTTTAATTAGCCATGATCTTTATTATACACCACTGTCAGATATGGATAAAGAAAAATCAATTTTACAAAGAATGGTAAATTATGATTACATATTTTTGTCAAATAAAAAAAACATTGAAGCCCTAGATTTTTTTTTCAATAAATATAATTTTGCAAATAAATCCAAATTACCTAAATTAATAGAAACAGGTTATATTAAATTAGACTTTCTAAAACAAAATATAGTTAAAACTTTTCCCAACTCAAACAAAATAATTATTGCTCCAACAAATCAAACTACTTTTAATGAATTATCACTTTTTAATAATTTAGACCAAATTATAGAGGCGTTATTAGTAAATACTAATTCAGAGATAATTTTAAGACCACATCCAGCTAATCGAGAAAATGAAATTATATTGAAATTAAAAAAGAAATATTCTGAGCACAGTAAATTTATATACGACACAAGTAATAATTATTTAGATACATACTCAAACTCAGCTTATTTGATAACAGATATTTCAGGAACAGCATATACATATGCATTTTTTACAAAAAAACCTGTAGTTTTCTACTCTGTTGATGAAAAATTAGTAAAAGAAATAGACTTTGAAAAAGTTTCATTTTTTAAAGATAGAAATAAAATAGGAGTAATAGTTGAGAGTATAAATGAATTGAAAAAAACCATTATGAATATAACATCCATTCAAAAAGAGAAGAAAAAATCAATAGATCTTTTGGAAAAAGAAATGATTTTTTTAGGTAATTCAAAAAATCAAATAAAAAAGATAATTAGTCAAATTGTTAAAATTTGACAATAAAAAACACGATGAGAAAATTTAATCAATCTTAATGGATTACTTAAACAAATGATTACCGCAGTTATTAATGCAAGAACAAAATCAGAAAGATTACCAGAAAAACATTTGCTCAAAATTGGTAATAAAAGTTTATTTGAGCATGTGATAGATCAATTATTATTTTCTAAAATAGTCTCACAGATATATCTAGCAACTGGACCAAAAAAAAATAACTATAAATATGTAAATTTCCTGAAAAAGAAATATCCTAATAAAATAAGATATTTTCACCACAATGATGAGTCTGATGTAACAAAAAGAATTCATTTGCTGAGTAAAAAAATTTCCACAAAATATACCTTATTAATTTCTGGAGACTGTCCATTATTAGACTTAGATTTTATTCGTAGACTCTATAATGCTCTTAAAAGTAATCCATCTTATGACTTTATTAGGACTAAAAAAGTTTTAATTCATGAAGGTATCGAACTTTTTAAAACTTCCGCATGGAAAAAAGTTTTTATAAATTCATCGAAAAAAATATTTAAAGAAAATCCAGGATATATATTAAAATTACAGCCAAAAAAATTTAATATTCTTAAATACAAACATTTAGCTTATGAAAATCAAAAAAAATTTAGAATATCAGTCGATACTCAATCTGATATTGAATTTTTAAATTATTTATATTTAAGATTAAAAAAAAATAGAAAGAAATTTTGTTTAAAGAATATTCTGCAATTAAAAAAAGTAAATATTTTGAATGACCATGTTTGGCAAAGAAAACCAGATGAAAAAAAAATCAATATTAAAATTATTACTAACAAAAATTATAAAGTTGGACTCGGTAATTTCAAAAGAGCACAATTTTTAAGACGAGAACTAAGCGAAAGATATTATTGCTCTACTGAAATTTGTACTTTAAATAAAAATATAAGGAAAAAAATTTCAAATTTTCAATTAAAGGATATTATTATCATAGACTTAAACAAGAACGATCTAAAAAAGTTAGTACCTGCTGTATCAAAATTTAAAAAAGTGCTTATCGTTGATAACTTCGTCAATAAAATAAAATTTAAAACTCTGATACCAAATCATATAACACCAAAACCTGAAAAAAATATATATGGAGGTCTTAATTACTTAATTTTAGATAGAAAAATTGATTATACAAATTTAACATATGAAAATAAATCGAAAAAAATTAAAAAATTATTGATTATTGGTGGTTCATTTTCTGTTGATCCAGAAATTAATGAATTTATGAATTTTAATAAAAAATCATTAAGAATAATAGTCGGTCCTTTCGTAAAAAAAAGTACGATTAAAAGATTGATAAATGATAAATTTAAATTGATATTGAATCCAACTGACATTTATTCCTATATAAAGTCCTCGAAGCAAATTTTCTCTAGGTTTGGAGTATCTGTTTTTGAATGTATAGGTTTAAAAAAAAAACCAATCGTTTTTTTAAAGTATAATCTTAAAGATAATAAAATTATTAATACTTTATATAAAAAAAACTATATCAACATTTATAAAAAAAAGAAAATTAAGATAAAAAAAAATATTAATATTCAAAAATGCTATTTAAACTTCAATAAGTTTTTTAAAAAAAATTTCATTGAATAAATCTATCTCGATAATCTTTTAAATGATTTTCTATATTGCTTAATCGGCCTTAATCCATCAATAGGATCAGCTCTAAATTTTCTCTCTTTTAACTCAAATTCAGATGGTTTCTTGACTCCATTTCCATCAATTTTTTTTTTATTCCTTATAAAGAAAATTAAATCCTTTGCTCTATCTGGTAGCCAACAATGACCTGAATTAAATTCATAACCTTTACCTTCTATATCAATATGCATCTCAATAAATGATGCTTTCCATTTATCTATTGCTCTTAATATTACCAATTCATTATTTGAGTGATCAGACCAGCCAGTGCTTAATTTAGTTATTCTTCTAATTGTACCAATTGCTGATAAATTTAAACTCTTAACTTTAGCAGGGTAATTTGAAACACAATGTAATATAATAATTTTTTTTGCACCATTTTTTTTTAATATTTCAATTGCATTTAAAACTTCTTTTAAATTGGCCATTCCTGTTGATATAATTATCGGTTTTTTTGTTTTTGCACATTGAATAAGAAGATCTCTCCACAAAAGCTCATATGATGCAATTTTTATATAATCAACATATGGTTTAATAATGTCTACTGCTTCTAGATAAAAAGGTGTAACACAAAATTTCACTTTATTCTTCCTGCACTCTTTGGCTAAAATAGGTATAAATTTTTCATTTAGTTCCCATTTTTTTCTAGATCTATGTTTTTTTGATTTGTCTAAAATTTCTTTTGAAAATAATTTGTTTATTTTGAACAATTGAAATTTTACAACATCAAATCCTAAAGATGATGAGAGTTTTATCATTTTTAAAGATCTAGATAAGCTTCCATTATGATTACTTGAAATTTCTGATATGAATTTCGTCATTATCTAATAATATTTAATTTGAACATTATTTAAAATTTTATTTGCTAAAATAATACCCTTTTTTTTATCTGTTGATTTTACAATAACATGGCCAATTCTTGATGCATGAGAGTCAATTTTTTCTATCAAATTTTTTTTTTTACAAAATATTTTAAATGCTAGTATGTTTTTATTTTTCAAAAATAATTTATTTTTATAACCAATGGATTTTATTAATCCCTTTTTAGGAAATAAATATCTTTGCACAATGTTTTTTTCAAATTTTGGTAATAGTTTTTGCTTGTCTATATTCAATTTCAATGATTTTTTGATAACATAATCAATTATGTTTACTCCGGAATTATTGGGTATTGTAACAGAGGACAACCATCCTCCGCTTAAACGAGTAGCAACCTCAATAACAAAAATCTTTTTTTTATTTAAAACTAAATCACCTTTTAAAGTGGAATATTTTAATCCCAATTTTTTTGAAATTTTTGACAGAATTTGAATTATTTTGTTATGATATTTTTTTCCTTCCTTACTGGGAGTTGAGCCACCATTTTCAATTATAAAAGGCCTGTATTTACTCAACATTTCATAATTTCTATCGAAAGTACAAAGGTGAATATACTCTCCGTTAAAAACAATTCCTTCTGTACTAAACTGTGCTCCATTTATAAACTCTTCAGCTATTAAATATTTTTTTTTAGAATATTTTAAACAGTAGTTATAAGCCCAATTTAAGTCAGTTTTTTTGTCTAAGATAATTACTCCTCTTGCACCACAATTGTCCACAGGTTTAATTATAAATTTTTTTTTTTTATTTATTAAATTTGTCATTTGTTTTAAATTTGTTATTTTCTTAAAGTAGGGAATATTAAAATGATCCTTCATTTCCTTTTTAAATAAAAGTTTATCCGAGGTAATTTTTGCACTTTTTAATGGGATAGAATTAATTTTAAAATGCTTACACAATTTTGTAGCCACATAGGAAACATCACCAAAAGATATAACTCCATCTATCTTCAGTTTTTTTTTTTTTTAAATTTCTTAATATTTCTGAATAATTGTAAATGCTAGCTCTTATAAAAGTATTAGCATATTTTAATCCAGGAGCTTTGGGATCTTTATCTACCACAATTATTTTACATCTAAATTTTTTTAGTCTTAAATATCCTTCAATTGACTCTATTCCTGCCCCAAGTATAAGTAAATTTTTTAACATTATAAACTAGATTATCTTATTTACTCTTTCCAAAACTTTGCTAACAAAAATATGATCTTGTATCTTAACTAAATAGCTTTTTTTCTTAAGGTATATCTTATCAAAAAAATTTTTGAAACTTTCATAACCATAACCTGAAAAATTATTTTTATTATAAAAAGTGAAATAATTATTTGGCTCCTCATAATCATTATTAATAAATTTTTTTAATCCCCGATTTGCCTGATCTGAGTATATATGAAATTTATTTGTTATAATTTCAATATTTTGTCTACTTTTTTGATAATGATTGATTGGCTCCATCCAATTACAATTTAATGTTATTAGTATTGTGTTTTGTTTTTTTTTAAATTTAATCAAAACTGATACAGCGTCATATGTTTTTTTTCCTTTTATTATATTTTTGATTGCACTAGCCTCTAATTTGAAATTGTTAGGCTTAAACCAATAGTTTATCAAATCTAAATAATGAGGAGCCAAGAATTGAAATGGATTTGATTTATGCGCCCATTTTTTAAAATTTATTTTAGGAATATTTATTGGTTGAGAATAATTAATTATAATTTGATAATTAAGTTTTAAATTTTTTGAAATAATGTCACCTATATTTAAATTAGCCTTATCATATCTTTTATGGAAATCTATATAAACTGGGGTTTTATTTTTCTTTGAAAAATTAATAATTTTTTTACATTCTAATAAATTTCTACCAAAGGGTTTCACACAAATTATTGGGATTTTTTTTTTTAAAAAAATATTTGCATAATAAAAATGATATTCCTCTGGAACTGCAATTATACATGCATCATAATTATTTTTTATTTCTTTAAGTAAAATAAAATCATAATTAATTTTTTTTTTAAAAAAAGATGAGTGTTTGTTGATTAGTTTAATTTTATTTCTAATTTTTTTTTTATCTTTGAGTAAGAAATCGATCTTAAAATCTTTTAGATTAAAATTATTTTCTTTCAACCATTGAATAATTGAAGACAGAATACAACCAAAGTTGCTCTCATTTCCTAAAGTGTAGTAACCTGATCCAATAATTAATAGCGATTTGTTTTTCATTTAAAAATGGAAAATATAAATAATTATATACCAATTAAAATTTTTTTCAGTGCATAAATCAAGCCAATTGAGCTATTAGTACTGGTCAGCTGCACGCATTACTGCGCTTCCACATCCAGCCTATCAACGTG
>MDTA01179055.1_pt1 | contig 16140 bp, 21 predicted proteins | sample 811151 | NCBI WGS metagenome assembly MDTA01 (sample SAMN05326648, study PRJNA326480) | marine metagenome | isolation source: seawater | place: Indian Ocean: South | collected 2010 | reverse complement strand
GTGGTGGCCTTGGTAAGAATCGCACTTACGACACATACCTTTTCAGGGTACTGCTCTACTACTGAGCTACAAGGCCTAGAATCTAAAGGTAATTCTACCTTTAGTTAAATCATAAGGAGTCATCTCTACCATAACATTATCTCCTGCTAAAACTCTAATTCTATTCTTTCTTAATTTTCCAGCTGTGTGGGCCAAAACTTCGTGATTATTCTCAAGTTTTACCCTGAACATAGCGTTTGGAAGAAGTTCTGTAACTTTTCCTTTAAATTCTAAAGTGTCTTGCTTAGCCAATTATTTTACCTTTCATATTTTTGGTTATAACAGTTTCGTATGATCTTCTAAATACTTGAAAACCATTAAATTTATAACGAATGTATTAAGTCTTTCAATACTTGTTTTAAATAAATTTGTTAAAAATTTGCGAGATATTTCAATTATTATTTTAAGCATCGTAGAATTTATGTTTAGGTTTGGCTTTAGTATTCCATGGTTCTCCTTGATCATCTAGTGTTGCATCAATAACTTCAGTATTTAGCTTTATAATAGCGTCACCAGAAAAAATTAGTTTAATACTATAGCTTTTGTCTGACATAATATAACTTTCCATAGCTAGAAAATCTAAAAATCTATTATTATTATGTTGATTTATATTTTTAGAATGAACGCTTATCACATTTTCAAATTTTAAAATTGTTCTCACTCTTTTATTTTTTCTAAAAACACCTTTTTCGACGTCTTCCCACATAAATCGATTCAGTTGCATTAAAAATATTCTATTTTTTTTTAGGTTAGCAATATCTGCTGGATAAGCTATAGAGTCTTGAAGATGAGCTGATAAAACTTTTAGATCTTCATCTGTTTTTGCAATTAGTTTTAGATTTTGACTTTTCACTTTAAATTCTTTTAATACTTGCCTTGCAGTTTTTCAATTTTTTTTCTATATCTTGATAACCTCTGTCTAAATGATAAATTCTGTTTATTATTGTCCTATTATCAGCAATAAGACCTGCTAGGACAAGGCTTACTGAGGCTCTAAGGTCAGTTGCCATTACTTCAGCGCCAGATAAATTGGTCGGACCATATATTTCTGCTAAATTATTTTTTATATTAATTTTAGCACCCATTCTCTTTAGCTCTGGTACGTGCATGAATCTATTTTCAAAAATATTTTCTTTTATCTTTGATCTTCCATTTGCTTTGGTCATTAAAACCATCATTTGAGCTTGAAGATCAGTAGGAAAACCCGGATATGGTTTGGTAGAAATTTTAGATGTTCGAATTTTATCTGATTTAAACACCTCTATTTCATTGGCAGTAATTTTTAATTTTATTCCCATCTTCTTCAAAGTTTTTATCTCTGTTTTAATGATTTTGGAGTCCGCATTCTGGATCTTTAGTCTTTGACCAATTAGAGAACCGACAATTAAGTAAGTTCCTAATTCTATTCTATCGAACATAATTTTGTGAGTGCAATATTTATTAGTGTTACCTTCTTTTATAATTATTTTTCTATTCTTGATTTTTATTTTATGTCCTAAATTTTGTAAAAATTTTATTAAATCTAAAATTTCAGGTTCAATTGCACAATTCAATAAAGTTGTTTGGCCTTTTGCATTACAAGCTGCTAAAATTGCATTTTCAGTGGCTCCAACAGAAATATGAGGAAATTTTATTTTAGATCCTCTCAACCCATCATTAGCTGAAGCAAAAATATAGCCATTTTTAATTTTAATTTTTGCTCCTAATTTTTTAAGGGCAAACAAATGTAAATCAACTGGTCGCGTTCCTATTGCACAACCTCCAGGCAAAGATATTTTTGCTTTTTTATATCTGGCAATTAAAGGGCCTAAAACAAGGACACCAGCTCTCATGGTTTTAACTAATTTATATGGGGCGGAGGTATTAATTTTTTTATTATTATTTATAATTTTAATTATCTTTTTAGATTTAAGAAGATTTACCTTAAGACCAATGAACTTGAGAAGCTCAATCATAGTAAATATATCTTTTACCATGGGCACATTTGTTAATTGAACTTTTTTAGATAAAATAGAAGCGGCAAGAATAGGTAGAGTGGCATTTTTTGAGCCAGAAATTTTAATTTTCCCGGTTAATTTTCTTTTCCCTTTAATTAATAATCTCTGCATTAAAGATTTTTATACCTTGGGTAGAGTCACGCCTTTTTGTTTCATATATTTACCTTTCCTCTTGGCGTAAGTCGTTTGTGGCTTTTCATTACCTCTTAAAAAAACGAATTGAGCAACTCCTTCGTTTGCATAAATTTTAGCGGGTAATGGAGTAGTGTTTGAGAACTCTAAAGTTACATGACCTTCCCAACCAGGTTCTAACGGTGTAACATTTACTATAATTCCACATCTTGCGTACGTTGATTTGCCTAAACAAATGACTAGGATATTTTCTGGAATCTTAAAATATTCCATAGTGCTTGCTAAAGCAAATGAGTTGGGTGGTATAATGCATTCATTCCCTTTTTTAGTAACAAAACTATCTTTTTTAAAAATTTTCGGATCGACTATTCCGGAGTTTACATTGGTAAAAATTTTAAATTCATTTGACACTCTGGCATCATATCCATAGGAAGATAGTCCGTAAGATATTTTGCCTCTTCTTACTTGACTAGAAACAAAAGGTCGGATCATCTTTTCCTTTTTTACTAATTGCGCAATAGTTTTATCTGAGAGAACTGTCATAATTTTTTTTATTTGTTTTAATTTTAAATTCTTTTCTTTTTTTTAAATTTTTTTTAAGTAGCATAGCCCTACTTTTATAATGAGATGCTTTTTTCTCTGAAGGTCTCATTTATTTATTAATTTTTATCTGGATTAGTTAAATCTTCTAGAGTAATGGGTTTTTCAATATCATGCATTTTATTTTCAGATTCTTTTTCGCTAGAAGTCAAATTTCTTTTTGCTCTTCTTTGTTCAATTCTAGCCTTTCTTTTGGCCTCTTTTTTCATGGCCTTCTCGCCACGTGTTGATTTATAGTCGTAGTGAATACCCATTTTTGCTCCTGCATCTAAATATAGTTTTACTTGTTAGATTGAATTTATGCAAGCATCTTAATGAAAATTATATTCTATTAAAAATTGAAGATAGCGCTTTTACTGTTAAGTTGGGCAGCAGTAACCTGATTACTGATATCTAAATTTTAATTTTTTGAAGAAAAGTAGATATAATCCAAAAAATAACTGCTGCTAAAACATCTTGAAAAGGTGAAGCTAAAGGGAAGCCGTAGTTCCATAATATTACTAACAATAGCCAAATTAGCCAAATGATTTTTTTATTCAATTTTACATCCATTTTCGTCACATTTTTTTCCGGCTGAAATATTTTTATAAAAATCTAATGCTTTAATTGAACTTACCATATAATTTTTATAAATATTTAAATATCCGTGTAAACTCTCTGAAAGTTTTTTTGCTTCTGTGTAAAAACCTAATTTAGTTAAATTTATAAGCATTATTGCATTTCCATTGGGGATTGTATGATCGCTTATATCGATCGGTTTGAAAAAGATATCATCTAGTGATTTTTCGTTTTTTCTAAATATATTTAATTCTGAAGAAAAAAATTTTTCTATACATTTTCTTGTTAGCTCTTGGCCTTTAAGCTTATATTTGATGTTTAAAGTAACATCATAAAGATTTATTAAGGCATTTATCAAAAAGGCATAATCTTCAAGAAAAACCAAATTTTTAGAATAACTATGGTAAGGATCGCTATTTCCAAATTTTTTTTCAATAGAATTAAAGTAATTTTATGCGAGCTTTATGTATCCTTGTTTTGGTAATACATTATGAGCATTAATTAAAGCTTTTATCCATAAACAATTAAGATCTAGCTGAGTTTTATCGTCAAAAAATGGTTTGTTACGTTTGCTTCTTATTTCTCGAAGTTTGTTAATAATTTCATTAGTAGGTAGCTTTTTTTCCTCTAGAATTATTTTACCTTCCCAATTTCCTTCTGGTTTAATTTCAAAATATTCTTTTATATCTTTTATGTTCTTTATTTCGTCAAAGCTGAAAACGTAATACTTTCCTTCTTTGCCATCACTATCAGCATCAAACGCCGATCCTAACAAATTAAATTTTTTGTTTTTAAATTGTTCATTTAAAAATTCAATCGTTTGTATGATCTTTTTTAAAAAATACTCATCGCCATTAATTAAACAATAACTTGATAATAAAGATACAAACTGTGCATTGTCATAAAGCATTTTTTCAAAATGAGGGATCATCCAGTTTTCATCAACAGTATATCTGCAAATTCCTCCTTCGATATGATCATAAATACCTTTAGAACAAATATTTTTTAATAAGCTTTTTGTGTAGGATAAATATTCTTCTTTTTTATTTTTATTATAAAAATAAATTAATGTATCGTATAAATTAAAATTAGGAAATTTTGGGGCGCCTTTAAATCCACCTTTGTCTTTATCTAAATTTATCAAAATTGATTGTAAAATAGGTTCAAGTTCTTGATTTAGGACAGGATTTTTTTTTAATTTTAAAGAGTCTTTAATTAAATTAGACTGATTAATTATCTTTTCTCTTTCTTTGGTATAAATTTCATTTACTTTTTTCAAAACATCTTTAAATGAAGGAAGGCCGTGTTTAGACTCTTTAGGAAAGTATGTCCCTCCTGAAAAAGGTACGCCGTTTTCATCTAAGAACATTGTTAAAGGCCAACCCCCGCTCGATTGATTAAAAAGTTGAAATGAGCTTTGAAATATAAAATCTATATCTGGTCTTTCCTCTCTATCAACTTTAATATTGATAAAGTTATTATTCATAATCTCAGCAGTTTCTTTATCTTCGAAACTTTCATGTGCCATTACATGACACCAGTGACAACTTGCATAACCTATGCTCAATAAAATTGGTTTATTATTTTTTTTTGCCAAATTTAAATTTTCTTTTGTCCATGTTTTCCAATGGACAGGATTATTTTTATGTTGTTGAAGATAAGGACTTGGATCGTGCTCGAGTAAATTTTTCATTTAAAAACTTTATTTTTTATCATCATTGAAATTAACAAAATTGCCGTGAAAGCTAATAATGGTAAATAAATACTTGGGTCAGAAATTACCTGAAATAAAGATGGCTCATATTTTGTTTCTATTATTTTTTCTATACCTTCCCCTAGTGAGTTAATAATAAAAATTGAGGGTATTAAACCTAAAAAAGTTGAAAAAAAATAATTCTTAATTTTCATATCAAATAAAACAGGTAAAATGTTTTGAATTCCGAAAGGTATTCCAAGACCTCCGGCTAATCTAAAAGCTAAAAAATATAAAAATTCATTTCTGTTAAAAATATTTTTTAAATTAACCGCCTTTTTTGGAAGATAGTTTAAAATTATTTCTTTAAAATAAATACTTGAAAAAAAATATAGTAATGTTGCTCCAATAGTAAATCCAAATAACGTAATTAACGTGCCCATTAATTTCCCAAATACAAAACCTGATACAATCGCTATTGGAGACCCAAAACCTAGTAATAAAACCCAAACAACACAAAAAATGAAAAAAATTAATATAAAAAAAGAAAAATTTTCATTTTTCATATCTATGAGAACTTTTGTATTTTCACGAATGTAAGTATAATCTGTAATTCGATTTACATCTATATAAGCAAAAAAGGCATAAAGTATTAAACCTAGGGATATTAAATAGATTGTACCTAGAATTATTTTAAGGTTTTTATTCATAGAATTAGTTTTAACTGTACATCAGCGTTATTATTAAATATATAACTAAAATTATTTTATGAAAAGAACATACCAACCGAGCAGATTAGTAAGAAAAAGAAGGCATGGCTTTAGATCAAGGATGTCTACCAAAGGAGGTAGAAAATTGATAGCTAGAAGAAGATCAAAAGGAAGAAGAACTATTTCAACTTAAAATGGTTAAACTTGAAAGTTTAAAAAAGAGTGAACATTTTAAAATAGTCCTTGGGAAAAAAAAACTACATACAGATTTTTTTTCAATTTTTGCTGCAAAAAATTTTATTAAATCAAAAAATAATAGCCTCAATATAAGTTTTGTTATGAAGAAAAAAATAGGCAATGCAGTAAAAAGAAATAGAATAAAAAGAAAATTAAAGTCGATAGTGATAAATCTACTAAAAATAAATGGTGCAATTAATAGAAATTATACATATATAGTTTTTGGAAAAACAAAATCTTACGTTGAAAAGACTGATAAATTAACAGAAATTATGATAAAAAGTTTTAAAAAAATAAATTGAATGCAAAATTTCTTCATAAAATTAATTATTAAGTTTATCAAAATTTATAAATATCTATTGTCACCTCTTTTAGGAAATAATTGTAGATACTTTCCTTCTTGTTCTGAATATTTTATTGAAAGTCTAAAACTTCATGGATTAAAAAAAGGATTATATCTAGGTTTTAAAAGAGTTTTTAGTTGTCACCCTATTAAATTACTTGGTGGGGGGTCTGGGCTAGACTTCGTTCCAATAAAAAGAAAGAAAAAGAATGGATAATAAAAATGTTTTTATAGCTATTGCGCTTTCTATGTCCGTGTTGCTTTTTTGGGGTGCATTCTTTGAAACTCCTAGACAAACTAAAGATAATAATTTAGTGCAAGAAAAAAATGAAACTAATTTAGAGCCCAAAAATAATAATATTACCCCAACATTAAATGAGGAGATAAAAAGAAAATTTATTTCTAGGCAAGATTCTATTGCGCAGGTATCTAGGATTACAATTAATAATGAAAAAGTAAGCGGATCTATTTCTCTCACTGGAGGAATTTTTGATGATCTATCTTTTAAAAATTATAAACAAGATCTTAATTCTGATGAAAAAGTAGTTTTTTTACATCCTAAGCAAACTCAAGACGGTTACTACATTGAAACTGGTTGGACCAGTCTAGGTAATAAAATTAAAGTTCCTACTTTGGAATCTGTTTGGTCACCAAAAGGTAATAGAAATTTAGATAAAAACACGCCCGTCATTCTCGAATGGAATAATGGACAAGGGTTAATTTTTAAAAAAATAATCGAGATAGATGAAAAATATTTTTTTAAAATAAAACAAGAAGTTCAAAATAATAGTGGTAAAAATATTGAGCTTTACCCTTATGCGCAAATAACGAGAAATAAAAAACCAGACGATGTTCAAGGATTTTTTATTTTGCATGAGGGTTTCATCGGTGTATTTGATGATGAACTTCAAGAAGATAGTTACGAAGATATAGTTGAAAAAAAAATATCAAGAACATCCGACAACGGATGGCTGGGTATTACTGATAAATATTGGATGACTGCGATAGTCCCTCCTAAAAATCAAAATTTCAAATCAACTTTTTTATTTAAAGATGCTTTTAAAGCCAATTATATTCTAAATAACCCAGTAAAAATTAACGCTTCATCTTCAGCAAGTAATGAACTTAAATTATTTGTTGCGGCAAAAGAAGTCGAAACAATCGATGGGTATGCAGAAAGTGAGAAAATTGAAAAATTTGATTTGATAATTGATTGGGGTTGGTTTTATTTTTTTACAAAACCTTTATTCTTCGTAATTGATTATCTGTTTAAATTTTCTGGAAATTTTGGAATTGCTATTGTTTTAATTACTTTAGCTATAAGAATTATCTTCTTCCCATTGGCGAATTACTCTTTTAGGTCCATGGCAAAAATGAAAGCGCTTCAACCCGAAATGGTAAGATTAAAAGAGCTTCATAAGGAAGATAAAGTAAAACTTCAACAAGAAATGATGGCATTATATAGAAAAGAGAAAGTAAATCCTGCTTCAGGTTGTTTGCCAATTTTAATTCAAATACCATTCTTTTTTGCAATTTATAAAATGTTATTCATCTCTCTTGAAATGAGACATCAGCCTTTTTTTGGATGGATACAAGATTTATCCGCAAAAGATCCCACGACAATTTTCAATTTATTTGGTTTGATACCTTGGAGTCCTCCAGAGTTTCTAATCATTGGAATTTGGCCAATCTTGATGGGTCTAACTATGTATGCTCAACAAAAATTAAATCCAGCACCAGCTGATCCGATACAAGCTAAAATTTTTATGTTTTTCCCGCTTTTTTTAACAATTATTTTAGCTCCATTTCCCTCAGGACTAGTTGTGTATTGGACTGTAAACAACGTTTTAACAATTGCTCAACAATGGGTAATTATTAGAAAGACAAAAATAAAAACTAATTAAATGTCGGGATTAAAAAATTTAGATGAAATTAAAAAGTTTTGGCCTGAAAAAGCACCAAATATTAATATAGTTCAAAAATATGTATCAAAATATGTAAAAGAAAAAATTGTAATTAAATATGGAGGAAATGTTTTTATCGATAGGAATGTTTTTAATAATTTTATCTCAGATATTAATGTACTAAATAAGTTAGGCCTATCAATTATAGTAGTTCATGGAGGTGGACCAAGAATTAAAAGAGAATTAGAAAAAAAAAAAATTGTATCAAAGTTTATAAACGGATTAAGAGTAACAGATAAAAATATAATAAATACTGTTGAGGAAGTATTAATAGATTTTAACACTGATATAGTAAAATCTTTAAAAGAGTTAGGGACCGAGGCGACTTCATTTCATACAAAAAGTGAAAATATTATAGAAGTTGAGCCTGAAAGAGAAGAGTTAGGTTTTGTTGGGATTCCAAAAAAAATAAATTCCAATTTAATTGAAAATGCACTTAAAAATAAAAAAATTCCAATTATTGCTCCATTGGGCTTAGGTAAAAATAACCAAACATTTAATATTAATGGAGATACTGCTGCAAGCGCTATCGCAAAGAAATTAAAATCTAGAAGGCTAATTTTAATGACAAATGTTGAAGGCGTTTATGATGATCAGAAAAAATTAATATCAGAAATTAAACCTTTTGATTTAGAAAATCTAATTAAATGGAAAGTAGTTCAAGGAGGAATGATACCAAAAATAGAAAATTGTGTCGACGCTGTTCAAAATGGAGTGAGGGGGGTCGTTATACTTGATGGGAGAAAACCTCATTCAGTTTTACATGAAATATTTTCTGACAAAGGGGCAGGAACACTTATAAGAAAATGAAAGAATTAAAAAATATAAAATATTGGCTATTTGATTTAGATAATACATTATATTCTGGTGCCACAAAAGTTTTTGATCAAGTTGACAAAAAAATGTCAGAGTTTATCTCAAACAAACTGAATATAAGTAAAGAGGAAGCAAGAAAAATTCAGAAAAATTACTTCATCGAATATAACACTACTTTAAATGGTATGATTAAAAATCATAAAATTGATGCTAATGAATTTTTAGAGTATGTACACGATATAGACTTAAGTTTTTTAAAAAGAGATGAGGTATTAAAGGAACAAATAGAAAAAATTGAGGGAAAAAAGATTATTTTTACTAATGGTTCGCGCTCTCATGCTGAAAATGTCACAAAAAAACTAGGTATAGCTAGACATTTTGATGATATTTTCGATATTGCAAGCGCAGACTTTATACCGAAACCTTCTTTAACACCCTATAAAAAAATAATTGAAAAATACAAAATTGAGCCACAATATAGTATATTCATTGAGGATATCGCGCGAAATTTAAAACCCGCACATGAACTAGGTATGAAAACTGTTTGGATTATAAATAATGAGCCTTGGGCTGCTAAATTTTCAGACTCTAATTTTATTAATTATAAAACTGAAAAATTAGCAAATTTTTTACGAGAAATAAATGAAAGTAAATGAATTAGAAAAAATAATAAATGATGCTTTTCAAAATAAGCAAAGCATTTCTGAAAAATCTGATAAAAAAATATTAGATGCAATTTCTGAAACAATTGAACTTACAGATAAAGGAAGTATTAGAGTGGCCGAGAAAAAAAATGGAAATTGGACCGTTAACCAGTGGGTAAAAAAAGCAATCTTATTAAGTTTTAAAACAAATAAAATGTCAATGTCTAAAGGTCCCTACACTACATGGTATGATAAAGTTCCAGGAAAATCTGTTCTTTGGAATGAGGGTGACTGGAAAAAAGCTGGATATCGTCATGTTCCAAATGGGGTAGTAAGAAAAGGATCCTATATAGCAAAAAATGTTGTTCTGATGCCATGTTTTGTTAATTTAGGAGCTTATGTGGATGAAGGAACTATGATAGATACTTGGGCCTCAGTTGGGTCTTGCGCGCAAGTTGGAAAAAATTGTCATGTTTCTGGAGGAGCTGGGATAGGAGGTGTTTTAGAGCCTCTTCAAGCAAGTCCTGTTATAATCGAAGATAATTGTTTTATTGGCGCTAGATCGGAAGTAGCAGAAGGTGTAATTGTTCAAGAAGGTGCTGTACTCTCAATGGGCGTATATATCGGTGCATCAACAAAAATTGTTGATAGGGCAACAGGTGAAATTACATACGGCAAAGTTCCAGCTTATTCAGTTGTTGTTCCTGGTAGTTTACCTAATAAAAATGACCCTAAAGGTCCAAATTTATACTGCGCAGTAATAGTAAAAAAAGTTGATGAGAAGACTAGAAGCAAAACATCAATAAACGATTTATTAAGAGATTAAATGCAGACCATAAATGAATTAAGCTTATCGAAAGATTTAATCAAATTTCCAAGCATCACTCCAGTGGATGCAGGTGCTATAAAGTTTTTAAGTAAAAAGTTAAAATCTCTTGGTTTTAAATTTAAGATATTGGAATTTAAGAAAGGAAAAGGCAAACCAATTAAGAATCTTTATGCCCGGTTGGGCAATAAACAACCTAACTTATGTTATGCAGGTCATACGGATGTCGTGCCACCAGGTAATTATAATGATTGGACTGTAAGTCCATTTAAACCTCAAGTCAAAAAAGGATATTTAATTGGTAGAGGAGCTAATGATATGAAAAGCTCCATTGCTTGTTTCGTATCTGCAGTTAGTCAATTTATTAAGAATAATCCTAAATTTCCTGGATCGATAAGTCTTTTAATAACTGGCGATGAGGAAGGTTACGCGACCAATGGAACAAAAAAAGTTGTTGAATATTTAAAAAAAAAGAAAGAAAAAATAAATTTTTGCATTGTAGGAGAGCCTACAAATCCAAAAAAATTAGGTCAGATGATTAAAATTGGTAGAAGAGGAAGTTTAACCGCTGAATTAGAAGTTCATGGTACGCAAGGACATATAGCTTATCCTCACCTTTCAAAAAATCCAATAGACACTCTTATTAAAATATGTGCTGTGCTAAAAAATAATAAGTTTGACAGAGGTAACAAAAATTTTCAACCCTCTAATTTAGAATTTACAAGCTTATTTGTTGATAATAAAGCCCATAATGTTATTCCAGCGTCAGCGAAAACACTTTTTAATATAAGATATAATAATATTCAAAATTCCTCAAAGTTAAAAAGAAAAATTAATAATATAGTAAAAAAAATTACAAAAAAGTATGGATGTAGATATAAAATTAATTTTTTGGAAAGTGGTGATTCTTTTTTAACAAAACCCAATAAAAATATATTTCTTGCTAAAAAAATTATAAAAAAAGTAACAAAAATCAATCCGGTTTTGTCGACAACTGGTGGTACATCTGATGCAAGATTTATCAAGAAAATAGCTCCTTGTCTCGAATTTGGACTAGTAAACAAAACTATGCATAAAATTGATGAGTGTGTCTCTTTAAGAGATTTGAAAAATTTGAAAAAGATTTACCTAAATTTCTTAAAAGAGTACTTTAAGTGAAAACTGGAATTATTACATCCAGAAGCTCGCTAAGTCATGACACTGGCTCAGGTCATCCTGAAAATAAATTAAGAATTGAGTATATTGTTAGTGCCTTAAAGAAAAAACAATTTCCAAAACTAGAATGGAAAAATTTTAAAAACTTTGATAAAAAATATTTGAAAATTACTCACAATGCAGAATATATCGATGAGGTAAATTCGAGTTTTCCAAAAAAGGGACAGTCTTTTTTAGATGGGGATACGGTAATTTCGCCTGGAAGTAAATCAGCTTCCTATGATGCAGTATCATCTATTATATCGGCAATAGATTTAGTAGCTAATAAAAAAAATAAAAATGTTTTTTGTGCTGTTCGTCCTCCTGGACATCATGCTGAATATAATAAAGCTATGGGATTTTGTATATTCAATAATGTTGCTGTTGGAGCAAATTATTTACTTAAAAAATATAAACTTAAAAAAGTCGCAATAATAGATTTTGATGTTCATCATGGCAATGGAACGCAAAATATTTTTGAGGATAATAAGCAAATACTTTATATTTCAACACATCAATATCCTCATTATCCAGGAACTGGTGCACATTTTGAGAAAGGTAAATTTAATAATATTCTTAATATTCCTCTTCCGGCAGGTACTAATTCGGTTGAATATTTAAATGCTTACAATTATGTTTTAAAAAAATTAAATAGTTTTAAACCCGAGTTTATTCTTTTTTCTGCAGGTTTCGATGCACATCACAAAGATCCTTTGTCAAATTTAAACTTAAATTCAAAAGATTTTTATGAAATCACTCGAAGAACAATTTTAGAGTCAAATAGTTATTGTAAAGGAAATATAGTCTCAATACTTGAGGGTGGTTATGATCTTAACGCTTTAGCTGAGAGTGCCGAAGAGCATTTAAAAGCCCTCATGGAATTCTAATAACAATGACTAGGCTTTATAAAATAAAAAAATCAAGAATTGATAAAAGAGGGTTGTACGCAAATAAAGACATAAAAAAGGGAGTAAAAATTATAGAATATAAAGGAAAAGTAATCACTAGGAAAAAAGCTGAAGAAGATCCCAAGTTTGATAATGATAAAGATATTTATCTTTTCAATCTAAATAAAAAATACGATCTTGATGGAGATTTTAAATTTAACACTGCTAGATTGATCAATCATTCCTGTGAACCTAATTGTGAAGTATCAGGAACAGGATTAAAAGTATGGGTTTACGCCATTAAAGATATTAAGAAAAATGAGGAGTTATCTTATGATTATGGTTTTGGATATGACAAAGATTATAAAAATTATCCCTGCAAATGTGGCTCAAAAAAATGTGTTGGATACATTGTGAGAGCGGAGTCAAGATGGAGAATTAAAAAAAGAAAAAAGGGTACCTAATATTTTACTTTTTTTAAATATAAGCCACAAGCCGGAGCGGGTGGAGCACACATTGACCTTTTTTTTGATTTAACGACCTCTTTAAATTTATTTAAACTCCATTTTTCTTCTCCTAGGTATTTTAAACATCCAACCATAGATCTTACTTGCTGTTGAAGAAATGATTGTGATTCAAATATTAAATAAATTTTTCTCTCTACTACTTTCACATCTATTTTTGAAATAGTTTTAATTGGAGATTTTGCTCCACATGTCGAAGCTCTAAATGTGGAAAAGTCGTGTTTTCCTTTTAAAAATTTGGCCCCCTTTTTCAAAACTACTAAATTTAATTTTTTTTTAATGTGCCAAGCTTTATTGCGATCTAAAGCTAATGAGCCTAATCTATTTAGTATTATATATTGATAAATTCTTTTTTTGGCACTAAACCTAGCGTGAAAATTAAGATTTTTTCTTTTAAGGTCTAAAATAGAAATTCTCTTATTTTGTAAAAAAAAGTTAAGTGAGTTTATAAATTTATTTTTATCGTTTATTTTTTTTGAGGTAAAAAAGTTCGCATTTTGTTGAAGTGCATGTACTCCTGAATCAGTCCTTCCAGAGCCAATCAATTTAATTTTATCCTTTAATAATTTTTTTAAAGTTTTTTGAATTTCTGTTTGAACAGAATTTCCCTTTTTTTGTGACTGCCATCCAATAAACTTTGTGCCGTCATATTCTATGATCAAATTATAATTAAATTTCAAATTAGTTTAGCTCCCTTTACTATTCTATTCCCAATTAAAAAATCTTTTATTTTGAGAATTTTTTTCCCTTCTTTCTGAACAACTTTTACTTTAATAGCATTGTGTCGACAGGCGATGGTGAGATTGTCTTCTATAACAATTCCTGGAACATCTTGTTTGCTTATTTCTGAAGCCTCTAATATTTTTATTCTTTCATTTTTATATTCAAACCATGCCCCTGGATTTGGATTAAATGCATTTATTTGAGCTATTATTTCACTTGCATCTTTATTCCAATCTATTTTTGTCTCTGATTTGTCAATTTTTTTTGCATAAGTAGATTTGCTATGGTCTTGTTCAATAAATTTAAATTGTCCAGAAACTATCATATCAAGAGACTCGACCAATCCTTTAGCTCCCTCTAAAGCCAACTTTTTACTTAATTGACCTGAATTAGTCTCTTTATCTATTTTGAAAGAAACTTGTTTCATGAAAGGACCTGCATCCATTTCAGAAACAATTTTCATTATCGAAAACCCAGTTTGTGTATCTTGATTTAAAATTGATCTTTCAATTGGAGCGGCACCTCTCCATTTGGGTAAAAGAGATGCATGTAAGTTCAGGAATAAAATATTAGGAAGTTTCAAAAATTTTTCAGGAATTCTTTTTCCATACGCAACGACAACAATAACATCGGGCTTAAGTTTTTTTAGATAATTATATTCTTCAGGACTCTTTAAATCTTTTGGAGTTCTAACAGGAATTTTAAGTCTCTCGGCTGTTAACTGGACAGGTGATGGTAATATTTTTTGACCTCTCTTTTTTTTTTGAGAAGGTTGGGTAAAAATTGATAAAATTTGATGTCTTGAGTTATTCAAGGCTTTTAGGGATTCAACAGAGAACTCGGGAGTTCCCATAAATACAATTTTAAGAGACATTAAGTTTTTGATGTTAGACTACGATTCTTTCCAATTCTTTTTTATGTTTAACTAATTTTTTTATAATCATATCTTTTTTAAGTTTTGATAGATAGTCGATAAATAAAACTCCATTTAGATGGTCGACCTCGTGTTGTATGCAAGTTGATAAAAGCCCAGTAGCTTTTAGTGTTTTTTCCTTTCCGTGATAATCAATATATTTCAGATGACATTCAGCAGGCCTTTCTATTTCTGCAAATTGTCCCGGTAAAGATAAACATCCTTCCTCGTAAACTGATGTTTCTTTTGATCTGTGAACAATCTCTGGATTAATTAAGTAAAGTGGGTTTTTTTTATCTTCCCCTTTTGTGATATCAATTACTACAATCCTTTTTAAAATTCCTACCTGTATAGCTGCTAGACCTATGCCTGGTGCTTCATACATCGTATCCAGCATTTCATCCATTAATTTTTTAACGTCACTATTAACGCTTTGTAAAGGCTCACATTTTTTTCTCAATATTGGATCAGGTTCTATAAGAATTTTTTTTTTAGTCATTTAGGCCTTATATTATAATTAACTTCTCTGCGGTAGTGCAGATATTAAAATTTCATTCCTAATTTTTGTTAAGCCTAATTGATTTAATAAATTAGTAATAAAATATATTGATTCTGGGTCTAAGTTATAAGGCTCGTCTTCTCCTATGATTTCCACTATTTTTAATGATAAAAATCCAGGTTGGCCGGTCTCCGCAAGTTTTATTAAGTTTTGAGGAATATTATATTTTTTTGAGATTTCTTGATAATTTATATCTTTGGGTATTTGGAATCCATCGTACAAAAGAGCCTCTACTAAAGCTAGATCTTTTGCAGAAAAAAAATAATTTTTATTCCTTTTTATCTTTTTGTAAATATTATTTAAATCTTTTTGATATTTTGTTTTAGAGGGACTCGTCTCTAAAAAATATTTTGTAACTTTTGACTTATGTAGAATTTTATCATCGTATTTAATTTTTCCAATACTAAATTCAACATCAGTTATAATATTTTTTTCCACGATTTTTTTATATTTTTTGGGAATGTCCTTTTGATTAATTTTTTCTAACTGATCGCTAAGGAATTTAGTATAAACATTTGATAATTTATCTTTTTTAAATAAATCCTTTAATACGAATAGTAAGTTTAATTGATTTTCAATTTTATCAGAAAGAAGAAACTTTTGATAAACTAATGCTCTTGCATCTACACCGCTAAAAGTTTGGTATAGCTTATCAGCGTTTATTAAGGTGTTTAAATCAAAAGAAATTTTTTTATAGATTTCAAAAATTTTATTTTTTTCAAGTCTATTTTCATTGGCAGCTATTTCTAGGTCAGTTATCCTTTCTCTATCACTGTAATCC
>MDTA01121134.1_pt1 | contig 16141 bp, 24 predicted proteins | sample 811151 | NCBI WGS metagenome assembly MDTA01 (sample SAMN05326648, study PRJNA326480) | marine metagenome | isolation source: seawater | place: Indian Ocean: South | collected 2010 | reverse complement strand
ATAAGCAACTTGCAAACATTGCCGCTGACTATTGTGTGAATGGTGATCTTGTTAAAAATAATATTGGTAGTGTAATTACCACAGTTGATATTATACACGATAGAAAGTATTATGATTGGTCATTTGAAGAAGTATATGATGACTTATATGAGAATGCAGAAAAAGTTGACATCCAAGACTTGCTTGACAAAGTACTTGACGAACACTTAAATGATGAAGGACAAGGCAAGCCAGGTGAAGGGGAAGATGGTAAAGATAGCAAAGGTCGTCCTAAACTAAGCGAAGAAGAAAAGCGACAGATTAAAGAAGAACTTAAAGAAGCCGTACTGAGTGCTTCACAAAGTGTTGGTGCTGGTAACTTGCCTGCTGGTGTTAAAAGAATGATAGAGCAGTGGACTCAGCCTAAAATGGATTGGAGAACACTACTTCAGCAACAGATTGAAAGTGTAATTAAAAGCGACTTTACATTTAGTAGAATCAATAGAAAAAGTTGGCATAGTGATGCAGTACTTCCAGGTATGAACAATGATGAAAAAGTTGATCTTTGTATTTCAATTGACACATCAGGATCTATCAGCAATGATATGATTAAAGATTTCTTTAGTGAAATAAATGGTATTATGGAAGCCTATCAAGACTTTAATATCAAGGTTTGGACTTTTGATACAAGTGTTTACAATCCACAGGACTTTGATCCTAGCAACATTGATGAGTTGGTAGAGTATGAACCTGCTGGTGGCGGCGGAACAGACTTTGATGCCAATTGGAACTATATGAAAGATGAAGGTATCGAGCCTAAGAAGTTTATTATGTTTACAGATGGTTATCCGTGGAACAGTTGGGGTGATGAATTATACTGCGATACAGTTTTTATCATACACGGAAATGATCAAATAGTTCCACCATTTGGAACTTATGCATACTATGATGAAGAAACAAAGGTAAAGAGAGCGGCATGATTGATATTATTGATGTAAAAGCAGGCAATAGATATACTTGTAGTTTTACTGCAAAGAAGGTCCCACTTGATGAATTTGGTCGTCCAGGTGCTAGTAAAAGCCTAGCAGATCTTCCTGTAGTGCGACTTGGAGATTATGTTAGTACAGGTGAACTTGTTGCACGTGATCTAAAACAAGAATTAGTTGAAGTACTTGACGATAAAACAAACAGAAAGTTTGTAGTAGAGTTTGGTAATTTACAAGACATCGAAGAAGTAGATGCAGAAGATTAATCCTTTAAACGTTTTGAATCAACGTGAGGTAATAAATCCTCCTGAACATTTTACTGTGATTGATTATAAAATACCTACACATAAAGCCTATATTTCTTCAAATAAGCAACTTGAACATATGAGAAATTGGATATTCAATCAATTGGATGGAAGATTTTTTGTTATATCAGATGATCTTCAGGTTGAAACTGTAGAGAATTACACTGATCCACATTATGCATATAGAGTTGGATTTGAAATTGAAGAAGAGTCTACATTTTTCGCTTTGGCATACGAGGCTTAGTGCGATCAGGTTCAGTACTATTGTCCTTGTCTTTTAACAAATCTCTTGCTTCAATTGCAAGATTAGGACATCCTTTAGTAGACTTAAATAACTTTTCTATAAACTTATCAGGTGTCAAAGTCAAAAATTCAGTAGATATTCGACCTGATAGTAATTGCAAACTCTCGTTTTTATAACGTGATAAATATGCTTGTAGATGACCATAATCGTTTTTTAACGTATTTTGAATCTGTTCAGTTATTTTAATCCAGTTTGAAGATGCTTGTAGTAAAGCATCAACAGAAACTCTAGGATTGTTTAACGGAACAATAATCATGGCTACCGATGCAAATCTTAATTGGTAGTTATATGCAACGGTGCAGACAATTGCTTTTTCCATAATATCAACTAACTTTTGCTCTCTATTAAGCTCATCAGAATATGACGTGCTTACAGGCATAAAAGAAAGTAAAAATATTATAATAAAAAGTAATTTTTTCAACACCATTCCTTAATTGGATAATTAACTATAGTACTATTCTATTTATATGGAGAAAATCAACAATGACAGAAGAAAATACTACGCCGGAAACGGCACCTACGCCAGAAACAACGGCAACAACACCTGCTCCAGAAGGCACTTTGTCTGTAGCAGATCTCAAAATGATGGCACGAGTAATCCAAGTTGGATCTGAACGTGGATCATTTAAAGCAGAAGAACTTGTAACAGTCGGTGGACTTTATGAGAAAATCGTTGGCTTTTTAAGAGCAACAGGACAGTTAGATCCTGCACCATCAGAAGCACCAGCCCCGGATGCAGATGCAATTGAAAAAGAAATTGAAGAAGAATCAGACGCACCTGCCGCTGAGATGATGCCAGAAGAAGTTGGAGGTAGTTCTCCAAATGCTGATATCCCACCAAGCCAAGATATTGCACAATAATTAAAAGGAAAATATAATGAAACATATAGGTATTTCAAATGATCGCAAAGTTGCGGTAGTATTCCGTACAGTACCAGGCGAACCAACAAATTGCCTTGTAGTGTACTATGACGACTTGCCTCAGATAATGAAAGATTCTTTCATGTTATGTCTTGAAGGCACAGAGGCCCAAGCGGCCGCAAACCTAAGTGATGTATTACATGCATTTTCAGTGCCAAATGGTGAAAAACTTTTAAATGCTTTACATGTAGGGAACTTTTTAGAAAAGGTTCCAACTGACCAAGTTACACTTACACCAAATGCAACATCTAGTTTAAAACTTAATGAATTAAATAATATTCTTGATGGAGCAGGTGGTTCTAAAACTGAACCACAACCAGTAGCACAAATGCCAGCACGTGATATTAATGCTGACGGCACTATTACACCAACTGGAGTTGAAGCATCAGCAAATACTCCATTATCAGATGAAGCAATCGCCGCTGATCTAAGACAACAGGCCGCAGGCTTAGAAGCAGAAGCAAAACGTTTACTTGCTGAAGCAGAAGAGTTACATCCAGCACCGCCTAAAAAGCGAGGACGTCCTGCAAAAATAGTAACTACACCTGTTGAAGCATAAGAGTAGGATAAAAAATGGCAGACGTACCGGATCTACCAGTACCAGTTCCACCTAAGCCAACAGTCAAACAACAAGACTGGCTTGCTAAAATATTAGGAAGGTGGGAAGACTTACTAGATGAAGTTGATTACAAAGATATTCCTTTAAAATTAGTTGCAAAAATGGTTGTTCATCTTAAAGATGGCAAAGTGATTGAACTTAATATAAAGGAAATGGTCACTGAATATCACCTCAATTACGAAAAGTTTGAAGAAGTTTTAGATAAAAAACTTGAATCTGTTGAGCATAAACTTGACCATATTGATTGGCACTTAGATACAACCAAAGCCATTGAGCAGATTGAAACTGCAACAAATCAAACTCTCAAAGACATATGATTAAATTAGTACTTGCTATAGATGAAGCCGGAGGCATTGGAAAAGATAACACTATGCCTTGGCCTCACTGTAGTGCTGATTTAAAGCGATTTAAAGCTCTTACAACGGGTCATGTAGTTGTAATGGGTAGTAGTACTTGGAATAGCAAAGGTATGCCTAATCCACTACCAAATCGTATAAATTATGTTTTTAGTAATAGCATGAAAGAAGCACCTGGTGCTACTATAGTATCTGGTAACACAGAAGAAGTAATAACTAAGATTGCTTTAGAACATTTACATCTTACTATATGGATTATTGGAGGTGCAAAATTAATTGAAAACTGCTGGGATATTATTGATCAGTATTACATCACTCGTATACCTGGCAACTATAACTGTGATACCAAAATAGATCTAAATAGGTTAAAGAACAAAACACTTGTACAATCTACAATAGGTCCTGATGTCACTTTTGAAAGGTACAGATAATGCTTGAATGGTTTATAATTGCAATGGTATATTTTAAAGATACTGAAAGAGTTGAAATAAAGAAAATGGAATTGCCTTTTCAATCTCAACAAGAATGCAAGGATTACTTGGCCAACACACCAAATATTGTCAATGATATAGTTAAATTAGAACCAACAGCAGTTGGTGCTAGTTTTAAATGTTTTGACGAAAACGAAGTAAAAAAGTTCAAAGCAAACCGCCGGACTATCGCATTGTGAAAATAACAACACTAACAGATGACTTAAAACCAAAACTTGAATCCTTCTGTAAAAAAGCAGAAGCACTAGGATATGAAAATAATTCTAGTCTTGATGCAATGAAATATGATTGGTGCAAAGAAATTGGAAGATGGCTATGTGCAATAGAAGACAATGAAATAATTGCAGTAGCCGGCAGTCATCCGTTACCTGAAGTTTCAAAAAATGCATGGCGTATAATGTTTAGAGGTTGTGAACTGCCTCAAACAGATAACTTCAAAGGATTAGGAAAAGGAGACTGGAACAGTATTACACAACGTGAAATGATTCCAATTTTCATAGACTGGTGTCCTAGCAATGAATTATATATAACAACTAACATATATCACGAACATTCAAATGGTAAAGCGGCTAGAAATCACAAACTAATGGGACTTCTTGCAAAGCAAAAAATACTTGACAAACATAGCGAAATGATACTATACTATACAGAACAAGCCGTCTGGAAACTTAATATAGAAGAGTATCAAAGACGGAGAAATATGCTAGGAGGAAAATATGTGGGTTAATTGGAAGCATTTGAATGAAGCAAAAACAAAAGCAGGAAGACCAGATGCTGGCTATTTTTGGCACTTCAAACTTGCAATTGACGAATTCTTTTTCTTATTAGTAGTAACAATAGGTAGTTTAATACATGCAATTTTTCCTTGGGTGTTGGATTTTAAATTATTAGAATGGCGAATAAACAGATTAAAAATGCTAAAAAACAAATTACCAGATGATCCACAATTACAGAAGGTGCATTTTGATGACTGATGTTTTAAATTTAATCGCTTACAAAAATGGGGAATACAAACCTCTAAAAGATATAGGACCAACAATATTAGACTTTGGATTTATACATTGTGATGCCACATATGATGTGATGCCAGTGTACAACGGAAAAGCATTTTGTTATGATAGACATTTACAACGATTTAAAAATAGTGCTAAACGATATGGACTACAGATTCCAGATGTTGACCCATTAGAAATAATAAAAGAATTAGCAAAACTAAATCCTATTGAAAATGCATTTGTTTGGTTTTTGATATGGCGTGGTTATCCACCTAGTGGTAATCCAAGAGACTTAGAAAATTGTCCTGTAAATTTTGCAATGTATATCAAACCAAGTTACCCTATTGCAAGTACACCTAAAGTAAATTTATATTTGGATAGAGATATAAAACGTGTAAATGACGATTACTATGGACAAACTTATAAAAACATGGCTTGGATTGAACTAACAATGAGTCAACGTAAAAAGCCAAACAATTATGATACAACTGTTTTGGTTGATACAGACGGCTTTATCACCGAAGGTCCTGGCTTTAATGTTGGCATTGTAAAGGATAAAATTATAATGACATCTGATAGAAATGTTTTAAAAGGTATAACAATGAGTGTTGTTGAAGACATTGCCAACGAAAACGGATCTACTTTCAAACGCCTACCCATAAGTGCAGAATTTTTTGAATCTGCTGACGAAGTTTTTATTACAAGTTCAAGTGGTGGTGTAACGGCCACTCACAAAACAGGTGTAGTTACAGACTTTTTAATTACACAATATGACAAGAAGAAAATTGAGTATGCTACTGAATTATGATAGACTTCAAAAAGATATTGCAAGAAGGTTGCACTATATCAAGTAGTGGAACAACCGGAACGCCTAAACAAATATATAGATCACCACAAAATTTAGAAGCATGTAATCATGTGGCAATAGAAGATCAACTTATTACATCAAAAAGCAAAATATATACTTGTACAAGAATGACTCATGCAGGAGGCTTGTTACTACAAAGTTTACCGGCATATACATTAGGTTGCGATATTTTAATAACTAAATTTAATGCTTTTAGTTTTATTAAAGACTTTGAAATGTATACACATACCTTTTTACCGCCAGCAATGTGTGAGGCAGTAATCAAAACAAAAAATTTTAAAGATGCTAACTTTAATGGAAAAATAATTGCAATGGGCAGTGATCCTATTCCATGGGATCATATAGATAAATTTGTAAGCAAAGGTGCAATAGTAATAGCCAATTGGGGTATGAGTGAAGTAGGTCCATGTGCTATAAACACAACTTTTGGAACTGTTAAATATGTAGAAGACCATCCTAAGGAGTTACCTGTAATGGGTGAAAACTTTAACTGTGATTATAAAATTGTTGATAATGAACTATATGTCAAAGGCGACATATGCATACATGATGATTGGTTTGCAACAGGAGATAAAGCATACTTAGACAGGACTTCCTTTCCTATTTTATATTACAAAGGTAGACTACAGTGAAACAATATATTGATGCACTAAAACATGTACTAGAGTATGGCGAACTAAACAAAAGTAGAGCAGGTAATGTTATTCGTACGTTTGGCTATCAAATGCGTTTTAACTTACAAGAAGGCTTTCCGGCAGTTACCACAAAGAAACTTGCTTGGAAAAGTGTAGTAGGTGAACTACTATGGTTCTTGGAAGGTAGTGGCGACAACAAAAGACTAGCAGAAATTACACATGGCGATCCCACTAAAACTACTATATGGACTGCAAATGCCAACGCGGACTATTGGAAACCAAAAGCAAAATATGAAGGCGACTTAGGTAAAGTATATGGTGTGCAATGGAGAAACTGGCGAGGTGTTGATCAAATACAAGCACTATTAGCCGGACTGAGAAAAGATCCTTACAGTAGACGTCATATTATAAGTGCATGGAATGTAGATGAATTGAACCAAATGGCCTTACCTCCATGCCATACTTTCTCGCAATTTTTTGTAGCAAACGGAAAACTTAGTTGTCAACTTTACCAAAGAAGTGCAGATATGTTTTTAGGTGTGCCATTTAATATTGCAAGTTACAGTTTACTCACACATATTATTGCTAAAGAAATAGGTTTAGATGTGGGAGATTTTGTCCATACTTTTGGCGACTTGCACATTTATGAAGATCATTTAGATGTAGTAAAACAACAAATACAAAGAGTACCAGGCAAACTTCCTACTCTATCAATTACACCTAACAAAAAAATTAATGAATATACAGTAAAAGATTTTATATTAGAAAACTATAAATCAATGGATAGCCTCAAAGCAAAGATGGCAGTATAAGGAACAATATGGATCAAGCACAATTAAATGACTATTTTTTAAATCATTGGAACAGTGAAATACCAAAGTATACTCATAGTGGTTTTGCATTATTTCATCAAGTAAAAGAAACAGAACGTGTACTTGATGTTGGTTGTGGACACAATCCTTTTAAAGGACTAATTAAAAACTTGGTTGGTATTGATCCAGCATTTGATCAAGCAGACTTTAAAGGAACTATTGAAGAGTTTGAAACTGATCAATTATTTGATGTTGCTTTTTGTTTAGGTAGTATTAATTTTGGCAATGAAATGAAAATTAGAAGTGAAATAGAAAAAATTATTAGTTTGCTCAAACCAAGTGCAAGAATATATTGGAGATGTAATCCAGCCCGAACTGATCACGATAGTAGTAAATGTGAAGAGATAAACTTCTTTAATTGGAGTTTAGCATATCATGAACAGTTCTGCAGGGACTATGGATTTGAATTATATGATGTCGCATACGAGAGACCTGAACCACATAAGAAAAGGATTTATGCAGTATGGAAACGTCAGTAGACGAAAGTAAACTTATATTTTTTACAGGGGCACCTGGAAGTAAATGGAGTGCTACTGCTCATCTACTTGTATTGAGTGGACTGTATAATATTAATAATAGCGACTACAATGATGATAGAATATACACACATCCAGGCCCACAAATAAGCCACTTAGGTGCATACTGGGGTCCAGGCTTTGGTGTTGGTGAAAACTTTGATAGAATTGATAGTTTAAGCAAAGATGAAATTTATGCTGAGATTGAAAAGCCTTACGCAGACAAAAATTGGAGACAACATAGAATAATTAAGTGCCACCAGTTTGCTTTAAACTTAGATTGGATTAAAGAAAACTTTCCTACAAGTAAAATTGTATTAGTGTTGAGACCGGACAGAACTTGCAAAGAACAATGGTTGTATGCTGGAGGCTTTGATGGAATCAAATATCCTAATTACAATACATACTACCAAAATGAAGAAGTATTAGAACAAAAGATTGAAAAAGAAAACGCATCAAGTCGCAAGTTTATTGCTGAAAACAATTTAGAACTTCATACAATTACTAGAGCTTTTTTAAGTAAGTATTGGCACTTAGAATCAGTGCCAGAAGATAATTTAAACATAACGCCTAAAGAAGAACTAGAACGCTATATAATCAGCATACTTCGTGCAAAAGGACCTGATGGCCCTGTATGGCAATTAGATACAACTATTGCTATGTATAACTTTTAAAGAAGTCTAAAACACGGTTATAAGGCTCTTTCGCATACTTGATACTAAGATGCTCTGTAACCGCCCTAAAACGATTCTCGTCATATAATTCCACAACATCTTGTATTACAACGTCAGTATCTACCACATTATCATGTAGATTTTCCACCGTTTTTAATAAAACGTCTTTTAACGCCGTTTTAGAGCCATAATAATCCCTGTAAGTCACTGTTTTATCACTGCTACTAACATAATATTTGGCAGTTGTCTGCATGACTCTTTCTAATAATAAATCCATATCGTTCGGAATAATTACCACATGTTTTGCTGGTGCAAAGAATTCTCTTGCTTCGGCCAGATCACCATTCACACAATACATCAAATGTTGTGGATATAGTTTTGATTTCCATTTTGCAATATCACTTGCTGGTGCTGATTCAACTCCATTACGCTTTGCATAATCTAATACAGGTGGAACAGTATGCTCACATGTTCCTTTACCAACTGCACCTAAAAATCTACGATTCCAATGAAAAGGAGTAAAGCCATTATCTACTCCATATAGTTCATTTTCTACATAAGGCTCCCATGGATACATTCCGTTTGGATAATGATTATACCATGCAACATCTTCGCATGAGGCTAGTAATCTACCTGCTTTGTGTCCACTAGCACCAACAGGAAAACTAATAACAATTATATTATTTTCTTCCACGATAGAACAATCCACCTTTACTTTCTTCTACCAAATCTCCAGTATAAAACCAATCGTCATATACACAGATATCGCCTTTAACAACTAATTCACCGTTGGCAATTCTATAATCACAATAAAATCTATCACCAAGTAAAGGATATGATGCCTGTCCATCTATTCCATGTACAATTTTACTTCTGTATTCTTCTACTTTGTCCAAACTATCAAAAACAGTATTGATTGCACAAGGACCTATTTCAGTCATTCCCCAATTAGCCATAAATGTTGCACCTTTTCTAACAAAGGCATTTATTACATACCAGTCAACAATATCACTGCCACATGTAATCCAAACACCATTTAAATCCAATGTTTGCCAACCTTTTGTACCCATAATGGCTTTACAATGTTTGGGAGTTAAATGACTGTGGGTAAATTTATTAATATTCTTTACCCATTTATAAGCATTGAAGTCTTCTATAAGAATATCACATCCAATTGACATTGCTGGTAATGTTTGTGCTAACATTCCTCCAGCATGTGCCATTTTACAAACTGTATAGATAGTGCTTTTATAAGTCAATTGTTGGCTATCAATAGCACTAAGGTTTGCGGCTCTTAATTTTTCTGGTGATTGAAATATTTGTTTTGGAAAACCTGTAGTACCACTTGTTTGAAGTGTAATACCTTCACTTAGAATCTTCTGGACGTCCAAAATGTTTCTCCGTACCGTCAGTAATCATTTTTGCTAATCTATATGGTGTATATGCAAACACCCACGGAACAAATGCATGTATAGTTCCTGTAATAAAAACTAATAGTGCAATCATATTAAAATACATTGCATATCTTAAATGCACAAAATAATTGTGTCCTACTTTAGTCAAATGTTTAAAGTCTATGTCTAACTTCATTGTATTTTTCCTTGTTTAATTTCCATACAGATTGATTGGTGTACCATAGTTCCATGCTTTCTATATGTAAATCAACAATTCCTTTTTTCTCTAATAGTTGCATCACCCGATGCGTTTTATGCATGTGACCACTTGCATCATGGTTTATGTTAGTAGTTATAAAAAGATCATTTTCTTTGTACATTTCTATTTGATAAGGTAAAATATCTCTAAAAGGCACACTATTCATATGTGATGCATTTAATCCTTTATACGGACTTTCAATTTGGCATCCTCTAAACAAAACTCTTATTGCATTTTCACTTATATCTGGTAAAGGATGAGCACCAGCAACTGCAATTAACTTTTCGTTGTACCATGCTCCCCAAAATTCTCCTATATCTTTACACCAATCATACTTCATGGCCTTTAAACTATTATTGTTATGATAACCTAATGCATCACAGTCTTTGCAAAACTGTGTCAATGATGATACTGTCCATTGATTAAGAGTGCTTACTTTCATAGTTTTCTTTTTGGTATTTTACTGTCTGCACTGCTAACACAACTTGGTGTTATACAAGGCATAGGTTTATCAAACAATTTAAATCCTGTTTCTATATTTCCAATTGGAACATCATGACAACTGTAACTACGTTTTACACTACCGTCAGGCTCACGTATGATTATTCCTTGAAAGCCTGCATTGCAACTCCAACCTTTAAACTTATTAAAGTTAAAAGCATTAAAGCGTTCGGCTTGATCCATGTACCATTTTTTGCCTTTGCTATCTTCAAACTCAACTTGGAAATGTTGTGGAATCTTACTGCCATCTTCGTTAGTCATATCTGGCAACTTTCCAAATGTTGGCTTAGGTCTAATCACATATTTGTTTTTTGCTTCTGTGTAAGCACGTTGAGGCATTCCATTGTGTAACTTGCTACGCATTTCATCTGTGTATCCATCTACAACTCTACTAGCAGTAGGATCACTCATAGGCTTTAGTGTAACATTTATATCTTGCTCGTGAAAGAATAAAGCATTTTCATAGTATTCGTCAAACAGTTGAGGTACCATAACCATATTTATTGTTACTTGTACATCATGCTCTTGACAATGAATCAGTTTGTCTGCCAACTGTTGCATTTTTTCTTTGGTGTTTACATGTTCAGTATGAAGACTGCAAGTTATACTTGCTCTATGAAATTTACTAGCATGATCAACATATGTTTCAAACCATTTCATAGGACGACTACAGTTACTGGTCATATGAACACTAGTATAGTTGGTATTAACAACATCACTAGCAAGGTGATGTAGTATGTCCAAGTAGCCTGGATGGAAGGTAGGCTCACCACCGCTAAGACTAAAGTGAAAACTGTTAAAACCTCTAGCACGAGCCTGCTCCTTGATGCTATCAATTGTATTTAAGCACAACTCTGTAGGACGATGGTCCTTGCGATCACTTCTAGCATATGGCCAACAATAACTACAACGATAATTGCAAAATCGTCCTAGTAACCAACTTACTGTAAAAATATCCCTGTGTAATAATGTACGTTGTCCAACGCTAACCAAATCGTCAAAGGGAATCTTAGTAAAATCGTATTCGCTCCATTTAAGATCTGTCATAGTTTAGCAATTCGTTATATTTTGTGTGTAATTGAGTAATATCAGTACCACGTGCCTTGTCATATATTGTAATGTGATTTTGCCACAGTGTCAAATGTTTTTTATTAAAAGGAAACTGTTTGAGTCCTACTTCTAATTGTTCAAATGTTGTCCATAGTTTAGTTTTAGGTTGTGGATTATATTCTTTTTTAATTTCCAAAACATCTTTTAATACTTCTTTTTTCCATTTGTCAGGAACTACACTTAGGCTTTGCCATCGAGGTGAATAACATTGGTTAACATATAAATTACACTCGCTTCCACTTCTTTTATTGTAAACACCTTTGCCAGTGTATGAATAATTTGTAACATAATTCATTAATTCAAGTAATTGAGGCAACCAATCTTTTACAGTGAAAATTGTGCTTACACTCCATACAAGATTAATTGAAAAATTATAATTGGGTAGTATTTCAGCACTAACTATATCACGAATATTTTGACTTACCTTTTCCCAATGTGCTGGTGATCTTGTGTAATCATACGTTGCACCTGCTCCATCTAAACTAGCACTCATTCCTACATAACTAAAGTGTGGTAACACTTCATAAAAAGTTTTATTTGTATTTGTAAAATTTGTTGTAAATTGTAATTCAATATTTTTAGCCCAATCTTTTTTAATAATATAGGCATAAAGATCTTTTATCTTTTTTGATATTGTTGGTTCACCACCATTTAATTTTATTCTTATTGTATCTTTGCTTAAACCTGTAAGTTCTATTTCTTTTCTATCATCAGTTTGATGTTTATAATCAATTGTATTTTGTAAAACATCTTTAGTGTTCAGTTCAGGAAACTGTTCAACCATTTTTTCCAGAATACTACTTGCATTGGGAGAGCACATTGCACAACCTAAATTACAAATATTATCTGGGCGATAATCAAAATAAAGGGGCTTGCCTGCTACTGTTCCATAATCTAAATCATAAATTTGTTGTTTATTTGTTTTTGTTTTTAGATCATTTGCAATAGCATACATCCATTTCCAATTTGTTCTAGGACTACTTGCACCATTGCTTTCAGGTATACTACATGCTTTACAACCGTCAGGCCATTTGCCTTCAAACATCTTACGACGCTTTTCTTTTACTTCTGCACTGGTAAAGTATTCTTGTATATCATTATTATAATTACTAATCGTAGGCGGTTCTGAATGTTGATGTCTTTCAATACAACAATTGCTTATCCCTCCATCATCGCCTCGATAATAAACTCCAATAAAAGGTAGTGGGCAAAAAGTAGGAGAGTCTTCTGGATTTTCGTACACTAAAACCACTCAGGAGGTAGCCTATGTATAACTTCCTCATACTTGCGATTTGTTGCACCAATACTTACAATAGTTCTGTGACTAGTTGCACGTCTATTGTTACCACCATGTGGAACTTTTGTGCTAAAAAGGACTGGATGTTCTAAATTATATTTGTCCATTTTTTCAGGATCCCATTTGTAAAATCCTTTAGGTCCATGTTCACTTGCTTCATGCAAGTAACTGTTGCTTTCATTCTTTTCAGCGTCCCATTCATAGTGATGTGTATGAAAGTATTTTCCTGCAAAAAAGAAACTATTTTCCAAGTCTGCTTCTAAACTTATATTCAAAGCACACCATCTACCTCTATCCAAATGCGGACTATTTTTAAAGCCAGGTGCCACTGTATAAAATTCAATAGCATCAAAATCTGGAAAGTGTCTATATACTGGGTGGCTTTTATTCTTTAAACAATAATGCCAAAAGCGTTGTGGCACTACTTCTTTTGTTTCATCGTATTCTTTGTTTTCAAAAACAGATCTTAGTTCTTCAGTAAGTTCTGTTGGAAAATTTTTTAGTATGTAAAATGTTTCAGACAATTTGAGCCTCCTTGTAATAACTGCACACAGATAAAAAGTCTTGTCCGCGAGAGTTATCTAAAAATTTTGTGTAACGTTTAGTTTCTTCCCACCATTTATCAGTATCATCTGTACTATTCATATATGCCAGAATAGAACCGCATGCTGTTCTAATTTCTTCGCTTTTATAATTGTAATTTTTTAATTTATTGGTAATAATATTTTTATATGCTGAAGGTAAAGTGGTTAAACTTAATTGTTCTGGAAAAGTTAAATGTGTTGGATTACATTTAATATTTCTTTCACTTAGATATTCCATTGTTTCTGGCAAATGATATGCATTATAAATTGTAATTGTAGGACGGCACATCAGTTGCAAATTAACAGTTTCTCTAATGCTACAATATTTATCTATGTTGGTTAACACACTTTCTTGTTTTGTTCCGTGCCTGAGATATTCATTTTCATCTGCATTTATACTATCCAAACTAAGTGCGATTTCTATGCTATCAAATGCACTCCAAGTATCAACTATTCTTGGCTTTGGATAAACTGTAGCATTGGTTGAATAATTAAGTGTAATATTTTTAGCCAAGTCTTGCCTAACTGCATATTCCAACAAGTCCCAGTGAGCTTTTATCAGCATTGGCTCACCACCTGTGAATTTTAAATAAGTGATGTTTGGTAATAGTTCATATATTTCATGCAAACTAATACTCATATACTTTTCAGGTGCTCTTCCTTTACCTCTATATTCAACTTCTTCATCAAATAATTTTCTACTGTATCTACTATCACACATTCTACACATGAGATTACAATCATTGCTGAGGCTTAGTTCTAAAAAATTAATAACAGGTGGGCCATATTGATTTTGATTTGTTTTATGACTGTTCAGTCTTTGTCGTAAACTCTTTTTGCCTGCATCTTCTTCTTGATAGCATCTAACACAACCTGCAATACGTTCACCTCTACTTGCTTTTTCTCTTAGTGTGTTTTGAAAGTTACTGTAAAATGCACTTTGTAAACTAACGTCTTTGATGTTGTGTTCAAGCGGAAATTCATTGCCATCAAATCTACAACATGGCTTGATACGTCCAACAGGATCTACAAACTGATGATTCCACAATGCACTACAATAGGTATCCGTCATTTATTATCCTGCCATTCTATCATATCTTTTACTAAATGATAATATTTCCAATCTTTTATTTTAGGCACTTTCAAGTCTAAGTTGTCTGTGCATCTCCATTTAGGACAACGTATTGGTTCTTTGGGCAAATCAATACTTCCACTGTCATAGATATTTCCTCTTTTTCCACCTACATGACAACTGCCAATATAGATATCACCCGGAGGTGTAACCTTTAAATGTTTAACTCCTGCCCAACATAGCCAGCCTTCATAATTATTCTTTTTATCAAAATTTAATTCATTATAATGATAGTCTTCATCAAATAATTCACCATTTTCTTCAAACCAAAACTTTAATTTTCTTTTACTAGGATCTGCTTTACTGCGATATAATTCTTTTATTTGTTTTAATTCATCTTTTTTATAAAAATCTTTTTCTCTATTTAATATTTCTTTTTTCTTTTCTTTATCTTTATTGCTTACTCGTGCTATTGCAGTTTCCCTATCTAATAATCTTTTATCACTAGGTATCATATTAGCACCAAGTTCATCACGTTTCATTTCATCATGGTTCTGTGAAAACTCTAATTTCTTTCCTGGCATTAGCTCATTTGCAGTTTTACCACTTGGCTTTCTAATATATCTGTGTTCTATATTAGTGATACCTGCATCTCTAAAAGCCTTTTCCATGCGTTCTATGTGATCAAATTTGCCTGGATAAACCATAAATCTTAGAATAAGATTCTTTTGTACATAACCTTCATCCCAATTAGGAAATACTCTATCACTTTCCTGTTGTTTCTTATTCCAAGCACGTCGCCATTCTTCTATCTTTATGCACTTGTCAATGTATTCATCTATTCTAGTATCCAAAAATTCAAAGTGAAAACTCATTGTGATGTTGTCAATATATTCAAATAATTCACAGAAATAATCAGCAGTTCTAGTTCCATTTGTGGTAATACTAATATGTCTAGCACCACGTTCATTTTTGATATACTTGCACAAGTCCATAAACTTGGGATTGATAGTGGGTTCTCCGCCAGTTAAACTCCAAAATACATTGTGTCCATGTGCATCTATAATACTATCAGCAAGTGCTTTCATGTTCTCTAATGGTACATGCTTTGAGTAATTATCATGCAAATAGTCCACACAATAACTGCAACTAAAGTTACAACGTTTGCCAATATACCAATCTACACTGAATGCTCCAGTAGGATTAAATTTAAAATATGAGGCTACTTTATCCATGTAATTGTGTGTCCGTGCTCTGCGATTTAATAGGTGAATATCCTTTTCCACAAGTTCTAGCACAACGCATGAGCTTTCCTCCTGCTAGATCTGTATTCCAACTGCGTTCTAATTCACTGTTCATCCATTCATGATCCAGTATTTCTTGCCAACTATGACGCCTTAAACT
>MDTA01081925.1_pt1 | contig 16142 bp, 5 predicted proteins | sample 811151 | NCBI WGS metagenome assembly MDTA01 (sample SAMN05326648, study PRJNA326480) | marine metagenome | isolation source: seawater | place: Indian Ocean: South | collected 2010 | reverse complement strand
CGAATTTTAGAAGAAGCAGGATCTTCAATAGAAAAGGTACTAGATGTAACTTCTTTTCTAATAGACATGGATAGAGATTTTCAAGGATATAATGAAGTTTGGGCTGAAACATTAGGTAAGGTCGGACCTACAAGAACTACTCTCGCAATAAGAGCATTACCTACACCGATTGCTGTTGAGATGAAAGTTATCGCCAGCATATAAATTACCGGATTTCGAACATTTATTGGCAATTTATTCAGTAATCAATAACTACTTTCGATTATTACCGGTAAATATAGAAGATGTTTTGCCATAAACCGGTAATTTGACTGACTTAGGAAGTGATGCATTGGACATTAAATCAACTACTGATAAGTTGCTAAAAGGAGATTTATCTGGTATAGTAAACGACGTTAAATCCACAATAAAGAGAAGCCTGAGTTTGGTAGGAGTAATTATTGTAACCATCGCTGCAAGTATTGGCTCAGGTTTATTCGTTCTACCATCATTTGCTGCTGCTGTTATGGGTACCGGAATTTGGCTGGCTTTCTTATTGGCAGGTATTGTATTTTTACCTGGAGCATTGTCGAAATCTGAACTATCTTCAGCAATGCCAGTCAATGGTGGAGCCTATGTATACTTAGAACGCTCATTTGGTCCTTTGATTGGAACAATTAGTGGACTTGGTTTGTGGGCTTCGTTTTTACTAAAATCAGCATTTGCTTTAATCGGTTTTTCAGCATATATGTATGCAGTTACTAATTACCTTAACATAACTACAAACTCTACTTTTGTTATTATGTCAGCATTGGTATTAATCACTATTCTAAATATATTAGGCGTCAAGAAAGTCAAAGCTTTTCAGACACCGATTCTAGCTTTAACTACAATTCTAATTCTAATTATTTGTGTCATTCAATTATTTGATTCAAATTTTGACTTTTCTAGACCGATGAATGGTGCAATTGATGTTACTAAAAATGACCCCGTTATCATTGCTGAAGCTGCGGCACTGGTCTTTGTTGCTTACGCAGGGATATACAAAGCCGGCGCATTAGGTGGAGAAGTAAAAGATCCAGAAAAAAATCTACCATATGGAATGCTTATCTCTTTACTTCTAATCACGCTACTCTATGTCTTTGTAACATTCATTATGATGGGAGCCATTGAAAATGAATGGTGGCTTGATTCAAATAATAATCCAAGAGAAGACCCAATTTTTGCTTTTGTCGATACTGTTGCATCGACTGAAATAGGAATTGCAATGGCACTATTAGCATTCTTAACTATGATTTCAGGGGCACTATCTGGATTACTTGCAGCATCTAGATTCCTATTCGCGATGGCAAAAGATTGCCTATTACCCAGTTCTCTGAGTGAAACAAATGAGAAATTCGGAACTCCTCAATGGTCAATAATTCTTACAGGTGTAGCTATGGGCGTTTGTATTCTTACTTTACCAGTCAAGGACGTGGCTAAATTAGCATCTGGTTTCCAAATAATGGTGATCGTCGCACTGAATGCTTGTGTAATTATCCTAAGAAGAGATAAATCAGAAAATAGTTGGTATCAGCCATCTTTCAAATCGCCGATGTACCCATTTGTTCAAATTTTTGGTATTATTGCCGGTGCTATTTTAGTTTATTTAATGGGTTCTAAAGCCATCATTGGTGCAGTTGCTGCTCTAATTCTAGGGTTTGCAACCTACAAAATTTATGGTGAAAAAAATTACCAATCACAAATTACTAACAATAGCGAAAGTGAGTAATTGATTTACTAGTTAGGAAACTCTAGTCCATGAACCATCAGCACCAACATTCCAGTACTGAATTTCTTCACTAACGTCAACATACCAACCACTAGAGCCTTGTTCTGTACCCGGTACTGCTTGCATAACACCTAGATTTGCTGCTTGTGCAGCTAGTTTCTTCTTATCGGAATCTGATATTGTTGGAATAGATGAATTATCCTTTTGTGATTCAATTTCTGTTTCAGAGGGTATTCCAATATCCTCTTCATCATCATCATAATCATCGTCATAATCATCGTCATAATCATCATCATCAAATTCATCTTCAATCCAATCTTCATCATCAATACTTTTCGCTCTACGGACCAAAACTATCAATGTGATTAAAATTAATCCTAATAGGAAACCTGAAATTGTCATAGCAGTATTAGTAGAGCCAATTGCTACTCCAAATAATACAGACTCAACATCGAAGAAATACTGAGTGATTAGACCATTCCACGAAATTGTACATGAACGATCAAGACCTGATTTACTGATATCGATTTCCCAAGTGTCACCAGTTACGAAATCTGAAGACCCGGAAGTACAACTTATTGTAGTGTTTTCTGGTTCAACATCAACTCGATTTCCATTACTATCGACACCATATATCTTCAATAGCCCCTTATCTCCTTGCTTAAATTCGGTCTTGTCTGTGGTCCCGAAAATCTGTATTGCTTCACCTGGCTCAATAGTCAAATCAATAACTATTTCAGCATCATCTTGAATCAAAACCAAATCGTAATTACCTGCCATCTTGCCAGTAAATGACCAGTATCCACGACCTGAAGTAGATGGTTCGAAAATTCCAGTCTCATTTTCCATGGTAGTGTAGACTTCCTCAGCAGGGGCTAAATTCTGCCTCGAATCTGCAATTTGGATAAATAGTTCTGAAGTAACACCAGCCTGTACAGTTAATCCTTCATCGAAATCAGTAATTAGAGTTCTAGCATCTCCTGCTGATACACTTAGAGTGACCAATGAGAAAACACCTGCAGCATTTACCTGTATTTCATGGCTACCTACATTTGTTGGAATCCACTTGCCTTCTGACAAAATCAACTGTAGTGTAGAATCTTCACCATCGATAGTCCAATTAAGCCCAATGTCTGACAACTGATTTCCGTAAGAATCATAGAACTTGGGATTGAGATCAAATGCAACATCTACAGGAATCTCCATTCCTTGTCCTTCTAGAGTGATAGTAGATAGTTCTCCAAATCCGACTTCAAATTGAATAAAACTATCAAATCTAATATCAGTGGAATCATCATACCATGTTGATTCAAAACGCCAAAATCCAGTTGAATCTGCTACTAAAGAAGCCCATGTTTCATATTGTGTGAGTGCAGATGAATTTCCAACTGCGGTAGTAATAGTAGCATTAACTGGCCATTCATTACCTGCTAAATCAAATGCATAAACAGATAACGAAGATTGTTGGCCTGCCGAAATAACCGGTGGGGATAATTTGATTCTTGTATCTATTGCAGTACCATGCTTCACAAGAACGGTTTGGGTAGAAATTATATCAAAATCAACTACAGTAATTTCTTGAAAACCTTCAGTCATTGGCGTCCAGTAAACTCTTCCATCGTTTTGAGTTAGGGTTCCAGAAGTAGTTGAGAAATTAGTTATGCTGGGAGTTATTGTTCCAGAATAACCTAGATTATCTGTTCTAAAACATGTCAACTCATATACTTCACCTGCGATGAAATAATCTGGAGATGGAATTATTCTCAATTCCGAGGTTGTAGCATCAGATGGAACTACTCTAATCACACCAGTCCCAGAAATGCCACTAGCAGAAACCGTAACATTCCAATATCCTGGATGGGTTGCAAAAAACCACCCTGTACTGTTGACAGTGCCATTTTCAACACTCCAAACTTTAGGCCCTGCTAAAGTATTTGACATTTCAAAACCATTTATGTCAACTAATGAAGGATTTAGTTTTACAATTCCCCCACTCTGAATTTGCATCCCATTCGGGAAAATAAATTCATGAGGATTACCTGCTACTACTTCTATAATTTCTGAGGTTTCCATTTGATACAATCTTGCAACAACATGGTACTCTCCGATGTCTTGAGGCACCCATTGTGGAGTTCCTTGACCAATATAATCTCCATCTACTGTCCAAACAGCATCTAGGGTCGGTTTTGGGTTTCCTCTTGCATCGAGAAGATTTGCTGTTAGAGTATTGGGAACAAGCACATTGGCAGAATTAATAGAAATCTCAATTGATTGACCTATTCCTGCTTCTACGGTCATATTGTAGATTGTAGAAAGGGTTCCATGAGTCGCCTGTATTGAGATCACTCCTGAACTCCAAGGGTAAAATGTACCATCATCGGTAATAGTTCCATTAGTTGATGACCAAGAAACTTCTCCAGCAACAACACTATTTACAGAATCATAAAGTGTGGCAGTAAATGTAATCACTTCATCTGCAGTCATGGAAAGCTCTGGAGAAGTGATATCAATTCTAACGGCAGAACTATTGAAAGATACATCTTGAGTATCTTCTAGTTCGTTCACATAGTCAGTAAATGGATTAAAGATTCCAACGCACAACAGTACAATTATTGTGTGTGCAATTAATCTCTTCATTATTACCCCTCATCTCTTGCCGACTTATCAATAGTTATCAAACAAACCCTTACTCAGTCCATTCGACCCATTCCGATTGACCTGACTCCCGATAGTACCAAGTTTCATCATCTGCTTGACCCCATTCAGTTCCATCATCTTCAACTCTATAATCTATCATCCAGTCATCCTGACTTTCTTCCTCAGGTTCCTCTGGTTCAGGTTGAGAAATTGGCTCTGGCTTCGTTGGTGGCCTTGCAGGAGGCATGGCAACCTGAGGAGTAGCAGTCGCAGGAGTTGATATTACTTCATCGACATCATAATCAAATTCATAATCATCTTCTTCATCATCATAATAATCTCTTTCTCTTCTTATGAATCTAAATCCAACAGCCAGTATTGCTAATGCGATTAAGATAATCATTCCAGCGCCAACATAATACAAAGATCCTCCAGCAGCGAAGAAACCTGCAATGTTTCCTTCAACTGTATAGTTAACCTGTTGTGATACGGAACCTATGGTAATAGTTGCAGTTTGCTTACCCTCGTCAAGTGTTTCAATATTCCAAACACCCTGTCCTTTGTAAGTAACATCACCTCTGCCAGTTGCATCTAAACGAGAAGTCGAGGCAGGTATGTCAATTATGTTCCAATACTCATCATAAGCAGTAACTGAAATAGATAAACTCTCTAATTGTTCTAAAGTAGTCTTAGATACATTGACATCGATATACTTTGGACTTGACAGTGATAATACCATGACATTGACTGTGTCAGTACTAGCACCAAATGTTGCTGATAAGGTATAATTTCCGCTAACTCTTCCGTTGAAAATATACTCTGCCTCACTACTTGTAGAGTTAATGTTGTATGGCAATCCGCCATTTTCTTTCCAGTCTACAACTTGAGGGAATTTATTCCCATCAGAATCAAAACCGTATACAATTAAGCTTACTTCGTCTCCAGCATCTTGACTATCTGCTGATGCTTCGATTTCAACATATAGCGCATTCCCGTTATTCACATCAATGTTGAAACTCTCGGTTAAATTCTGTGTGCGTTGATTTACCGCATAAGCATAAATTTGCCAATTCCCACTTTCTGATGCGTCCCAACGCATCGAATTGAGTTCTAATTGAGAGGTAATATCTGTTTCTTCACCATTTGATAAGTCGACCAAAATCCATGTAATTATGTTAGAATCAATACTATTTCCGTCTGAATCACTCAACTGTGAGGAGAATGAGACCCACTCATCAGCAGTGATTGTAAATTGATTGTTTAGATCAGTGGATGTAAATCCATTGAAATCTATAGCAGATATTATGAAATTCTCTAAATCACCTGTAGAAACCATAACTGAAATTTCTTCAATGTAGATATTTCCATCTTCGGTATAACTAGCTTTTATCGAGTAAGCATTACCCGATTCATGAACTGGTGAAAATCTAGTCTCTGTCGAATTGGAGGTTTTAGATAATTCAGTCAAATTCGCCCATTGCGGATGTTCGATAGTCCAGTCAACTTGTGGATACCATACGTTTCCTTTAGCATCATAGGCTCTAATCTCAGCATCAATAGTTTGATCTGCAGTTAGATTAAATGTCCAACCATTAGAAACTACTTCATTAACTAAAATCTGCAGTTCTTCAATTGAACCACGAGAAACGAAAACAGATACATTTTCAGAGAAGCCTTCATATGTTGCAATGATAGTTTTTGTTCCTTGGAATGTTGGCTCCCAAGTATGTGTAATTCCAGGTGTAAGAATGCCATCAGCAACTGAAGTCCAATTTTCAAGTGGAATAATTACTGGTAGCCTATTACCATTAACATCAATTCTAGTAGCATTAATTTCTAATAATTCATCAGCAGTTATTGCATTAGAAGATGCTACTAGTTCGAGAGATGCTATTTCACCATAAGTGACTTCGACATCAATTGAATCAGTCAAACCTGTAGAGGTTGAAATTGTAACTGTCCAATTACCGATTAATACACCGGTATAATCGCCAACTAGAATGTTTGGTTGAGGTGGTTGACTATGTGGAGTGTTAGTTTGGACCTTTACGAAATTTCCATTGGTTGTACTGAATGAATAACTACCTACATCATCAAACCAAACTAGATTGTTATGCTGGTCATAAACAGTAGCATAAACAGGACATGAAGTACCCGAAGCCAGAATATTTTGACAACCTTCAATGAATATAGTATCGGGGGCGCCAGGTGTGACTGTAACAGTAAGGTCTACTGAAAGACTTGTAGAAACACCGGTCCACTGAGCAGTTAATGTTTGCACACCGACGCTATATGGTGAAAATACCGCTCCATTGACTCCACCCATGGAGCCATTAGTGGAGAAATAATTGATTATTTCACTTGTAACAATATTACCATACTGGTCAAGAACATAAGAGTAAATTTCTGCTGTTTCATCTGCCGTAATAGTTTGACTGAACACAGAGTTTGTACTATTAAGTGAGGCAACTAATGTAACTGGAATACCGGGTGATATATCTATTACGTAATCAGTACAAATAACTCCATAGCATGCTGAAATAGTTTGAAGGCCGCTGAATGAAGGATTTAATGAAATACGAGAAGTATTCAAAACTGAAATGACTCCAGAAGTTGTGCTCCATTCAATTGTCCCACCTAAAGGTACAGATGGATGATTTAAATTGCCAAATTGGTCGAATGATTGAACATCAAACACAATTGGGGTATCGGCATCAAATGTTGCTGCTGAGGTTGTGATGTTCAAAGATGAGGTATTGGTAGTATGGAATTCAAACAGTGGCTTTTGATTCTTATTTGCATTAGCATCACTTGAATACACATTAACCAAACCATCTAAAACTGTTCCTGAACTAATTGGATTTGCTATAACTATCCAGTGTCTTTCATCATCAATTTGCATCCCCTGCATAGCTATTTGGAAATTCAATTGAGAGTCGGTACTGGTGTAAGTTTGGACATCAAGTGGGTTTATGTCATAATCAACTCCAGCGGTTAAACCAGGATTTACTCCGGTTGTATTCCACGTAATTCCATACTCAGTCCATGAAGTATCAAGGAATTCATGTACGGAGAATTCAATTTGATAAGCACCACCTGACAGGTCCCAAGATTCTACGAATAAAGTTAGATCAATAGAATGAACTGATTGTGTTTGATTTAACGGAATTTGACTAGCATCAAGAGAAATCAATCCATAACAAAGCGAACCTGCAACATCATTACAACCTGTTCCAAGTGTAATAGTATCATCACTTCCATAATTTGAATCAGCAAATCCATCTGTGATGGTAGAGTCTCTAACTTCTACATGACCATATTCAATAACTTCTGCAGCATCTTGTATTTCATACACATATGTACCATCATTATTGAAATAATGTGTTGGATCTCCAAGAGCGAAACTCCATCGGGACGAAGAAGGTCCTGGAATTGTTTGATTTATGGCCTGTACCCACCAAGAATACACTTCTCCAACTTCTAATGAAGAAGAGCTTGTGAATGTGTTACCAACTATCTCTGAATCAATTCTCGAATCATAGGTTACAATCGAGGTAGAATTACTCAGTGAAAGGATATACGCAGTTGCTCCTGTAGAGGCTGCCCAGGATAGAGTAACAGAATTTACACTTGAGATAGTTTCGCCAGTAGTATCGTATAGTACAGAACCATCTGAAGGAGACGTTAATGCTGGCTGTGAAGGAGGTATAATACCACCAACGTTATCGACATATTCCAATACTAACTTAGGTTGTAAATTTTCAGGCCCTTCCGAAGTATGGAAATCATAACCTGAAGAAACATTAGCAGCATCAAGAATTATTGTGAAAGAAAGATTTCCAGATGCAAGATTTGCTTGACCAAGACTAGTCAAGTCCCATTGAACCACACCAGAATTACTAGGTGTTATTGTTGTTCTAGTTATTTCGGTTGTTGAGCACAGAGGAGCGCTTGCAGCAGTAACTGTTTGTTCCGAGAAACTAGAACATGCAAAAGCAGAAACGGTGAGAGGAGAAGTCGACTGACCCGCAGATTGTAGATTCAATTCAAGAATCATCGATGTAGGAGTAATGGCATTTGGCCACGGGATATTTGATAAATCGAAATCTAACAGTATGTCACTATTACCTCCAGTAGATGGGTCATAACCTAGTCTCAATAAGTTGTCCTGTCCAGTATTAACCAAATTATTCGCATCAATACTCGCATCTAATACTTCTGGCAAAACCCCAGTCGACTCAAAAATTGACGCCCTTGACAACTCATATGTGTAATTACCCGTTCCATCCGAAGATCCTAAATCAGAAGGTATTCTATACTTGAAAGTAGTTGAATAATCACCGATTCTATAGTCTTGCTTGGCGAGCATTTTCCAATAAAGCCATGAATCTGTAGCCATTGAGTCTATGCCAGATGAGTCATTAAAACTTAGAGTATTAGAGGAACTGTCCCATGAAAAATTCTCCGGAAGATCAATTGTCTCAGTCACACTATCAATACAGTTGAAAAGTCTCTGATCGTAACTAAAGCAAAACTCCCAGTCTGTTGCGTTCGTGTTTGTTTGTGTTAAACTATAATCAATTTGGTCAACATTTTGTGGAAGAGGTGATGAGTAATTCCATAACGTGGCACCATCTAAAGGACTTGATAGGATCGGTGCAATTGGTATCCAAGGATTAGTATCACGATATTCAATAACCAATTTTGGCCTATAATCAACATTTGAATTCTCACTATCTGCAAAGTGGAATTGACCTTGAATAGCTCCATTAGAATCGTATTCCGGCTGAAGAATAACCGATAAATTCTCATCTCCGTTAAAGATTGATTTCTGTAAGATGGTTGTAATATCACACTTCTTTTCGTCTACTTCAGTATCAAAGTAATTGTGAATAATTGGTAATTCACTATCTGAACTATGGAATGCACCTGGTGCAACCCAATTAGAAGAGGAACTTGGAGAATTCCAGGTTGAAGATTCGTCCCAATCGGTTATCATACTGGAGCAGTAAAATTCTTCTAATCCAGAACTATTGCTAATCTCTGTAAGAACCAAATATGCCGATATTACATCATAGGCCGAAGGTAATGGTAGAGAAGAGAAATCAAATGACACTAGTGAACTGGAAATTGCATTCGAATTAGAAGGACTTGTACCAACATAAAGTCCTTGTCCATTCTTTGAATTAGTTGGGTCACCTTCATCTAAGTAAGTATCAGAAGTGATTAGTGGATAGGATAGTTCGCTTACAATGGTTCCATCCTGTAATTCAACAACCGCATCTGTAGAATCGAGTTCCTCGCTTATTTCATTAGGAATCCAATAACTTGTTTTATTACTAGTATAACCAATCATTCCGTTTTCAATACCTTGTACCGACCACTGAATATGATTGGAAAAATCTAGATCAATAGGTGGATAAAATTCTAGATTTACCAAATCGAAATAGGATGGATTGAGTCTAGAATCATATACTATCTGACCTGCCATTTCGTCGTTCAGATCATTGTCAATGAAAACTCTCCACGCATCTGGATTAAAACTAATTGAGGATGGTAAACTCCATTCGAAAGTTGGCGACTTATCAGCGATCAATGCATGAGAAGAAGTATCCCAAGAAATACTGTTATCAGCGGGTAAATCATTAATTGGATAGTCCTGAGAAACCGGTGCTGAACCATTGGCCCAAATTAATTCTAAGTACGGTCTATTTGTAGAAGCATCAACTGATGAAAAATGGACCATTCTATCATAAGTATCAATAGTACTGTAGAGCATCACTGATAGAGAATTAGTACCAGAAGAGATAGCCTGTTGAACTGCATATGTAACATTCCATTCCATCCAGCCCAATGAGGATTGTTGAATATCTAAAATTGAACCGATATCAGTTCCAATTCCTCTACCGCCAACCTGTGACCAACTACTATTGTTATTACCATTGTAAGATGAATGATTTCCATCAACTGTCCAAGGTTGTAATATTTCTCTAACTGCAATAGACTCTCCTACGGTTGAAAGTGAAGGATTACTGTATAGATGTAAGTGTGCTGATATAACTCTAGAATTAAATGGCTGAAGCTCAGCATCTATACTCATTCTATACAGACCAGATGAGTTATACCCTGTATTAGTAGTACCAACGAGTACTTCCAATTCTGATTTATGATTGGGTTGGAATTGCACATCTTCATCGACAATGTAAGTGTCTTCAAAGTGTGGCAAAGATACATCTGGAAGAACCTCATTATGACGTAATACCTGAGACATATGATCTTGATCAATCAATGTGAAATCATTATCTGGAATAAAGAAGTGCGAAGTTGCAGACCAGTCACCTAATTGATAAGTCGAGGAAAGACCTCTCACTCTCCAATACCATTTCTTGCCTTCATCTAAATCATTAGATAACTCAAACTCAGAATTAACCATATCAAAACCTGGGTCATTCCAAGAAGTGTATGATTGTAATTCAGGAGAAGAAAATGTATCGCTAGTATCGATATCAATAGCCCATCCAACTATTTGAGAGTTCGATGAAGTGTTCCATTCGAATGTTGGATCTTGGATATTTTCCAAGGTAAAACCAGTCTCATAAAGCCATTCTCCATTAACTGGAGATTCCAAGATAGGAATACTAGGTAACTGATTTGAGCCAGGAACATAAATGAAAGATAGTTCGGGATTATTTGCACCATTGTAATTTGAATTAAATCTAAAGAAATTTGAACTTGTTGATGCACTCTGTGGAATGTCTAGAATAAAATCAACTGGCCTCATTTCTCTCAATGCAAACTGTGTTGCTGAAGTAATATTCCAAGTGAATTTATCACCTTGTAGAGCAGTATTAGGTATATTTTGTACGTCCAGAAGTTGCCCTCTATCAGCACCTCCTACGCCAGGAATAGCCCACGAATTATCGCCATCATAGGAATTCCATGTTACTTCGGATTCTGACCAATTATGGTTATTGCCTTCCCACAACCCGACATCTCCGGGATTGGTTAATGAGTCAAGTGTCAACTCAAGCGATGAAGATGTCACTGCATATCCTTGAGGTAATACATAATTTGTCAAATCACATTGGAAAATACCGACAATTTGACCTATTGTAGGGTCGTCTTGTATTTGGATGTAAGGAGATCCAAAATCATTGAAATTCGGCGCATAACTTAGTAAAGATGAATCTTTACAGCTCGGAATAGTTTCTTCGCCTGATTCAATACCTTGGCTCAAAGTCATCTGATAATTATCTCCACCTAACCAAGTTGAGGATAATGAACTTACTAAGAATGATGATTCAGCATAACTACCAAATCTATTGTCATTATCATAATTAATCATCCTCCAATGATACATATTTCCTGTATCTAATGGAGTATTAGCGCCAAAGTCGTAACTATTTATTGGATAAAACACCTTACCAGTATCAAAACTTGTTATTATGTCTCTAAAGTACTCATCATTCGAAACCTCAAAAATATAATTGTATGAAGATACTGAAGATGAATTCCACTCCAACACAGGCGTTGTATTACCTGACAAGTTATGTCCTGACTGGTTCCAAACTGGGTGTCCATCAAGAGGATAAATTTGTTCGGGAACATCAATTGTAGAATTGGAAGTCCATGAATAAATAATTTCAACATAAGGCTCATTTGTCATAGTTCCTATTTCTGAAGTGTAAAAACTGACGGTGTTAGTTCCTGTCGAATGACTTTCACCTGGAACTCTACCGACAATTGATAATTCAATAGGGTCTTCAAAACCACTATCTAATTCTTCTTGTAATAAATTCTTGAAAGAGAATTCGAAAACAGAATCAACTTGTGTACTGTCCAAATTTGTCATTTGAGATGCTTCTAGTCCATACATTCCTCCTTCAACCCACTGTTCAAGAGTGTTAGAATTTCTCCATGAAGCCTGTGACTCAAGCCATGAATCAATACTATTTTCATGAATAGAAAGAACAACATTACCTCCAAATGTTGAACTTCTGGTTAAAACCAAATTTGCATCAAGAATTGTAGAGTTAGAATGAAGTCCTAATTTATCTATGTTTAGTCTAGTATGGACTAATGATTCAGCTGATAAAGATGGGCTAATTGTTGCAATATTATTTCCTCCAAGATTAGAATTAACCAAGGCTGAATTGACTTCAACGTCTTCAATTAGCTTGAATCCCATTGTATTTAGAACTGCAGAATTTAGAATTAAGGTAGCAGTTCCATCATTATTATTTGTAGTCTGCAAATCTGGAAGAATAAAATTACCAGCTAACCAATTACTTGACATTGAGGTTGAGTCAATTGATCTGTAACGGTAGTATACATATCCTCCAGGATTGATACTATCTTGATTTGGAATTGTGAAACTACCGGATGTAGAATTGCCTGTAAATGCGTTGTTCATGGTACTGTATAACCAATCTAAATCACTTACATCTCTAAAATCCTCACTTAATGAAAACTGGAATTCAACACCCGAACCATTGAGGTTTTGATAACTAATTGTAGGAGTGGTTTGAGGCTGTAAAATGAAATTCGGCGACATAAGTGCTGTATCATCTGAAGCGAAATTAGATTCAACACTGCCACCATCACCAGGACTCAATGAGTTGACAATTAAAATTAATTCTGGCTCATAAGTTAAATTCTGGTTATTCGCTTTCTCACAATCAAGCATCCCACCGACGGATGATATAATGAAATCAAATGATTGTTCAAAATTAATGGCACTTTGCTGAACTAAGTGAGTAACATTATAACTTACTTTGTAAATTCCAGTTGAACCTACTTGGGTGTATGTCGCAGGTGGTTCCCATTGTGAACGATCGTTGGAGCCATCTCCTCCAGATTGTTGCCAGAACGTAGAGAAATTGGCATTGAACCATGTGGCTTCACCAGCCCTCCAATCTCTAAAAATATTTGATGAATAAGATTTAATTTGATTTATTGGAGATCCATCAACTACACTACAGTGAAGGTTTAATGTAGCGGATTCAACTGTCTGAACTGCAGTTATAATATTTAGAAACCCATACATTCCTCTTGCTTCATTACTTGAGTTAACACCTATTAAGTTGGTTGGTTGTCCAGAGAAATCAAAGTTTGAATCTATATTTGAGATATAAGTCTCTCCGATAAAAGTAGGCCTCACAGGGGTATTAGAAGTAATATTTTCATCTTCGAAATCTTCGAAATTATGGTTTGATTGTGCTACAAGTAAATCCGCTGAAAGGAACATTAGTGCTAGTAAAATCGCGGCGGCGCTTCGGCGGGAATTAGTCTCGCTTAACATGGGACTCATACGCTGAGTGAAGACCCTTTATACTGTCTTTTCGCTTGAATATATAAGAAAGAACAGAATAAACGATTTGATAATGGCCAAAAAGCGAATATTCAAGGGCGCTCGACTATGAGGGGATAATATGAGCGAACTTTGGGTTGAAAAACACCGACCTCAATCGGTATCTGAGATTCGCGGTCAGCCTGCCGTGGTGCAACGATTGACTATTTATGCGGCAAAAAAAGAATTCCCCCACTTACTATTTGCCGGACCTCCGGGAACAGGAAAGACTACTGCAGCAATGGCACTTACTAAGGATGTATTCGGGGCAGATTTTAGACAAAATTTACTCGAGATGAATGCTTCTGATGAACGAAAACTTGAAAGTATTAGGACCAAAGTAAAACAATTTGCTAGAACTAGTCCCTATGGGGGTGCGTCTTTCAAGATTATTTTTCTTGATGAAGCTGATGCTTTAACCAATGATGCTCAAGGAGCATTGAGAAGAATAATGGAGCAATATGCCGAAACTTGTAGGTTTATTCTTTCTTGCAATTATTCATCAAAAATAATTGAACCGATTCAATCTCGATGTGCTGTTTTTAGATTCCGCCCGCTTTCTGATGCAGATGTTACATCCCAAGTACACCATGTAGCAGATGAAGAAAAGGTAAAACTATCAGATGACGCTGCCGAAGCACTAACTCGTATTTCCCAAGGAGATTTGAGGAAGGCTCTAACAGCATTACAAGTAGCTGCTGCGATAGATATGGATGTATCAAGAGAATTAATTTACGAAACCTCTGCGACAGCACCTCCTGAAAGTTTACATCAATACTTAATGGCATGTCGAGATGATGGGTTCCATGCAGCAAGAAGACGTCTTAGAGAATTACTAGACAAATACGGCCTTGCTGGAACAGATTTTGTCAATCAATTACATCGGGAATTATACTCTGCTGACTTCTTGACAGAAGAAGCGAAACTAGATTTAACCGAATGGATGGCTGAAGTTGATTATAGGCTTGTAGAAGGCGGCGGCGAGCAAATCCAACTCGATGCATTAACTGCTAGATTAGTAACCAATTTGAAGCAATAATTCACTTTTACTTTTAATTTCGGGGTGTAGATAAATCACTACTATGCTTGCTACGACGGGAATTTGATGAAGACTATACAATTGGTTTTGGATGCACTCTGCTGGACTCCTATGGCAGGATTTATTAGATATTCTAGAATAAGAAGAATAAATAGAATCGCCTCAGAAAACTATGACATCAAAAGAATAAATGAACTATTAAACAAAATTCTAACTGTTCATGGAGACATGTTGTCATAATCACTCTAAGGCTTCAACGATTACGAGTGTCCAATCATATTCACGTGTGTTGGTCCATGGATCTCCTTCCTCTGTTATCGAGACATTGATTTGGTAAGTTCCTGCAGAAAAGTCACTGCCTAATTGTATCGCAAATGCTTGATCCTTAGAGTGAGGAATCAAATTAGGTGCTGAACTATTATCAGTCTCGTTGGCTGATGAAATCCGTTCACTATTTTCAGACCAGAATGTGGAATTGCTATCAATAATTGTAGAATTTGTTTGGTGTGTCAACTCTACAACAACATTTGCACCATCAGAATTAACATTATCTGCTAATCCAAACAGTAACCAGATATCGCCGTCTAAGACTCCTTCATTTTCAATTGTCCAAATAATTTCACCGTTTTTACTGGACTCTTCATTGAATAATAAATTACCATCATCATCAGCAGCAATTGCCCAACCATTGGCTAATTTTGGTGCAACAATATCTCCGAATGGTGGATTGACCAAAAGAAAAGCTAGAGCAAGGAAAGTGAATGTATGCAAAAAACCGGCTTTGATCCAAGTACCCTTTGTATAAAATTCTTGGAAGGATTTAGGCATTACCATTCTATGTACTTGGGGAATTAAAATCATAGCACATAATGGCATCAGATACAGAATATCTGATTTTTCTTGAGATGTATTTGGCATCAATACGAACCGCATTGCCAAAGAAACAACTACAGCAAAACTTAGTACAAGCCACATTGAAGCAGTATCTGCTTTTTCTTTCTTGACATGTTTGACTGGATCGAAAGCCTCGATTCCTAAGTCTGCCCCGCTGCGGCGAACCTTTCTCTCTTGGGACGCTGCACCAGAACGCTGTTTACGCTCAGCAGCAGCGGCTGCCATGGCAGTCTGGAGGTCGACCATGAACCGCCGGAAGACTGAGAGTGCATGAAGGCTACGGAAGATTTCTGACATGTTTTTGACATTCTAGAGTTGAAAATCCTCCGCATTATTCAAAGAGTAAGTGCCACACGCCGAATCAAGCCGGGGTGGCGTAGTTGGTGGCGCGTCGGACTCATAGGGCAGCCTACAAGGCAATCGTATGACGTGCAATCTCCTTGCGGTGTCTGAGACATCCGAAGGTCGCGGGT